>Ga0114950_10001543_pt1 | contig 17357 bp, 16 predicted proteins | sample N075metaG_FD_83503 | JGI IMG/M metagenome (GOLD analysis project Ga0114950, IMG submission 83503) | Deep subsurface microbial communities from Kermadec Trench to uncover new lineages of life (NeLLi) - N075 metaG | ecosystem: Environmental > Aquatic > Marine > Ocean trench > Sediment | place... | reverse complement strand
CCGGTTCAATAGTCTGTTCAATATGTTGTACCCGCGAGGCAAACATGAGCAGTAATTCTGCCATCGCCGACATCTGCTGCTGATGTTTGTCCAGCAACAGGCCTCGAATAAGCTCGCCGAGTTCGGTGCCACCTGGTTCGCGAGTGGTGACAGAATCAACATTTCGCTCCTGTAACAACGATTGGATGAAAGTAATATTGGTCGATTTACCAACGCCTTCAATCCCTTCGATGGTGATGAGTTTTCCTCTGCTCAACGAGGTGCACTCCTGTAATCATTAGTTCGGCCTTGTTTCTGGTAACGGCGAACTGCCGCATTATGTTCGTCGAGACTAACCGAGAAGTGGCTGCTACCATCGCCTTTAGCAACAAAATAAAGATACTCACCCGGCTCGGCCTGCAGTGTTGCCTGCAGGGCGGCGAGTCCCGGCATACAGATTGGAGTTGGCGGTAGTCCTTTGTTCATATAAGTATTATAGGGCCCGGATTCTCTCAGGTCTTTTGTACGAAGGTTGCCGTTAAATCCAGATCCCATGCCATAAATAACCGTGGGGTCTGATTGCAGGCGCATGCCTTGTTCCAGGCGATTCAGAAAGACCCGCGCAACAAGCCTTCTATCAGGCGCATATCCTGTTTCTTTCTCCACAATGGAAGCAAGAATCAAGGCATCACTGACATTTTGTAATACATCACCAACATTTCTCAACTGCCATTCTCTCGCCAATACACCTTTTTGCCGGAGGTGCGCCCTGCGTAATATCTCCAGATCGGTCTCACCCTTCAGGTAATGATAGGTGTCTGGAAAAAACTGACCTTCCACATGCATTTTATTCTCTCCCAGCTTTCCCATGATATCGAGATCATTCACCGTTACCAGGGTCTGGTTAATATCATCCTGTTCTTCCAGGTAAGAACGCCACTGGGAAAAGGTCCAACCTTCGGGAAACGTAATATGCCTTTGCCTGGCTTTTCCAGACCTAAAAAGCGCGAGTAAGCCAAAACTGTCAATTCCGCTGACCAGTTCATATTCACCGGCTTTAATCGCCCCTCTACTGCTCGTTAGAAATCCGTAGTATTTGAATAACCTGCCATTTACCGGCAGCAGTTCTCGTTCCTGCAATGAATACGCAAGCGAACCCAGGGTATCGCCCCGCTTCACTTCAAAATATACAGATTCGGTTAACAGAATTGGTTTGTTGAGCTCCCTGTGCACGAACCATCCCAGAGCAGATACAAGTATCAGCACAACTGCCACACAAGCAATCAGAATTCTTCCTGAGATAATTTTTCCTGGGGGTCTTAAGGTGGGCACTCGTTACCTGATTATACTGCTTTAAATATCAGGGTACCGTTTGTGCCACCGAACCCAAAGGAATTAGACAAGGTCACCCGGAGTTTCAGCTGCCTGGCGGTGTGTGGTACGTAGTCCAGATCACAATCATCACTGGGATTATGCAGATTGATTGTCGGTGGGACTACCTGATCACGAAGCACAAGCACGGAGATCACGGCCTCAATGGAACCTGCCGCACCCAGTGCGTGACCGATCATGGATTTGGTCGAGCTGATGGCGACCTTATCTGCTTCGGTGCCCATAACGGTTTTGATTGCCATGGTTTCCGCAATATCCCCGAGTGGTGTCGACGTGCCATGTGCATTGATATATCCCACTTCAGATGCGTTTATTTCAGCATCCCGGAGGGCGTTTTGCATTGACATGGCACCACCGGATCCGTTTTCAGCGGGAGATGTCATATGGCTTGCGTCCGCGCACATGCCAAACCCTGCCAACTCGCAATAAATATTGGCGCCCCTGGCCCGGGCATGCTCATATTCCTCCAGCACCATGACAGCCGCACCATCGCTTAGGACGAAACCGTCTCTCTCCCTGTCCCAGGGTCGACTGGCCAATTCAGGTTCATCATTCCGTGTGGAGAGTGCCTTCATGGCGGCAAATCCTGCCATTGTGGTGGAACAGATACATTTTTCCCCACTTCCGGATAACATAACATCCGCATCACCATGGGCAATCATTCGCGCAGCGAATCCGATATTGTGGGTTCCAGTAGTACACGCCGTGGTAATGGCAATATTAGGACCCTTCAGGCCATATTTAATAGACAGATGACCCGCAATCATATTGATGATGCAGGACGGTACAAAAAAGGGTGATACGCGACGCGGCCCCCTGTTCAGTACAACATCATGGCAAGCTTCAATGGTTGCAATACCACCAATACCTGAACCGACAGCAACGCCAATTCGGTGAGCATTTTCATTGGTAACCTCCAGTCCGGAATCTTCCATGGCCTGAATACCGGCAATCAGACCCAGTTGAATAAAACCATCCATCCGCCTGGCTTCCCTGGGCGGTATAAACTGGCCAATATCAAATTCGGGTACTGCTCCCCCAAAACGAACAGGGAATCCTTCGGTTTCGAACGAGGTAATTGTTGAAATCCCGCTCCGGCCGTCAATTAAGCCTGCCCAGGATTGTTCGAGTGAAGAACCTAGCGGAGTAATCATTCCAAGACCCGTGACGACAACTCTTCGTCTATTCAAGACGCTCTCCTGACTGACTATCAACGCCCAGCGACTGACCTGCTATCACCGGACGTAATGATAAAGCCGCATTCACAATTGGGTAAATGCGGCTGTTATTCCAAACTGCAGACCGCCTGAATCTGTGGCCGATCTGCTACTGTCGACTATGAATGCGATTCAATATAGTCGACTGCTTCCTTAACTGTCGTGATTTTCTCCGCTTCTTCGTCGGGAATCTCCGTCTCGAATTCTTCCTCAAGCGCCATGACAAGTTCGACGGTATCAAGGGAATCAGCACCCAGGTCTTCCACGAAAGAAGCTTCTAAAGTCACTTCATCTTCTTTGACTCCTAACTGTTCACACACCAGTTTCGTCACTCGTTCTACTATGGTACTCATGCTTAGGTTATCTCCTACATATGTATTTGCAGTCAAGCTGCGCTAGTTTAATGAAATGCCCGCTTCGGTATCAAGTACTTTTAGTCTTTGTGACAAGACAATCTTTGAACCAGATGCAGGCAATAATTACTAATCAATGGGCTCTTAGCTCATGTACATCCCACCATTAATATGAATCGTCTCCCCGGTGATGTAACCCGCTGCATCGCTGGCCAGAAAAGCGACCAGGGCTGCAACCTCACTTGACTCACCCAATCGACCAACCGGGATCCTGGACAGCAATATTTCTTTTTGTTCTTCAGGTAATTCATCTGTCATATCTGTAGCAATAAATCCAGGTGCAATGCAGTTAACCGTGATGCCCCGGGAACCCAGTTCACTGGCAAGTGACCGGCTATATCCTTCTATTCCTGCCTTTGCTGCCGCGTAATTACTCTGGCCGGGGTTACCCATACGTCCCACGACGGAGCTAATATTGATTATTCTACCCCATCGAGCCCGGATCATGCCTCGAAGACATGCCTTTGTTACTCTATAGACCGAGCCGAGATTGGTGTTTATCACAGAATCCCATTCATCTTCTTTCATACGCAACGCCAGATTGTCCTTTGTGACGCCAGCATTATTAACAAGGATCTGCGGTGCGACATGGTTTCCTTTAATAGTGGCAAAAAAATCAGCCACCGATTCTGGGCTTGCCACGTCGAGCACATAGCCTTTATGTTCACCACCCAACGAACTGGTTATACCTTGCGCTCCTGCTTCAGATGTTGCCGTCCCGATGACTTCAAATCCTGCCTGCGCCAACTTTAATGCAATACTTTTGCCAATACCCCTGCTGGCGCCGGTGACAATAGCGACTTTCGTTTCAGTGGAGCTCATTTCGGGTTCATCCGTTTTTTCGCTCATAGTCGGAAATCCTCTGCAATCGATTCCAGCGAAATTTGTGAACTGATACTGAGTGATGACATCGTCTTGTCAATACGCCGGGTCAATCCTGATAGCACCTTACCCGGCCCACATTCCACGACAAGCACTATACCATCAGCACTCATTTTTCCAATGGTGTCAGTCCAGAGGACAGCGCTATCCATTTGCTTCACCAGGTTTTCCCTGATCATCTCAGTATCATCACAATACAATGCATCGACATTTTGCAGTAATTTAATTTGTGGCCTATTGAAGGTTACATCAGCCAGTGCCTGTTGCATCCTGTCAGCTGCCGGTCGCATTAAGGAACAATGAAAAGGCGCACTGACTTTGAGAGGAATTACCCGTTTTGCGCCCGCTTCCTTGCAAGCAATAGTTGCTGCATTCAGAGCTTCATTTTCGCCTGCAATAACGACCTGACCGGGAGAATTATAATTCGCAGGCTCTACCACACCCGTGGTGGATAGATGGTCACAAATTTCATTTACAATGCTAGCATCCAGACCAAGTACTGCAGCCATACCACCCACACCATTCGGCACGGCTGTCTGCATCAATTGACCACGTTTTTGGACAAGAGAAACTGCATCGCTGAAACTGATGACTTTTGCCGCAACCAAAGCCGAGTACTCTCCCAGACTATGACCGGCAACTACTCCAGGAACATCAAATCCTCTGTCTTGCGTCAGGCGCCAGAGCGCGATCGACGTAGCAAGCAATGCAGGTTGCGTGAATTCCGTTTGATTTAGTTTTTCCGCCGGACCCTGTTGCACGAGTTCCCAGAGGTCGTATCCGAGAACGGATGAAGCTTCATCAAAAGTACCAGCAACCGCAGATTGGTCTTCACCCAGCATACCGACAAACTGGGAACCCTGCCCTGGAAACACAAATGCCAAATTATTCATCGCATCGCTCTTTCAAAACCAGCTTTTCGATACAAGTCATACAACAGAACCCTTGCAACCTCTGCTTTCACGACAACAGGGCGGTGACGGCCTGGTAATTAATCAGTCTTCAGTGGAATGAACGACTTTTCTACCACGATAAAAACCATCCGTAGTCACATGGTGACGGCGATGAATCTCACCGGTGGTTGAATCCTCGGACAATGTCGGTCCTTTCAACGAATCGTGTGAACGACGTTCACCTCGCCTTGAGCGAGTAACCTTACTTTTTTGAACAGCCATTACCTGCTCCTTTTTCTAGTGTTTAGTGTTTGCTTTTCCCAGCATTTCTGACAACGCGGCGAAGGGTCTTACTCTCTCACTGCTGGTGTCGATCGATTCAACATTCCTATCGGCAATCTCACCGGCAATCTCACCGGCAATGGCGCTGACATCTTCATTGACGTTTTTATTGACGGACTTACTTAAGTATTCATCGTTGCACACATCCTGACATTTGCCGTCTTCGTGCCGGGCCACCATCGGTAGATTCAGGATCAATTCATCTTCATAAAAGTCGACCAGTGTCGCCAAATTGGATTCCACCACTATTCCATCCTCACCCAATTCCAGTTCTAGCAATTCTGAATCCGAATTAACCAGCGTTAACCTGACGTCAATACCCAGCGTCGTCACTATCGAATCGAGACAGGACTGACAGGTAAGACGCACATCGACATTTGCCTTACCAACGACCAACGTCCTGTGTTTGCTTCCCCGCCTGAACTCCAACCTTGCGTGCAAAATTCCCTCATTTCCTTCGAGCGACTGTGTAAGTCGCGCAAACCGATTTAAAGGAATTATGCCTTGCAAGATAGCGCCATCGTTCACCAATTTTCGGTGATCAATCCGCTCTGGAAGTACCCGAGTCAACATAAGGGCCGCATCTTAGGCATCGGGTCCCGCCCTGTCAAAAGAAAAATGAAGTAATATTGCGTTTTGTAACAACGAGATAGCTAAACTTTAGCCCACAAAAAGCCAATGCCGGAAGACCAGACCCCCAGAATTATCCTCGCCTCAACATCAGCCTATCGAAAGTCATTGTTAAACCGACTTCAAATCCCTTTTGAGGCCGTTAACCCGGGCATTGAGGAATTGCTGAAACCTGGCGAAGATCCCCTTTCACTTTCCCTGCGGCTCGCACATGACAAAGCGATTGCAGTATGTGAAGCCCTGGATCCCTTGTCACCTTACATCGTTATTGGGTCGGACCAGGTAGCGCATATCGGCAATCAGATTTTTGCAAAACCTGGCAGTTTCGATGAAGCTGCAGAACAATTGAACCTCTGCAGTGGCAATTGGGTCTCGTTTACCACGGCCATCAGTCTCATTGATCAAACCGGGGCAAACAAACAGGCTGCTGAATGTTTCCGGGTCAAGTTCCGCCAAATCAATTCTGAGGAAATTACTGATTACCTGGCACTTGACGAACCATTTGACTGTGCCGGTTCGATCAAGGCTGAGTCGGCAGGCATCACACTACTGGAAAATACACAAGGTCGAGATATTAACACCCTGCTTGGCTTGCCCCTGATGCTGTTTCAAGAAATGATTGCTGAGTTTGGATATCAACTATCTACTTTAAGAAAACAGTTTAACTAGTTGTTATTAATCGATTTAATTTCTGATATCAACCTTATAAATTGATCGTCTGCTGGTGCTTCTACCTGAACAGCAGGCTGGTCGCCCAGAGCGGGAATCACCAGCTTTGCGGCATGCAGCATCAATCGTTTGTATCCTCTGGCTTCCAGTTTACTGTCAGCATCCTTGAAGCCATATTTATCGTCTCCGACCACAGGATATCCCGCGTGGCGGCAATGTACCCTTATCTGGTGGGTCCGCCCTGTCACGGGCATTGCCTCAAGCACACTGTAGTCACCATTTCTTGAAATAACACTAAATTCAGTGATGGATTCCTTGCCACCCTCTTGTACCCGGCTTACCCTCTCTCCGCTCTGCAGCAGGTTTTTGGCGATTGGTGCATTGATATGTTGTTTACGCACAGGCCAATTACCATGCACGATGACCTGGTACAATTTTTTCAGGCGGACTTTACGATGAAGTTCGGCCTGCAGCAATTTCAAATAGGCGCGTTTTTTGGCAATCATCAGGCAGCCAGAGGTACCTCTGTCTAACCGGTGAACAAGTTCAAGGTGTTTATCCTGCGGTCGTGCTTGTCGCAGAGATTCAATGACCCCAACCGAAACGCCACTTCCTCCATGCACAGCGATACCTGGAGGTTTATTTATAATTAACATTACATTACTTTCGTATACTATTGATTTTTCTATGTTTTTTTCTAAATTATAGTTTCGTGATGGTTCTCGTTCGCTCACCCTTATCGGCGGAATTCTAATCTGGTCACCCGCTTTAAGCCGTGTATCCGGTTTGACTCGCTTGCCGTTTAAACGGACCTCACCCTTACGTACGATCCTGTATATTCTTGATCTGGGGACGCCTTTTAGTAACCTGAGAAGATAATTATCCACACGTTGGCCGGCAAAATTCTCTTCTATTTCCAGGTGCCGAACACCGTAGGAACCACTGGTATCAGAAGATTGACTAGACATGATTTGGACTGCCGCTTTGATCAAACATTATTTACTGCTATTATGCCGCCCGGACGGGTTAATACACCAACTGAATAATTCAGCCGTCCCGGGATGGAATGATCCATTCTGAATAAAGTTATCGAACAGATAAATTTAATGGGTCCTAGCACCTCGCCTACAGGAACAGCTCTTAACAGGAAAAGATCTTGTTAAGAGTAACACTTGCAGAGAACGGCTAGGCAAGCTTAACCGCGTTCGACTGGTCGCGACAGGAAGCGTCAAATCAGTTTATTGATACAACAGAAGAATTCTAAAAAAGCACCGATTTATTGGAAGGATATAAACAACAACCCCAGAACATCCGGGAATATTCTCAAACGCATAGATTCTAGTGCTGTTGCATGAAAAAACAATAAACAAGTACAGGAGATACATCGAGCCTACAATCATCAGTTATTAATGACACTACTCCTGATTGTGCCGTAAGCTTTTAGCACAGAAAGATTTGACGATTCACTTGTACGTGGCGCAGGAAAACGCCCACATAGTGATATCGTAATGAAAAGAATGTTAATAAATGCAACTCACTCTGAAGAGTTGCGGGTTGCCCTCGTTGATGGGCAAAAATTATATGACCTGGATATAGAAAGTCGAACCAGGGAACAGAAAAAGGCCAATATCTACAAAGCGCGGATTACCCGGGTTGAGCCCAGCCTTGAGGCTGCATTTGTAGATTTCGGTGGCAATCGCCATGGATTCCTCCCCTTAAAAGAAATCGCCAGAGAATATTTTTCTATTCCACCCTCAAAAATCAAGGGTCGGATCAATATCTCGGAAGTCGTGAAAGAAGGCCTTGAGATAGTTGTCCAGGTGGATAAGGAAGAACGAGGCAACAAGGGAGCTGCACTAACAACCTTTGCGAGCCTCGCCGGACGATACCTGGTATTGATGCCAAACAATCCTCGTGCTGGCGGTATTTCCCGCCGTATTGATGGTGAGGAACGCGACCAACTGCGCGATGCCCTCGCACAACTCGAAATTCCCAAGAACATGGGTGTCATCGTCCGCACAGCCGGTCTGGGAAGAAACGCAGAAGAATTGCAATGGGACCTGAATTATCTCCTGCAGCTAGCGGATGCCATTAAGAAAGCTGCTGAAGAAAAGTCTGCCCCATTCCTGATTTACCAGGAGAGTGACGTCATCATCCGTGCAATCAGGGACTACCTCCGTGATGATATTGGTGAAATTCTCATTGATACGAAAGAAGCATATGACGATGCAAACCAGTTCGTTGAACAGGTTATGCCACAGTACAAATCCAGGATCAAATTCTACGAGAGCGATGTACCACTCTTTAATCGCTACCAGATTGAAGGACAGATAGAATCTGCTTTTCAGCGACAGGTTCGACTGCCTTCCGGTGGTTCCGTTGTTATTGATCCAACCGAGGCACTGGTTTCCATCGATGTTAACTCAGCCAGGGCTACCCGTGGTGCAGATATTGAGGAAACGGCATTCAATACCAATCTTGAGGCAGCGGAAGAAGTCTGTCGCCAACTGCGACTTCGTGATATTGGCGGCCTGGTGGTCATCGATTTTATTGATATGTCCAGCCCCAAAAATCAACGGGCAGTTGAAAATAGAATGCGTGATTCTCTTCAGGTTGATCGCGCGCGAGTCCAGGTCGGTAGAATTTCCCGATTTGGGTTACTGGAGATGTCGAGGCAGAGATTAAGACCCTCACTCGGAGAAACCAGTGGCATTGTTTGTCCGCGCTGCGAGGGATTGGGCACAATCAGGGATATCGAATCTTCTGCATTAGCCGTGATCCGAATGGTGGAAGAAGAATCACTAAAAGATACCAGCTCGGAGATCAGGGCATTCCTGCCTATATCCGTTGCGTCCTTCTTGCTCAATGAAAAGCGTAATGTGTTGAGTGATATCGAACAACGTAATGATGTTCGAGTCATCGTCGTCCCGGACCCCGAGATGGAAACACCCCACTACCGGGTTGAAAGGATTCGAGCAGATGAAAATGAAGAGACTACCGCCAGTTATGAAATCACCAGCTCGGAAGAAAGTGGGGAAATAACGGTCGCAGCAGTCGCGAAATCTGCCCCGATTGAAAAAGCGGCTGTCAAAGAGATAGCCCCCTCTGCACCCCCTCCCAGGGTACAGGAGGCTAAATCGAAAGGACCCGGACTCTTTGCCGCTATTGTTTCCTTATTTAAATCTGACGCCAAAGTTGAGAAGCAGCCAACGCCAAAAACAGTTGGAAGGGACGACCGTGGAGGGCGCAGTAACCGCGGTTCAAGAAGTCGTCAGGATGACAACCGGAACAAGCGTCGTAACGAGCGAAGTTCCGTCAAAAACAATCAGAACGGGAACAGGAACGACAGCAACCGGAGCCGTAGAAAAGACGACAAGAGAAATCGTGGTACCGAAGACAGCCGAAAATCAAATCGTCGAGACCGTAGCGAACAAGGCCACGTTGATCGATCTGAAAATAGATCGGAACAACCAAGAAAACAGAAACCAGAGCAAGAACAAGGCAGACAAAAAAGCGAAGACAAAAGGAATCAGGGTAATCGCGAACCTAGCCAACAAAAACGACGCAGCAAACCCATTGACTCGACAGATACGAAGCAAGCTGAAACACGTGAACAGGCCCCGGCGACAACTTCAACTGAGGTGAGCCAGAGCCCAAAACCCAGTTCAACTCCCGTGGCCAGGAACCAACGAGCGGCAGTAGAAAAATCAAGTACAGAGGCAACGTCAGTTATCGACAGTCCACTCGCTACAGTCGTAGAGGAATCCATTCCTCACGCTTCTGAATGGGGTCGCGCCGACAATGACCCGAGAACTAACCCTGCACCTGCCATCACCGGACCCGTGTTAACGGATGTCCCTATGCCGGTTCAAAAAGAAGTCCTGGAATTTATTGCCCCGGCAATTGACTCCGCTCACCCCAGTAGTCGTATGCGCGCTGCAAATGACCCTCGGGGGGTAGAGCCTTCAGCAAACAGCGAGCCTTCAGCAAACAGCGAGCCTTCAGCAAACAGCGAGCCTTCGGTTAAGGAAGAGCCATCAGTTAAGGAAGAGTCATCGACGTTAACAGAGGTTTCAACTAATGAAGAACACTCAGAGGTACCAGGATCTTCCGATACTGAAGAAACCCCGGCCGTACCAAAGGCTTCAACAAATGAAGCGCCCGTGGTCCGGGAAGAGATTTCAGTCAATCAAGAACCCTTCGCAGTACCAGAGGACTCGGCCAATGAAGCGTCTTCGGTGGTACCAGGGTCATTTACTAATGAAGAGACCTCAAAAGGTCCAGAGCCAACAAAACCAGAAGAACCTGAAACCAGTGAAATCCAGGCGCCAGAACGAAAGGAGCCTAATTCGGCTGGCTCCGGATCTGAATAGGTTATCTTTAATAGAGCACCGGCTCCATTTCCAGGTGGATTCCAAACTGGTCATAAACCCGGTGTTCAATTTTTTTGCGAAGCGATAGTATGTCCCCAGGACTAGCCTTTCCTTGATTTACGATCACCAGGGCATGCTGTTCAGATACCATGGCATCGCCAACCGATACGCCCTTCATCCCCACTTCTTCGATCAGCCAGGCTGCCGGTATCTTATAGTGGAAATCACCCGTTTGATGCGACGGGATCCCAGGATGAATTGTCTGGATACTTAAAAATTGTTCTCTGGTCACGGAAGGGTTCTTAAAAAAACTTCCCACATTTCCTATCACAGCGGGATCCGGTAGTTTACGACTTCTAATCGACATCACTGCGTTGCTTACGTCAAAGGCACTGGGTACAGTGATCTTACGCTTATGAAGTTCTTCACCAAGATCGCCGTATCCCAACATGGGAACAAATTTGTTCGAAAGTGCCAGGGTGATGCTAGTCACCACCAGTTTATCTCTCAAACTGGTTTTAAATATGCTCTGCCTGTATCCAAACTCACAGCTGGCGTTGTCGAACGTCAGTTCCTCTCCAGACATGATATCCATCGCCTCAAGATGAACAAATACGTTCTCTAGCTCCTGCCCGTATGCGCCGATATTCTGGATGGGTGAGGCACCGACCAGCCCGGGAATCATTGATAAGTTCTCCAGGCCACACAACCCCAATTCCAATATTTTCCGAACCAGTTGATGCCAGTTCTCCCCGGCACCGATGACAACATGCTGAACATCTGTATAAACACTTTTGTCATCAACGCCAAAAACATCTATCCCCTTGATATCAGGGATCAGAACCAATCCATCAAAATCTCCTGTGAAAACAATGTTACTACCGCCACCCAGAACCAGGACTTTCAGGTTTTTTTCACCAGCGAAGGTTAAAGCCTCGGCTACCTGGGATTTGTCCCTGGCCACGACAAGATAACGCGCACGAACATCCAGACCGAGCGTATTGCGTTTGAGAAGACTGTCATTTTCATGGAGGAGCAAAAGTAAATCCCGTCTGATTTGCAGTGAATTATACCCATCAAATATACTTGGCATTCAAAATTAATCATTACCAGGAATAGTTCATGGATTTACAGGATAAAGTCGCCTTTATTACAGGGGGTGCATCAGGATTGGGCAGGGCCACGGCGGAAAATTTCATTGCCGCTGGCGCAAAGGTTATGGTCTTTGACTTGAATGAAGAAAATGCCGAAAAAGCCGCTGATGAACTGGGTGAGAATGCCAGTTATGCAGCCGGTGATGTGGCCGATGAAGATGCAGTGAAGTCAGCCATACAAAAAACTGTCGAAACGTTTGGTGCATTACATATTAACATCAACAGTGCCGGAATAGGTGCAGCCGCCCGGACACTCGGTAAAGACGGGCCCATGCCTCTCAAAACTTTTGAATTTGTTATCCGGGTCAACCTGATCGGAACTTTTAACTGCCTCGCCCTGTGTTCTGAAGCCATGCAAAACAATGAACCGGTAACAGAAGATGGTGAACGTGGCGTTATCGTCAACGTCGCGTCTGTGGCAGCCTATGATGGCCAGATCGGGCAAGCAGCCTACAGTGCCAGTAAAGCCGGTGTTGCCGGTATGACATTACCCATAGCACGTGACCTGAGCCGAATTGGTATCAGGATAGCGACCATTGCTCCCGGCATATTTGAGACACCCATGATGAAGTTCGCACCACCTCAAGTTCGTGAACCTCTCATTGCAATGACCCAGTTCCCGAAGCGGTTAGGTGACCCCTCGGAGTTCGCACAGACTGCAGCCTACATCGTGAACTGCGGCTATATCAACGGTGAAGTCATTCGTCTCGACAGCGGTATCCGTATGGCGCCACGCTGATAAGCTAAATACTCATGCTTAAAACATCAAGCTGGGAATATCCTTAAAAGCTCTACTGACTCATTGCTGCCGTTCCTCATCCGTCAACTCCTGGCCCGGGTCAGGGAGCAACCAATTCATTTCTACTCTTCGGGCATAGACCGAATAATCAGTGGTTGCAAATCGGTTTGCTGCGATTGGCTCCCGGATGAAATCGGCATCGTTATCGGTGGGCCAAATCGGCCATTGGGGTAATAGCCAGGGTATGCGTAGCTATACCCATGACCATAGTGCACACCATAAGAGGCATGGACAGATGTCGTCACAGAATCACAAGCTGAAAGAGACAGGCCGAATAAAACAATGCATATAACGATTCGAGTTATTCTATTCACTAGCCTGGCCTCCCTTATCACCTGAATACTCGTAGAGCGCAACCAACCCCCCGGTGGGATCGCTAATCAGTGCAACTTTGCCAGCACTGTAGGATTCCCCAAGCAGTCTATGAGTCTTCCCTCCGGCTAGTTCTGACCGGACAATCGTGTCCTCAACACTCTCAACCAGGATGTAAGCAAGCCAGATGGACCTGGTTTGGGACTCGTGCCCTTCAACAAGACCAGCCCTGGCCACCTGGCCGGTTGCCAATATGAGATCCTGTTCGTTATCTGATTTCCAGTTGTCCACAACGTCGTAGCCCAGTAATTTATAGAATTCAGCTGCGGCCCTGGTGTCAGTTGACCAGAGTTCGGTCCATACCCAATCATTCAATCCTGCACCGATTTCCTCCGGGTCACCCATTAGAGAATTGATGGTCCCAAACACGGCGGAATCTGGAGCAACGTAAACGCCAATATCACCACGACCCTCTATTGTCATTGGCCCGGCAACAGCTTTCGCACCTGCCTTAACCAACTTTAAATGCGCCTTGTCAATGTCCACTGTAGAGATAAAACTAATCCACTGATTGCTTTCATTGTCTTCAAGCTGGTGCTTGTTTTTCACGATACCTGCTATTCGTTTGCCATTATTGGAGAGCAGGATGTAGTCATCACCAATAGCGCTTGATTGCCAACCAAATACTGATTTGTAAAACTTTGCCGCCACGTAAATATCAGTTGTGAGTAAATCGATCCAGACGAACTTGCCAGGAAACTTCAACTCTGTTGGCTGGTCGGTTATGGCATAGGATTGAGCGTACAGCGGCGGGCAAATAAGCACCCACACAATCAATAGAAAAATTTTCACAAAGGATACCTTGAGTTAAGTGGCTGCAGTATATCGAAGAAATATGACAACTTCTCAACATTCGAAACGGTCTGACTAGGCTCCGGAGTCAATACCTGACCCGCCTTACACCGGACGCTGTCGGGTTTTTAGCCTGCAATCAGCCGAATCCAGGGTTGAGTTGAATCGTCGTGAAAAGGGTCTTAATCCTGCTGAATACTCACTGGCCGGTAACAAATCCTTCTCCGCAATCATTGCCGTACCTGTTCCGATTTTGGCGCTGTTGGGTATGCTTTTGATCTTCACATCTTGGCATGGCAATGTTTTTGTTCACAATCCCACCGCAAAACGGATAAAAACGTATCGATTCGCCTTAGCGAGGACGGTTGAGGCTCCATTCGCCCTATTTCCCAAGCTATGTTATGACAGTCGCTATCATATGCCAATTGTACGATTTGATATTGCTTCTTCAGCTGTTCTCCGCACGGGCACAAATGACAATGCGTCGAACCACTTCCACATTCATCACCAGGGCGACAACGCCGAGGGTAAGGAGAGGTAGGTTTAAGACGGCACCGAGAAAAATGATGAAGACCCGCACGTCCCGCCCTAACCGAAAGTACGTGGCGCCTTTCAGTCTTTGCGCCATTATCCCGTCATACTTGTCTGCCGTATAACTGTTTAGGAACGATCCCACGATCGCTGCAAACCCTAGCAAGATGGACAGGTTTGAACCGGTCGTGGCAAATTCGTGCCACATGAGACCAAACAGCAGAACTGCGTCGGCATACCGGTCTAGAACCGCGTCGAACCAGCCGCCAAATTCGCTCTGGGCATGTTTCAGCCGGGCGATCTCGCCATCGCAACCGTCTATGATTGATGCCAGTTGAGCCAAGGCTCCACCCAGGGCCAGAGCTGGATAACCGCTACCCGCCATAACGACGGCAGCAATGCACGATAGTAACCACGAGGTAAGAGAAATTTGATTAGGCGTCACCGAAGTGCGCACCAGATAGCGACTCAACCACCTGGATACCGGTCGGTTGAGATGACGCGCTACCGGCCCGTCCCGGGTCTTGCGGCCCTGGTCGCGCATCAAACGTCGCTCGGCTTCACGCAATGCGTCGGGCGTATCCACGTCGAGCCATGACATTCCGGTCACATCGACGATTCCCGCCCGGCCTTTACCCGCCAACTCCCTGAGTCCATCAGAAAGCCCATGCTGATTGTTTGCCGCAGCGCGCTCGAGACCTTCGAACAGGCCGGACGTACAAAGCATAACCCCCGTGTCACCGGCATCCCAACCATCAAGCATCTTCTCGATTTCCTGAATGCGCCCGTCATCAATCTTGACCCGCGTGACATCGTTAAGATCGAAGATGCCGTCTTTGTCACGGTCCACGGCGAGGCACATTTCTCCTGGTGCAGGAGGGTATTCGGCCAATGCGCGCGCAATTCCAGGGTCGAAAAGATGATCAATCATGACCAGGAAAAAAGGCCTCTGTCCGGTGCCATCCCGGGCTGCCAGGGCGCTGGCGCCATTGCCCCGCTCCCAGTCATCCACTTTGATAAAATCGATTGTAACGCCGCGACGCCGGGCGATATCGGTAAAATGTGCCCTGACGGTTTCGGCTTCATGACCTAAGGTTACTAAAAACCGCCGGACGCCAACGTCCAGCATTGTGCAGACAACCCGTTCCGCGAGGGTCAGTCCAAGCACCATGGTCAGGGGTTTTGGTATCCTGGTGTGCGGCCGAAGTCGTGAACCCAGGCCGGCAGCCAGGATCAGCGCAAAGTCCGGGGTTTGGTTAGCCAAATCAGTCTTTTCCATGGCTCAAGACATCCACGATTTCATCGCATAGTTCCCGGCTTGACGCCGCGATCAGGTCGACCCGGTCGGTCAAGTGTTCCGCCACCGCCAGGGAAGCGCCATCAAGACCGGCGATCCAGCCACCCGCCTCAATCACCAATTGTGCACCGGCAAGGTAGCTTTCCACCGTCAGGCGGCCTCGCACATCCACATGGGCATCGGTCGCTCCTTCGGCAACCAGGGCGAGCGCTCGGGATGCGCAGCCGTAGCTTCGCACACCTTTGGCAATGGCCATCAAATGAGCAAGGCCTGACGAAGGAGAATGATGATTGAGTTCAACCGAGATCATGGCCCCGGCAATATTGCACGTCTTGGAAGTTTCAAGCTGGTGCTTTCCCCGCCAGGCACCGGAGCCTTTCAGCGCGATCAAGGGTAAATCCTGCTCAAACGATCCGACCAGAGCGGCCTCTACCCAATCTGGGTGGAGGGGTGCATCGACTGGCAGCACGGCGCAGGATAAGGCCGACAACGGCAGCCCCCGAGACCAGTTGTCGGACCCATCCACGGGATCGAGAATGAACCGGTGTTGCGGCGCACCGGGACCAATTACTTGAGGCTTGCTCTCCTCTGAATCGACAATGAGGGGCACCTGAAACTCCCGAAGAACCGCCAAAGCGGCGTTGTTGGCCGTCAGGTCAAACTGCTTGACATCATCGCCCTTCGCGTTCACGGAGCCGATTCCTTCACGCTCTGAATCCATGACCGCGTCCCGCACCCGGTGATGCAGCATAAGTAATCGCTCTATCCAGGCCGGGTCAAAGCTTCGAGTATGGTTTTCGCCACCCGACGCGTTGATCATGACTTTGCAGCGTCCCTATTATTCGCCGGCAACCGTTAACGGTCTCTCTCTGATGGTTTCTTCCTCATTGATGAATATATTGCACAAATCGTAAGCAACAGAATCACGCATCTGTTCAGGGGGGCTTTTCATGTAATAGGCGGATGCGGCTACCAAAGGACCGCCGATGCCGCGCTCCAATCCCAGCTTGGCGCATCGGATCGCATTGATAACCACCCCTGCGCTGTTGGGGGAATCCTGAACCGACAACCTGAGTTCGAGTTCCAGCGGCACGTCCCCAAATCCTCGCCCTTCCATTCGAATAAAGGCGACTTTGTTGTCTTTCTGCCACGGCACATAATCCGACGGCCCAATATGGATGTCCGAGGAATCCATTCGCTCATCCAATTGCGACTGGACAGATTCCGTCTTGGAAATCTTCTTCGACTTCAGGCGGTCGAGCGCCTTCATGTTGAGAAAATCAGTATTGCCGCCGGTATTCAACTGATATGTCCGGTCAAGCGGTACACCCCGGTCCCCGAACAGACGGGCCAGGGTCCGATGCACGATGGTGGCGCCAACCTGGCTCTTGATATCGTCGCCAACGATGGGCAGTCTGGCGTCACGAAATTTCTTGGCCCATTCAGGATTGGAGGCGATAAATACTGGTACGCAGTTGACCAAGGCCACGCTTGCTTCCAGGCAAGCCCTGGCATAAAACTGAACGGCTTCTTCCGAGCCAACCGGCATGTAGCAGATCAGAACTTCCGCTTCGGTGTCTTTCAGGATCTGGGCAACGTCGACCGCTTTCTCGTCGGAGGGT
>Ga0114950_10001542_pt1 | contig 17359 bp, 14 predicted proteins | sample N075metaG_FD_83503 | JGI IMG/M metagenome (GOLD analysis project Ga0114950, IMG submission 83503) | Deep subsurface microbial communities from Kermadec Trench to uncover new lineages of life (NeLLi) - N075 metaG | ecosystem: Environmental > Aquatic > Marine > Ocean trench > Sediment | place... | reverse complement strand
TCGACCGGGCCGCCTTCTACCTCCTGCCCATGGTCAACCCGGACGGGCGCGCGCACTGGTTCAACGAGGCGCACAGCGCGAGCTCTTCGCGCACGGGCTACCGCCCGATCGACAACGACCGCGACGGCGTCGCCGACGAGGACCCGCCGAACGACCTGGACGGGGACGGGCACATCGTGTCCATGCGTAAGTACGTGCCCGGCGAGGGCACCCACCGCCTCGATCCCGACGACCCGCGGGTGATGGTGCGCGTGCCCGCGAACGACAAGGGCATCCGCGGCGACTGGATCCTCCTGGGTTCGGAGGGCATCGACGACGACGGCGACGGACGGATCAACGAGGACGGGCTCGGCGGCTACGACATGAACCGGGCCTGGCCCTCGTTCTGGCAGCCTGGACACGTCCAATACGGCGCGGGTCCGTACCCGCTCTACTGGCCGGAGACGCGTTCGATCGCGCGCTTCCTCTACGAGCACCCGAACGTGGCCGCCGTGCAGTCGTTCCACAACGCGGGCGGCATGATCCTCCGCGGTCCGGGCACGGAAGGTTTCGGCAGCTATCCGGCCGCCGACGTGCGCGTGTTCGACGAGCTCGGCAAGGACGGCGAGAAGATGCTCCCGTTCTACCGCTACATGATCATCTGGAAAGACCTGTACACGGTCTTCGGCGGCTTCGCGACGTGGACGTACGAGGGCCTCGGCATCATCTCGTTCACGAACGAGCTGTGGGTGAACCGCCGCCTGTACCCCGATGGTGGCGGTTCGCGCTCCAATGCGGACCGGCACTTCTTCGACGACGCCCTGCTCATGAGCGCGGGCTTCATCGACTGGCACCCGTACGAGCACCCGCTCTACGGCTCGATCGAGATCGGCGGCTTCAGGAAGGACGTGGGGCGCGTCCCGCCCACGTTCCTGATCGAAGAGATGCTGCACCGCAACGCGCTCTTCTGCCTGAAGCACGCGGAGGCCATGCCGCAAGTGGTCATCGAGAAAGTGGAGGTCACCCCCATCGAGGGCGCGGTGCGGGCGATCGACGTCATCTTCCGCAACGAGCGCCCGATCCCGACGCGCACCGCGCGCGCGGCCGGCTCGAAGATCGGCGCCCCCGACGTGTTCACGATCACGGGTCAGGGACTCGAAGTGCTCGCCGGCGGCTTCCGAAGCGATCGTTTCCGCCCCGAGCGGATCGAGCTCGCCGAGCGCGAGCCCGAGCGTCTGCTCCGCGAGACCGGCATCGGCGGTCGCCGCGAAGTGCGCGTGCGCTGGTTCGTGCGCGGCACGGGCACGGCCACGGTGGGCTGGGAAGGCGAGAAGGGCGCGAACGTGAGCGAGGTCGTCGAGGTGCGCTGACCCCGCCCGGGAGAGCGCCGACGCCCCGGCCGGCCGGCCTCCAGGCGACGGCGCCATCACGCCGATGAACCGCGGTGGGCGCCCGGTGCCCCTTTGCCGGAGCAGCGCTTCCGAGTACCGTGTGCCGCTCGAAATCGAGACCCGCCGACTTCACCAGCCCTTTCCGATCCGTTCCATGAGCAAGGTCGAGTGCAAACGCTGCCGCTGGTTCCGGCAGGCCCCGTACGAAGCGAACCGCACCGGATGTTGGCATCCGGACAACCTGGTCAGCTCGCAGAAGGCCGCCTACCTCGACGAGCAGCAGATTCCGGGCGACTACCGCAAGATCAACCTGCGCGGCGACTGCGCCCAGTTCGAATCGAAGCTCGAGCAGCCCTCGTTGCTGCGGCGGTTCCTGTCGATGGGCGCCTAAGGGGCCCGTCCGAGAATAACTGCCAGGTTTCGCCGGCCCTCGCCGCCCCTGGCTGCGTTGCGGGGGGGGTCTTGATTTTATCGTGAGCCGCCGCTCGCACCCGTCAGCGGGCATCATTTGACCGAGAACGAGCGTGAGGGGGTGGTACGGCATGGCAGGGCATGGGGCGATCGCCACGTAGCACGCTGAGAGCACCGATTCTTGCTCACATGCAAGTCCACACCCTTGCGGGGTCCCCTTCGAGACGACCCAAAGAGGTCGTCTCGATCCGCCTTCGGCGGACCGGGGCTTACCCTCCGAGTATCCAGCGCGTACGAATCAAAGCGCCTTGCCAGCCTCCGTCCGGCGGCCATCGGCGGCGGGAGAGAACGGTGAGGAACTTCCCGAAGCCAAGGCGCCGTCATCAGAGGGGCAATTGGCCTGAACATGGCGGGAAGTTCCTCAGGAGGAACGACGATGGCTCACCGAAACCTAGCACTTATTCCCGGACGGGCCCTAACAGGCGAGCGAGCGCGAGGGTGCTTCAGAACCCCCAGGCGATCCCCACGAGAACGGAGAAGTCCGGTCCGGTCGCCGCCACGAGATCCTCGTGGAAGGAGAACGTGAACCGCCCGCCCCCGGCGAGATCGCGCACGACGCCGAGGCCGACGTCGACGATGTCACTGGTGATCTCCTCATCGTCGAAGTCATCGATCATCGGCGTGGTCCAGAACAACTGGAGGAGGCAGGAGGTCACGTTGGACCAGCGGTACTCGAGCCCCGACTGGACCTGCAGGATGTTCTCCGCGTCGACGCCCGCATCGTCGAAGTCGTCGGGCTGCCCCGTGACGACGTAGTCGAGCGCTCCGGTGAGGGTCCAGCGGCCGAAGGATCGCTCCGTGAGGAAGCCCCCACCCCAGTCGAGCTTGCCGTTGCCGAAACCCCGGTCGGCCGAACCCGTCGGTAGCTCGACGCCGAGCCGCACCGCGACGGCCGGGCCGTCTTCGTCCTCCGCCCGCAGCCGGCGCGTCACGACGATGGGTATGTCCCCGAACCCGACCCGGTCCTCATCGAGGTCGTAGATCGTCTCACCGTCCTTCCGGAGCCGCATGGTGAACTGGTCGTCCTGCACTTTGTCGCGACCGCCTTGCGGCAGGAAGAACAGGTCGTGGTAGCCCTCGATGAAGTCATCGAGGAACCCGCTCGTCGTGTAGAGCGCCGCGAGCTCGACCTCGATATCCATCTCGCTCGTGATGCCCTTGCGCACGCGCAAGGTGTTGCGCCAGAGCTCGCCGTCGAAGCGAATCTGCTCGCCGGCCTTCGACGACCGCTCGAAGATGCTCGTATACACGCTCTGGAACGCGACCCCGAGCCAATCGACGGGTTGCGTCTCCGCCCGCCTCGGACGCAGTGCGAGGTAAGTGAGCGCGAGCGGATGTTGGGTTCGCGAGGGCAGCGGCCCACGCACGATCGGCTGTACATCCTCCGGCGGTCGCGGGAGCAGGGAGCACCCGGCGAGCGAGAGGAGCACGCCGAGGGGGAGCACGCCGGGGCGGGTCGGCCCCGATGACGGGAAGGTCATGGAGTTGCGATGGCGAGGAGCCTGCGCCACGGATGGCGGTTCAGCGATTGGTTGCCCCGGGCCGGCGGGCAAGACGCCGGGTTCCCCGCGTGGCCGCTGCGCTATGCGGTGGTTCCGGCAACGCGACCAGCCGGTTCGGGGTGGCCGAGCGATGGATCGCCATCCGTGGCGCAGGCTCCTGACCCTACCCCTCCCACGGGACGTCGTTACGGACGTAGCAACCGTCCGCGTAGCCACTGAAGAAGCGCCCGAGGAGCGGGTGCCGGATCGGCGCGCCCGTCGGGTCGGGCATCAAGTTGTCCTCCGCGACGTACTTCGCGTGGACCTCGCCGTCCGTAAGCACGTGGTACCAGGGTTGGTCGCGGCTCGGCTGCGTCATGTTGCCCTGGTACCAGGCCTCGGTCGCTCGACACTCCGCATCGGACTCGACGACCACGCCCCGGTAACGGTAGCGCCGGTGGAAGACGATCTCCCCCGGTTGGAAGCGCGCGCCCGATTCAGGCGCGCCGCCTGCCGGACGATGTCGACGGAACTGGATCATGCGTCCGGGCATTAGAGCGCCTTCAGGGTCGGGCTCGCAACGGGCGACTGTCCATCTTCTGTCGCTCGAGGAAGCATCCGATCGGGGCGATCGGTCCCGACGAGGTTCCTGGTCCACGGACCGCAGCCCCCCCCCCATGAATCCGAACCCCGAAGCCGGGCTCGCCCTACTCGTCGAGCCGGCGCGCCACCCCACGACCGACCATTCTTCAACCGGCGAGGCACTGCGCAGCGTCGGGCTGGTCGTGCGACACCACGTAGATTTCCCCTCCCTAGCTAGATGAATCCCCCGTGTTTCAAACCCGCCGGGGTACGCCCTCGCGGGTCGGTGACGTATGGTAGGCCGAAAGCCGGATGCGCCATCCTAATGACGGCCGTACGGGAGGGGACGGCCTGCGGGAGAGGGCTTCGACCGACGACCTGACCCGATTCCTCAACGACCTCGACAGCGGTCGCCTCGATACGGCCGAGACCCTGATGCCCCACATCTACGGGGAGCTCCTCGCCATCGCGGAGCGACAGATGCGGCGCGAGCGCGTCGGGCACACGTTGCAGCCGACCGAGCTCGTCAACGAGGCCTTCCTGCGGCTCTTCAAGCCCGAGCAGGTGAGCTGGAACGACCGCCGGCACTTCTACACCCTGGCGGCCAGGGCCATGCGGCAGCTGCTGGTGGATCACGCTCGCCGGCGCAAGCGGCTGAAGCGTGGCGAGGGGAATCGCGGGCAGACCCTGGACCAGGCCTTCATGGCGGGGAGCGAGATCCGGGTCGACCTGCTCGACCTGAACCACGCGCTGGAGGAGCTGAGTGGGGTCAACGCGATCCAGGCCAGCGTAGTCGAGCTGCGCTACTTCGGCGGCCTGGAGGTCGCCGAGGTGGCCTCGGTGCTGGAGGTCTCGAAGCGCACCGTCGAGCGGCAATGGCATGCGGCGCGGGCCTGGCTGGGACACCGGCTGCGGGGAGACTGCTGACTTGGAGCAGCAGGAGCGCGCGACGGAGCTTTTTCTCGCTTGCTGCGAAATAGCTCCCGAGGCACGGGCGGCATTCCTGAGAGATCGCTGTGGGATGGACCGAGAGCTCCTGGCGCAGGTCGAGGGGATGCTCGCGTTCGACGAGCTCGATGTGGACTTCTTGTCGGGCAAGGCGAGCGACACGATCTCAGAGGAGGACCTGGATCTCCCACGGTCCATAGGGAAGTTTCGCATCCTGGGCAAGCTGGGCGAGGGCGGCATGGGAACCGTCTACGAAGCGGAGCAGGCAGTGCCCCGCCGCACCGTCGCCCTCAAAGTCTTGAAGCTCGCCTTCTGCTCGCCCGACTCGGTGCGTCGCTTCGAACACGAGGGCCAGTTCCTCGGTCGCCTCCAACACCCGGGCATCGCCCAGATCTTCGAGGTGGGGCGGGCGGAGACCGAGGCCGGACCGCTGCACTACTTCGCCATGGAACTGGTGCAGGGAGTGCCCTTGACGGATTACGCTCGGAGCCGAAACCTCTCGGCACGCCAGCGCCTCGCGCTGGTTGCGCGGCTCGCGGACGCAGTTCAGCACGCACACCAGAACAGCGTGGTCCACCGCGACCTGAAGCCGCAGAACATCCTCGTCGACGCTTCCGGTCAACCGAAGATCCTGGACTTCGGCATCGCGCGTGCCTGCGACTCGGACGTGCAGATGACGACGATGCACACCGACGTGGGCCAGGTCCTCGGCACGCTGGCCTACATGAGCCCGGAGCAGGCGAGCGGGGATCCAGCGGCGATCGACACACGCTCTGACGTTTACGCGCTCGGTGTGCTCCTGTACGAACTCCTGGCTGGACGCCTACCTTTCGACCTCGCGCAGGAGTCGCTGCCCGAGTCGGTGCGGAGTATCCAGGAGGAGGTGCCGGCGCGGCTCGGCACGATCGATCGCTCGTTCCGGGGCGACGTCGAGACGATCGCCTGCAAGGCCCTGGAGAAAGACAAGGAGCGCCGCTACGCATCGGCCACGGCCCTGGCGACGGACATCCGCCGGCACCTCCGGCACGAGACCATCTCTGCGCGTCCGCCGAGTCGGGCCTACACGCTGCGCAGGTTCGCGCGCCGGAACAAGACGGTCGTCATCGCCGCCGCAGCCGTATTCGCGTCCCTTCTGATCGGAATGGCGCTCGCGCTGAACTTCGGCCTCTCCGAGTCCGAGCAGCGCCGGATTGCCGAGCACGGGGCCTACCTGGCCGCCCTGGGACGGGCTCAGGAAGCCCTGCGAGACGGCTCCCGCGCGATCGCGCGGGAACGCCTCGACGGCGCGCCGGTGCGACTGCGCAACTGGGAGTGGCGCCACCTCGACCAGAGAGTCGAACGCCGGCTGGCACGGACCGTGATCCCCAATGTCCTGGAGGCCGCCTTCCTGGACGAGACGACGGTCCTCGCCATCGACCGCGGCGGCGCGCTTCATGTCTGGAACGCGCTGACGGGCGCGTTGACGCCTGCGCCGTCGTCCGGAGAATCGCCGCAATCGGGCGGGAGGCCGCTGGCCTTGAGCGAGAGCGGCTTGCTGCTCTCCTTCGTGGAAGGCTGGCTCACCCTGAGCGAGCCGTTGAGCGGTAGGAGTCCTATCGTGGTCCCTTTCGACGACGAGCCACTGGAAACCTGGAGGACCTCCGCTGTCGCCGCTGACGGCTCGCACATGCTGGTGGCGACGACGTCCGGCGACCTGGTCGTGCTCGACGTGGATGGAGAGTCGGGGCGTCTCCCGGTCGAGGATCTTCTCCGGAGCTACGTGGAGAGCACGGGATTCGAGTGGGAGATTCGATCGGTCTCGATCAGTGCCGACGGAGCCTGCTTGGCGGTCGAAGTCCCCTCTCCAACGAAAGGATCGCGTGGATGGTTCCATCGCACCTGGGACGCTCGGAGCTTGGAAGGGATCCTCACGAATGAGGGAGCTCTCGGCTTCGCGCACAACGGGCCGGTCTGTGCGTCGGCGGGGTTCCGTGCTGAAGAGCCTGTCCGAATCAAGTCATCCGGGACGAGCGCCGAGACGCTCCGCCTGCTGGCGATCAGGAAGCTGGGAAACGACCGCTTTCGGCACTTCTCAGGGCTTGGGTTCAGTCAGGATCGGGGCCTGCTCGCGGCGACGTTCAGCGACGGGGAGACTTGGATCGTCGATCTCGAGAGCGAGATCGAGGAACTCAAGGGCTCCATTCCGGGGGACGCCAACTCGCGTGTGAGGTTCAGTCCAACGGGCGAGTCACTGCTCGTGCTCCGCCCGGACGACGATAGCCTCGAACTCTGGGGCAGCGGCAAGAACGGTCCGGAGACCGTGCTCACGGGGCACACCGCCACACTGGACGACGTCGCATTCAGCCCGGACGGCACGACGCTCGCATCTGCGGGGTGGGACGGGACCCTCCGGCTTTGGGACGCCGTCACCGGTGAGCCGATCGTAGCGCTGCCGATGCCCGGGAACGTCATCCCCCTGGCCTACTCTCCCGATGGACGGCAGCTCGCCAGCTCCAGCAAGGTGAAATGGTCTCATCCGAAGGCCGTAGTCTGGGACCCCGTGCTCGGCCAGGTTCTTTGGCGGCCACCGATCCCCCCCATCAGAACCGGAGGAGAATACACCTTCTCGGGCTGGCCCGCCCACCACGCCATGGCTTACAGCGCGGATGGGTCGGTCCTCGCCGTCGGCACCTCGGACGCTCGAATCGTCATCTTGAACACGCGGACGTTCGAGGAGACGACGCGGATCGAAGATGAGCGGTTCGCCGGCATGGAAGTCCGATTCCTAGAGCATCAGGTCATGGGCATCCATGCCCTCGCCTTTCACCCTCGAGGGCATCTGCTCGCGGCGGGCTCCTTGACCGCGGAGCTGTCCTTGTGGGACCCGGTCTCGGGCCGGTTGGTCGCGCGAGTCGAGCGACCGGCGCCCACCACGAACGCCTACGCGGGCATCAACTCACTCTCCTTCTCGCCTGATGGGTCCCGCCTCGTCGCTGCGTACGGAAACTCCACGGCGACGATCTTCGAGGTCCCATCGCTGCGCGAGGTCCACGTTCTCCGCGATCACGATGGGGAAGTGTTCGCAGTCGCCTACTCGCCCGACGGAACCCGGATCGCCACGGGCGGACGCGACGGTCTACTTCGGCTGTGGAAGGCGAGCACAGGGCAGCTCCTGCTCGAGCTCGAGGGCCACGAGGACTACATCATGTCGCTGGCCTTCAGCCCCGACGGGCACCGGCTCGCGACGGGATCGGGTGACTACACGGTGAGGATCTGGAACTCGGAACCGCCATCGAGGCGCTGGAGGAGGAGGCACATGGATGAGCTTCAACGACCGGAGGCCGAAGCGATCACGGCTTCGTTGTTCGATGAGCTGGGGCAGGCCTCCGCGGTCGCCGCCCGCATCAGAAAGGCTGCCGAGCTCTCACCCGACCTCCGCCGCCTGGCGCTGCAAGCGGTCCTCCGGCAATAATAGTTCAGAGCCGTAGCCATTCGCGGCGTTGGTGCACAAACCCCATAGCCGAGGGGCCAGCGACATCTCCTCCTCAGCCCGGAGCGCTCGCGCTTCACGGATGCCACGAAGAGGCCGCCGGATAGAGAGCAGCGCCCGAACTGGACTGCCCCCAATAAGCACCGGGCCGCGCGAGCGACCTCATTCAAGAGTGCGCATGGAAGCAGGGCAGAAGGCGGGGCCCGATCGCCTCGCGACGGATCCTGACGCAACCACATGGTGATTCTCTCGCACCTTGGGCTCGAGACGGTCGGGAGTCCCACCTGAAGTGAGTACACGGCGGCCACCATGCCTACTTGCCCCAGTCGCAAGTCTCTTGCATGGCGTAGGTTGTGAATCATCGGGGGGGGGGGTGCACCCCGCACTTTCCACCTGTTGCCCTGGCGGACGAGATGCCCAGTTGGCGCTTGTCCTGGCAGATGCCTGCTTACGAGAGGGGCCGACTCGAGTGGATCAGCCTACGGCGAGAGGGATGCCTCCCGTGCACCAAGGAATGGATCCCGTCGCCCCGATCGAAGACCCAGACGGCCAGCATGAAGCGAACGAAGTTGAGTCGCCCGAGAAGGAGTGAAGCGATGCGTCATTCGAACAGCCTCCGGAACGGGTCCACCTTCGGCGCCAACAGAAACGGCCTGAGCGCGTGTCCGAGCCAACCCCGCTGTGAGAAGGCCAGCGTGGCCATCCCAGTTCCCAAGGAGACGTGCGCCCCCTGGCGACGTCATTGATTTGGAGTTGAGATCCCGATGAACCTCATCCGCCAGTTTGCAGTCTGCTCGGCCCTTGCGGCCTCATTCCTTTCCGGCATGGCGTCCCCCAGCTATGCCCAGACCACGCCCATCGCGAATGGGCACTTGAAGGGGGGGCCGAGCACCGTCGGCGGCCCCGACACCGTTCTCGATCTGACGTTCTCCCTGCAGCAGCTGTCGGACGGCTCGCTCGTCGGGGGCGGCAAGCTGACCAGGCAGTCCGTTGGTGCCTGGATCCTATTCGACCTGGACTCTTACATGTTCATCGGCGACACGCTGTACGCGGCGGGCCCCGTCACCAAGACGCACAGTATCGGCGGCGTATTCAGTGTGGGCGACACGTTCTTCATAGCCGTCAATGACAATGGCAATGGCGCCAACAGCTCGGACATGGATGAATTCATCGAGGGCGTAGTTCCCGCCGCGGCGGGTCCGGTGACCATCCAAGAGATCCTCCTCTTCCTCGGCCCGGCGCCGCCCGAGATCTTCCGGCAGGGCATCATCGGCAACTTCCATTTCCACTGACAGACGATCCAAACGACCCCCTCGAGTCGTCCGAAGAGGACCCTCCATCGCAGCCAGGGGCGTCCAAGCGGCGCGACACATGGGCTGAGCTCTCGATCCACCTCACGAGGGAGCCAACGGCGCCGTTGCCCGGCTCCGAGCGCAACGAGCAGAGTCACTCCGAAGCGAGCAAGGTCGCCGTAGGGCAGCTTCCAATGGCTGCTAGTGGCGCGTCGTGACGAGCCCGACCGAGACCCGGGTCAGTCGGGCTCGAGCTCATCGAGCATGCGCCGGACTCGATCCAGGTCGCCGGCCTGGAAGTCGCGAGAGCGCAACAGTTGGTTCACCATCTCGGGGAGGTCGCCGGCGAACAGGCGCTCGTTGACCTCACGCAACATCGATCGCTGCGATTCTTCTTCGGTGACGGTGGCTGAGTAGATGAACTGCCTGCCCTCGATGCGGTGGGCCACCACGCCGCGGCGTTCCAGGCGTTTCAAGAGCGTGCCGACGGTGGTCGGAGCCAGGTCTCGTTCGGTGGAGACCGCGGCGTGGACCTCGGCGACCGAGAGTTCACCGCCCTGCCACAAGGCGCGCAATAGCGCGAGTTGCAACCCGCTCAGTTGTGTGGGTTCGCGGCCGGGCATGGTCAGCGCACTCCCTCGGGACGGGCGCCCACGAACGAGATCGGACCGTAGCCCTCGGCGCGGACCGTCTGCAGGAGGCGCAGGATCTCGATGACCTTCGTGCCATTCCGGGGATCGATGACGAGGCGCAGGTCGGACCTCCGCAGCCGTAGCCGCGCGAGGTCGGAGCGCAGGACCTCGAGCCGTATCGTCTTGAAGGGACCGATCGAGTACTCGAGCCGTCCGTGATCGGTGGCGACGTCCAGGACTCGCACGCTCACGTTCAGGATCGGCGACTCTTCACCGACGACGCCCGGGTCCGACGGCAGCCAGATTGGAACCAGGTCGACGCCAGCACTCGGCGCCGCGAGCTCGATCTTCCAGATCAGGACTCCTGCTCGACCGCAGAGCTCCATCACCCGCTGGACGTACCGGAAGTCCGTCTCGGGGTCGGCGTTGATCAAGAGGGTTTCGTCCGGGAGCAGGAGACTCTTGGGGCCCGCTCTCGCTGGCGCCTTCGCCATCCCGGCCGCGACCGCGGCGAGCCAGGTGCGGAACCTGCTCGAAGATGCGTCGGGTTCGGTCGGGTCGTGTAGCAGCGCGCCCTCGACGCGGATCCGGCCCTCGGCATCGAGCTCGAGCGTCTCGATCGAGTCCGTCTCGACCTCCTCGATGCTCTCGGCCAACTCGACCTCTTCGAGGACTTCCTCCACGGGCTCGATCGTCAGGTAAGTGATCGAGTTTGCACCTGCACCGATGAAGCCGATGTTCGTGAACCCGGCTGCGAGGACGTCGTCCACGGTGGCCACGACGTCCGCGTAGATCGTCCCCGGGCTGGACTCGAGCCGAACTCTCGCGTCGGGACGCCGCGCATGCTCCTCGCGCAGAAACTCCCGCAACTCGCGCGCCAGGCGCAATCGCCGGTGGCCGAGGTCGTACTCGATCAAGCGCGTGTCGTCGTACGTCCACTTGCCGTCTCCACTCGCGGGGCGACCCGTCGCGGCGTCGACCCGCAGGCCGCTCCGGACCACGATCAGCTTCAACTTCACGGGCCTCTGACGCACGACTTGCGCCCTGAGTGCCGTCCTCTCGGGTCCTTCGCCGTCCACCAAGATTGCATCGAAGTGCTCGAATATCTCGTCCACCAGCGCGGTCAACGACCCGGCGGCCACGTGGGGAGTGATCGCGATGCGTGCCTCCGGGTACTGCGTGCGCAAGAGCCCGATGTGGCGACCCAGGTTCGCGAGCTCGGTGGTCTCGAACTCACCCATTCGGTAGTACACGACCGGGCGCTCGGCGATGGTGCGCATCGAGGCCACGACCGTCAGAAGGCGGGCCTGCGCGGGTGTGTCTTGCTTCACGGGCGGCGTCGGCGCAACGACGCCGGGTCCTGCAAACCCGATGGCGGTGAGCACGAGACCCATTCCGAGGGCGGCGAGCGTCCCCGCTCCCCGGCGGGGCTCGGTGCGCGGGGCGAGCAGGCGCTCGACGCGTGCCACGAGTTGCGAGGGGGAATGGGCCATGCCGGTCGCCAGGGCGGGAACCCGCGAGCTCTGCAGCCACTCGGCCACCCGCGCCAGGCACCGGGCGAGCTCCGCGGGTTCACCAAGACGCCGGGTGGCCGAATCGTCGCACAGGATCTCGACGTCTAACTGCAGGCGGCGGCGCACGATGCGATTCAGAGGTTGGGGGAAGAGCATGAGCTCGAGCACGTGGATGGCAGTGAGCCAAGCGGAGTCCCGGCGTTCGAGGTGCGCGAGCTCGTGGGCCATGAGGGCCTCGAGCTCGCCGAGCGAGAGGTCGCTGCCGGCGCGCTCGGGCAGACAGATTTCGGACGAGCCAAGGGCGACGGGGGAGCCGATCCCCGGGCAGGTCGTGAGGCGTACGCGTCGCGAGCACCCGGCGCGAGCCAAGAGCTGCGCGAGGGCCTTCCGTGGTGCACGTTCGCGCACCGGGCGACGGGCCGCGAAGAGCCGGCTCATCCGGCGCCGCTCGCCGAGGAAGGACGTCGCGAGGACGAGCACTCCCAATGCCCAACCCACGGCGATGAGACCGGGCCAGCGAGCGGGCACGACAGCATGCGTCGCGACGTCCTCGGGTGTGGATCGAGCCTGGGCGCCGCCGGTCCTGGACTCGCGTGGCGTAGGCGGACCGATCGCCGTGACCGCGCCACGGACGGCAGCTTCGCCTTCCAACTGCAACGCGATCGTGGCTTGCCCGGCAGATCGAACCAGAGGCAGATCGAAGCGCCCCATGCCCACGTGCGGAGCCAGAGCCCCATGCAGGGTCGCGGTCACCAGTCCGCCGAGGAGGGCGCCCTTCCAGAGCACTTCCCGCACGGCCGGACCGCGGACAGCGCGTGCGACGAGCAACGCGCCCCCGAGCAGAAGCGTGCTGTGGATCAAGTAGGTGGCGAGCCAGGCGAGGAGCGTGATGAGCGTGTGTTGCATGGGACTCGGCGGATTCGGTCTCGGCCCCTGGGGGGGGGGCGCAGGACGGGGGGGAGCGCTCGACGACACCTGTAATACTACAGATGTCGTTGGCGGCTACCGCAGGTCTCGGTTTCTTGCTCGATAGTGCTCCCCAAGGCCCGCAATCGCGGTTCTAGCAGCGATTTCGGCGCCCGCGGGCGCTCGATCCCCTGGCTCGACCAGCGAAAAACCCTGGGGTCGAGCCTGGCGGCTGTCGGCGCGAGTCCTCTGGAGTACTCGTCGCTGAGGGACCTGAGCAGCTCGGCGTCCTCGTCGAAGTCGGCCCCTGCGTCCAATGGATCGACGGCGGAGTGCAGCGTCTGCCCCACATCGCGAACCGCGAAACAGCACGCGCCGGCGAGCCCGGCGAGCACGCCGACGAGAGCCTCGCTGTCGAGAATCGACGGGGCGTCCTCCTCGTCTGCAGTCGAGCACCCCAGGCTTGCGCAACAAGTAGTGCGGGCTCGCTCGCCAGTCCTCGATCCAGCCTCCACCGACACCCGCGAGCTCGCGCTCGCAACTCTTGGCGGCGGCCGAGGCGCGCCAAGTACGCCGGGTGTCAGGCCCCGCAGCCTGTCCACCCGACCATGGGGCAGGCGCTCAAGGAATGTTCCCATCGGGGCGATAGGTGCCGACGAGGTCCCTGGTCCACGGACCGATGCCCCCCCCATGAGTCCGAACCCTGATCAAGGGCTCGTCCTGCTCGTCGAGCGGGCGAGCCACGGCGCGACCGACCATTCTCCGACCGCCGATGCACTGCGCAGCGTCGGGCTGGTCGTGCGACACCACGTCGACCCGGCCCGGGCGCTCGGCGCCATGCCCGAAGCCGGCCGCGTGCTCGTCGTGGTCGATGCGGCGCTCGTCGCGGGCCCGAACCTCGTCTGGCTCGCCGTCTTCGCCGAGATCGGCACGGGGCCGGTGCTCCTCCTGGCCGACGAGGGTGACCCCCACGCCGTGGGCCGTGCGCTGCGCGCGGGTGCCGACGACTTCCTCTTCCGCTCCGATGTGATCGATCACCCGGAGCGTGCGAAGCGCCTCATCGCGCACGCACTCGCGCGCTACGAGCTCCGGGGCGCCGCCGAGGATGGCGAGCAGGCCTCACCGCCCGACGCATTCTTCGCCCCGCAGGGACGCCCCGCCATCCGGCGCGACCCGCTCGAGGGCTATATCACGGAGGCCGTCCAGGAGTTCTGTACGCCCCTCACGGTCGTGCGCGAGTTCGCCGCGATCCTCGCGGAGGGGCTCGGCGGCGAACTGACGGACAAGCAGGCCGAGTACCTGGGTTACATCGAGAGCGCGAGCTCGGACCTGCTCGAGATGTTCGACGCGTTCCGGGACGCGATTCGCCTGCGCTGCCAGGCCCTCCCCTACCAGCCGGAGGAACGCGACGTCCAGGACATCTTCGAGCGGGCGCTCGGACGCGCGCGCGCGCGCCTGGACGCAAAAAGCCTCGTCGTCTCGTGTACGGTTGGGGACGGCGCCGGCCGAATACACGCGGACGAGAGCCACATGGAGCACGTGATCGCCGCCATGCTCCGGCGCGCGGCCAGGGTGACCCCGCGGGGCGGGACGGTCCGCCTCTGGTCCCGAACGGCCCCCGGCGGCACCATCGAGATCGGCGTGACGGACGAGGGCCCGCGGCCCACGTCGAGCGACGTGGCGATCCTGCGCGACGGCTCCTTCGCGGACGCGATCCACCGGCGCTCCGTCACGCGCGTGTTCGGCGTGGACATGGAGCTGGCACGCTCACTCGCCCGGATCGGCGGCGGCGCGTTGTGCCTCGCCCAGGCCGTGGGCGGTGGGGCGACGATGAGCCTACGCTTGCAGGCGGCCCCCGCCGCCGCACGCCCCGCTCACCGCGTCCCGGCCTCGATGTCCACCGAGAAGTCGCTGCGGCGGTACACGCACTCGCCCGACTCGCCCTCGCACACGTAGTAGAGCGCGTAACCGCGCACGCGGCCCGAGCCCGTGTACCCAAGGGGCGGCACGACCTCGAAGTCCAGGCGCCGCACCTCGGACGACGTCTCCGCGGCGTCCTCGCCCGGGGTCAATGTGTAGAGGTTGTGGACGATCTCCCAGCCCTTCGGCACGGTCGCCCACACGACCAGGGGCCCGGCATCGTTCGACCAGTGGACGTCCCGATCGGCGTCGGGCCGGAGGGCGAGGTGCACGCGGATCGGCGCTGCCTGACCCAGCGGCGTGCTCCCCGTGTGGGGAGCGGCCGCCGACTCGATCGTGACCAGCCCGCCGCGGTCGCGCGTGATGCGGTGCTTCGGATCGGGCGGCTCCTCGTGCTCGTGCCACGGCAGGGGCTTGCGCCGCGGGTCCGCGACCTCCGACTCCGTCAAGGTGACCAGCACGGGCTGCGGGGACTCGCCGCGCTCGGAGATCTCCGCGGTCGCCTTTGCGATCCAATCGTAGAAGGGATAGGGCTTGTCCAGGCGCGGACCGTACTGCTGGATCCGCCGGCGCCAGATGTACTGGTTCGGGTCCTCGGCGAGCGCGCGTCCCCAGGCGTCGAGCGCGGCCTGGAAGTCGTCGGGGCGGGTGAGCGCCGAGTCGTAGCGCAGCCGGTAGGCGACCCCGAGGCGGAACTGCGTCTCCGCTGACGCGGTCTCGGCCGCACTCGCCTCGAGCGCGTGCACGGTCTCGTCGATGTGCTCCATGCCCTCGAAGAGAATCCGCGCGAGCGCGTGGTCGACCGGTGAGGCGTCCGCGGCCGACAGACCGCGGCGCACCCTGGGTGCGGCCTCCGGCGCGGGGCCCGGCGCGTCGAAGACCCGCGCCATGAACTGCTCCTCGAACCGGTCGGGGTGCAGACGCGTCGCGCGGATGATCCCGTACTCGTCGACCGCCATGATGAGCGGCACGACCTTCGCCCCGGACAGGTTGAACGGATCCCAGAGGATCGGCCAGTCGAACTCCTGCCACTGCGCGAACAGGCGGCAACGGTCGGGGTGCTGTTCCTGGGTGATGCCGATGACGATGAGCTCACCGCTCTCGCGCAGCGCGCGCGTCTTCTCGTGCCAGACCGGCACGTCCTTGCGGCAACCCGCTCACCAGGAGGCGAACTGGATGAGGAGCAGGCGCTGCCCGCGCAGCTCGGACAGCCGGATGGTCCGCGTGCCGTCGATGGTCGGGAGCTCGAGGTCGGGCAGGAAGTCGCCCACCTTCGCGCCCTCGGACCGATCCTGCACGCGGGCGCCGGCAGTGGAAGCGAAGAGCGCGAGCGCCGCCGTGACGAGTCCTGTGGAATTGCGCATGGGCTGCAGGATCGACCCGCAGGCCACGAAGCGCAAGGCCTCGTCCGGGGTCCCCTGCCAAGGTTGTGTTCAAGATACGATGCGGAAGGCTTCGTCCCCGGTCGGCGCCCGCTCCCGGACCTCGCACTCGGTGACGAGCGCCGCGCGCGGCCCCTGGCGCAGCCACGCGAGGAACGCCTCCACGCGTTCCGGGGGTCCCTCGAACCGCGCCTCGACCCGCCCGTCGGGCAGGTTCCGCACCCAGCCCGCGACGCCGAGCTCCCGGGCGCGCTCGCGTGCGTGGTAGCGGAAGGCGACCCCCTGCACGAGGCCGGACACGAAGACGTGGCGCGCGATGTCCATGCCGAGGGTCAGAACCGGAAGTAGATGAACGGGTTGTACGTGCCGGCCGCGAGCTCCATGGCGGAGAGCAGGAAGAGCGCGCACAGCGCAGCCACGCCCGCGAGCTCCAAACCGAGCGAGACGAGCGTGGCGCGGCCGCCAGGCTCCAACCGCGCGCACCAGGCGGCGACCTTCGGCAGCCACGGCGTCGAGCCGATCACGCCGGCGACGAGCGCCACCGCGAGCACCGAGTCGAGGTAGATCCAGACCGTGTAGGTCCGCCCCGCGTACCCGGCGAGCCCGAACATCGCCTCGAGGAAGTAGAGCGCGTGGGCGAAGCCGTCGGCCCGGAAGAACACCCAGCCCACCATGACGAGCAGCAGGGTGTAGACGTGACGCACGGCCGCCGGCCGCCGCGCGAGGAAGGCCCCGATCCCGAGCCGCTCGATCACGAGGAACAGGCCGTGGTACAGACCCCACGCGACAAAGCCCCAGCTCGCGCCGTGCCACAGCCCGCAGAGGAAGAAGACGACGAGCAGGTTCAGGTACGTCCGACCGGTCCCGCGCCGATTCCCGCCGAGCGGGATGTAGAGGTAGTCGCGGAACCAGGTGCTGAGGGAGATGTGCCAGCGGCGCCAGAACTCGGTGAGCGAGCGCGAGACGTAGGGGAAGTCGAAGTTCTCGAGGAACCGGAACCCGAACATCCGTCCGAGTCCGATCGCCATGTCCGAGTAGCCGGAGAAATCGAAGTAGATCTGGAGCGTGTAACAGATGAGGCCCAACCAGGCGACGGACGCGGAGAGCGCTCCCTCCGGGATCGCGAAGATGTCGTCCGCGACCTTCCCCACGACGTTCGCGACGAGCATCTTCTTCGCCAGACCGAGGATGAAACGGCGCACTCCTTGAGCGAAGCCGTCGAGCGACACCACGCGCGAGGTGATCTGCCGCGCCACGTCGCGGTAGCGGATGATGGGACCGGCGATCAGCTGCGGGAAGAGCGCGATGTAGACCCCGAAGTGCATGGGGTTCCTCTGCACTTGCACGTCGCGCCGGTACACGTCGATGACGTAGGACATGGCCTGGAACGTG
>Ga0114950_10001541_pt1 | contig 17360 bp, 11 predicted proteins | sample N075metaG_FD_83503 | JGI IMG/M metagenome (GOLD analysis project Ga0114950, IMG submission 83503) | Deep subsurface microbial communities from Kermadec Trench to uncover new lineages of life (NeLLi) - N075 metaG | ecosystem: Environmental > Aquatic > Marine > Ocean trench > Sediment | place... | reverse complement strand
TTGACAGGCGTTTGCCAACAAGTTTTTTATATTGAGTTCCAGCTTTCCGTCCTGATTGATCGCGGTCTAAATTGTGCCGGGCCGCCGCACAGCGTCGGATTCGGTTTTCGGCTTGCCATTCCTGAGTACGTGCGCCCATGCTTCACCCCACCATTTCTTGAAGTCATCGAGGATCAGGTAAAGTGCAGGAATCAGGAACAGCGTGATCACAGTTGCAAACAGGATGCCAAATGCCAGTGAGGCCGCCATCGGTACCACCAGTTGCGCCTGCAGACTGGTTTCGAATATCGCGATCGGTGCGAGGCCAAGAAACGTTGTCAGCGAAGTTAGCAGGATGGCCCGGAAACGGCTTTTGGTTGCGCGCTGAACTGCCTGGTCAAGCGGGACACCAGCATCGCGCTCACGGTTGACGAAATCTACCAGGATGAGGCTGTCATTCACCACCACGCCAGAAAGCGCAATGATGCCGAAATAGCTGATCATGCTGACCGGGATCCCCAGAATCAAGTGACCGGCCAGCGCCCCGATGGCGCCGAATGGAATCACCGACATGATGATCAGCGGTTGAGAATAGGACCTGAGAGGAACGGCCATTAATGCGTATATCAGGAACACCGCCAGCAAGCCCCCGCGCAGCAGGTCTTGTTGAACCTCGACGGCCTGCTGGCTGGCTCCGCTGAGTCGATGGCGGACATCCGGGAAATTGGCCAGCACCTCGGGCAATTCCTTGCCTATGATGTCTGCCTGTATTTTTCCGGGTTCATAATTTTTTTTATCGACTTCCGCTGAAACGCGTACCGAGCGCTCCCGGTCATAGCGGCTGATGAAAGCCGGGCTTTCCGTCATTTCAACTTCGGCCACGGCGTGGAACGGTACTCGCCCGCCATCTGGCGTGCGAATTTTCATATTGTCCAGATAACCAACGGAATCACGCTCATGTTGCGGAAAACGGACCATGACTTTTACCTCATCCTGACCTCTTTGGATACGCTGAACTTCGGTTCCATAAAAACCGGCCCGCACCTGGCTCGCCAGGTCCTGCAGCGTCAGGCCCAAAGCCTCAGCCTCGGGTTTGATATTCAATTTGATCTCCGGCCTGCCGCGTTCATAGGTGTTACGAATGTCGTACAAACCCTCATAGGATTTCAGTCTGCGAGTCAGTTCCTGAGAGGCTTTTCCGACGTGCTCAATATTTGAACCGATCAGCTGAATGGATATTGCAGCACCGCCACCGGGGCCGGTTGCGGCGGAAAAACCGAGTTGTTTCACGCCCGGAATCTCGCCGACATTTTCACGCCAGCGCCGTAAAACTTCCGGACCGGTGATGACAGAGTTTTCTTCCTTCACCAGTTCAGTGATGATTTGCCCCCTGATTTCGCCGCGGGCAAAAGAAAGTACACTGGAAACGACAGCGCCTGATTCGACACCCTGCTCGGCACTGACATCTGCATCCAGTTGCCACAGACCATCCTGAATACGCCGCAATGCATCATGTGTGCGCGCAGCGGGCGTGCCCTCATTCATCAGCAGGTCAACTTGCAAGAAGTCAGCCGTGATGTCAGGAAAGAATACGGAACGCAATATGCCGCCGGCGACCAATCCGAATGAAACAATCAACAAGGAGATAAAGACCGATAAGGTCAGGTAGCGCCGTTTCAGGCATTTGGCCAGAAAAGGTATGTAGTATTGATCAACGAAAATGTGCAAACCTTCGCTGAAGAAGCGCTGAAAACGGATAAACCGGTTGTGTGTATCCTCACTGTAGTGCTTGACCTTCATGTGCGCCAGATGCGCCGGCAGGATCAATTTGGATTCCACGATCGAGAAAACCAGGCACAGCGTTACAACCCAGCCGATTGAAGCAAAAAACTCTCCCATCACGCCGGAAATCATCAATACCGGCAAAAATGCGGCAATGGTGGTCAGGACACCAAAGGTTGCGGGCATCGCAACCGTCAGTACGCCTTCAACAATATTGTCTACAGAGTGCCCCTTGGCTCGCATGTTGGTATAGGCGCTTTCGCCAATAACAATGGCGTCATCGACCACGATACCGAGCACAAGGATAAACCCGAACAGGCTGATCAGGTTGATCGTGATACCGAACAATGGCATCAGGAAGAATGTGCCAAGAAAAGCGACCGGCAAGCCGACCATAACCCAGAACGCCAGTTTTATTCTGAGGAACAATGCCAGCGCCAGAAACACCAGGACGGCACCCACGACCAGGTTTTTGACCATCATGTCGAGACGGCCTTCCAGGTAATAGGTCACATCGGCCCAGGCCTGAACACTGACACCGGATGGAATCGATACACGTTTTTTATCGATGTAATCACGAACTGTTTGTGATATTTCCAGTTCATTCTGGTCACCGACTGAAAACACCTGAATGGTGAACGCCTGCTTGCCATTGAACTCAGAAAAACGCCCGGTTTCGGCGAAGTCATCTTTGATGTTTGCGATGTCTTTGAGCAGAATGCGTGAGCCGTCCGGGTTTGTGCGTACCAGGATCTCTTCGAAATCCAGGCCGGTGTATGCCTGTCCCTTGGTGCGCAACTGGATGTCACCGGAATCAGAGCGGATGGAACCGGCTGGTAAATCCAACGAACCCCGCCGGATGGCCTGTGCTACCTCCGCAAGTGTCATGCCGTACTGTTCCAGCGTAAATTCGCTGACTTCAATACTGATTTCATAAGGTCGCGATCCGAGGATTTCTGCACGTGTGATACCGGGCAGGTTGACAACCTCATTACGAACCTGCTTGGCGTACTCCTTCAGCGTACGCTCATCAACGTCGCCGAACACCGAAATCAGCGTGACCTGTTGCTGGACACGGGTTCTGGAAATGATGGGTTTTTCGGTGTTGTCCGGAAAGGATGATATGGCATCAACGCGGTTTTTGATTTCACTCATGATCTCCGGAACGTCATAACCAGCGCTGACTTCGATCTGCACCGAACCGTTGCCCCGGCGAGCGGTGGAGACGATTTCATGAATGCCTTCTATGTCCTGAACAGCCTCTTCAATCTTGATCAGAATTCCTTCCTCAACGTCCTCCGGGCTGGAACCGAGGAACGGCATCGAAATGCTGATAAAGTTGGTCTCAATTGGTGGCTGTGACTCTTTTTTGATGGTGGCAACAGAATAAAGGCCGCCGGCCAGCAGAATGAACATCAGCAGGTTCGCGGCCACCGCATTCCTGGCAAACCATTCAATGACCGCCTCATACGGTCCGCGGGCAATGTTCATTGTTCGCGGGACTCGCCGGGTTGAACCTCGCTTTCCTGCATGCCATTAAGTACAAGCTTTGTGCCAGGCACGGGTGCATCCAGCGTGGTGGTAATCACCCGATCACCAGCATTGATACCTGCACTGATGTATACATTTCTGGGCTCTGCCCGCAGCACCGTAACCGCCAGGATCTCCAGTTCATTGCGGTCGTTGGCAATCATGATGGAGTTGTCGGAGCGCAGCACATAGCGGGGAAGGACGACGACGTTATTTGCTGGCAGACCCTGGATTTTCGCGTTTACAAAGGTGCCGACTTTTAATTCCTGCTGGTGGCTCTGGCCGAGCACACCATATGGGTCCGTGACCTCGGCGACGGCATACAAAACCCGGCTGGCTTCATCTACCACACCCTCTGTGCGTATGATTTTAGCCTGCCACGTGACAAGTTTACCGGCTACAGTTGTACTCAGGCTTACGTCGGGAAAGGACTTGTCCTGATTGCTGACTTCGGTTGCGGAAGGCAAATTCAGATAAGCCAAATCGCTGCTGGATAGTGGCAGGCGGACTTCAGCGGTCTTGATGGCAAAGCTGACGCCGAGACGCGTACCGGGTGTTACGTACTGCCCGATATCGACAGATTTCTGCCGCACCAAGCCGTCATAAGGAACAGTGATTTGCGTACGCTCCAAATCACGTTGGGCTTTTTGGACGTCTGCTTCGGCTGCGCTGACGTTGGCCCTGGCGTCCGCCATCTGTGGCTTTCTCAATGCGAGATCCGAAGGCGCGCCCTTTCTGCCCATATTATTCCAGTCTTTCAATGCTTGTTCCGAGCGGGCGGTTTCATCGGCGAGTCTTGCAATTTTCGAAGCCAGCCCGGCTTCTGCTCGCCTTAATGCAGTCTGGTAGTCGCTTGGATCGATCTCAAGCAAAACTTCACCGGCATGAAAAAACCCGCCGGCAACAAAATCAGCGGATACTGAAACGATTTTTCCGGAGACTTCGGACACCAGCGTGGTTTCGGTTCGCGGTCGCACCGTTCCCTGGGAATTGACCACAAAATTCAAGGAAGTGATTTCTGCCTCTATGGTATCGACAAGAATTGCCTGTTCGCCTTCTTCTTTGCGTTCCACTTGTTGGGATTTGGACCAGGCAACCATGCCTGCAAAAAAAACTATTGACGCAATGATCAATCCCAACGGCAATGTGAACTTAAGGAACTTTTGCATACCGGCAGATCTCCCTCATGACCGGAAAAAGCTGATTTTGAGACAATAGGCTTTGATTATCCTCTCCGGGGATGGATTAGTCATAGGGCATTAGTTGGGGAGTATGGTTCAATGATCGCGTTGAACCTGTTTCAAAAGGTACAATGGGCTTTGTGTGGAATGAAAACCCTGACGGAATTGAATAATGGGAATCGTGCTAAAAACAAAACAAGAAATTGAAGCGATGCGTGTTGCAGGCCAACTTGCGGGTGAGGTATTACAAATGATCAGGGAGCACGTTCAGGTTGGCATAAGCACCGGCGAACTGGATGATATTTGCCACCAATACATCACCGAAGAACAGCAGGCCATTCCCGCGCCCTTGAATTATCGCGGTTTTCCAAAATCAATATGCACATCACTCAACCAGGTCGTCTGCCACGGTATTCCCGGGGATAAGAAACTGAAGGACGGGGATATCATCAATATTGACATTACCGTAATAAAAGATGGCTGGCATGGTGATACCAGCAAAATGTTCCTGGTTGGAGATCCAAACCCCCGTGCGCGGCGGATTTGCGACGTGGCCTACCGGTCAATGGTGACCGGGATTGAAATGGTCAGGCCAGGCTTGAGGTTTGGCGACATCGGTCATGCCATCCAGCGTTATGCTGAGGGCCAACGCTGTTCTGTTGTGCGTGAATATTGCGGGCATGGTATCGGAAAAGTATTTCATGAAGACCCGCAGGTACTTCATTATGGTCACCCGGGTGTGGGCGAGGTGCTGCTTCCTGGGATGGTGTTTACCATCGAACCGATGATCAATGTCGGCAGAAAGGAAACCCGTTTATTGGGCGATGGCTGGACCGTGATCACCAAGGATCGCAGTCTGTCAGCGCAGTGGGAGCACACTTTGGCAGTCACTGAGGACGGCTACGATGTTTTGACACAATTGCCGGACCATGATCTCTGAATTTGCGGTCAGTTTGGCGGGCCTGTAAATGAAAATACACTTACGGGGTCGGTTGACCGAACCGGATGAAGCACAGGGATGTCTGGATCCAGACGCTTTGTTACACGACACAAATGACCTCACACCATCACAACTCATACCGGTGCTCAAAGCTTCGCTGGCAATGGCGGATGAACGCCTGGCAGAGAAATTCTATAACAAGGAAGATGTCAATGCGTTGGTAAAAGCCCGCGCCTGGGTGGTTGAACAATTAATACTCGCGACCTGGGACAAAATGATACCCGCCGATGAGGGCGTTGCGTTGATCGCAGTGGGTGGATTTGGCCGTGGTGAGTTGCACCCGCATTCTGATGTGGATTTGCTGATCCTGTTGCCCTCCGAATCGCCAACGGGCCGGGCGCGAAAGGCGATCGAAGAATTTGTCATGCTGCTGTGGGATACCGGGTTTTACCTGGGTCACAGTGTGCGATCAATTGACGCCTGCGTGTCGGAGGCAAGAAAAAATATCGCGACTGCCACCAGCATGATGGAGAGTCGTTTGCTCAGCGGCCCAAAGGTCCTGTTTGAAGAAATGCTTGAGGCAACAGCGGCCGATCACGTTTGGTCTGCAGCGGACTTTTTCTATGCCAAGTACGAAGAACAATTACAGCGTCATCAGCAATATCATGATACGGCGTATAACCTGGAGCCCAATATCAAAGAAGGCCCGGGCGGTCTGAGGGATATACAGATGATCGGCTGGGTCGCCAAAAGGTATTTCAGTACACAATCTTTGCACGCCCTGGTTGAGCATGGTTTTTTAGCGGAGTCAGAACTGCAAGAGCTAAGAGACGGCAGAACCTTTCTCTGGGAAATCCGCTTTGCACTACATCTGCTCGCCGGTCGTGGTGAAGACCGGTTTTTGTTTGAATACCAACGGCAAATTGCAGCACATTTTTCGGATCTGAACTCACCCGATGAGTCCAACGTGGTGGTTGAACAGTTTATGCAGCGCTACTACCGGATCGTGATGAGACTGGAACGTCTTAACGAAAGTTTGCTGCAGTTATTCAAAGAGGAACTGCTGCCTGTTGAATCAGCGCGGACTGAAGATTTGGGTAATGGTTTTCAGATGAGCAGGGGATATCTCGAAGTCCCCGACCGGAATCTGTTCAAGCTCCGCCCGGTAGCGCTGATTGAATTGTTTGTGGTGTTGGCCAAACACGATCAGTTGCTTGGGGTTCGTGCGTCGACCATTCGTCTTATCCGGGATAATTTATACCTGATTGACGATGAATTCCGGGCCGAACCCGGCGGCTATGAATTCCTGTATGAGTTGCTGTGCCAACCCAGCGGGGTCTACTCACAGCTACAGCGTATGAACCGTTACGGAGTATTGGCCGCATTGATTCCGGCATTTGGCAATATCGTCGGACGTATGCAGTTTGACCTGTTTCATGTGTATACCGTGGATCAGCATATTTTGTTTATGATCCGCAACCTTCGAAGGTTTGCCTACGGCAAGTACAAGGCTGAATTTGCCCATGCGGCAGAGATTTTTCTGCAGATTGAAAACCCGGAACTCCTCTACCTGGCGGCACTGTTTCATGACATTGCCAAAGGCAGGGACGGTGATCATTCCGTATTGGGTGCGCAGGACGCGCTTGAGTTTTGTCAACGATTGCCGATCTCTGAATCTCAATGCCAATTGGTTGCCTGGCTGGTCGAGCAACATTTGACCATGTCGCAAACTGCTCAACGGCGCGACATAACCGATCCGGAAACCATCCGGACTTTTTGCAAAGTTGTCGAAAACCAGCAACGGCTGGAATACCTGTACCTGACGACCATCGCAGACATAGCGGCCACCAGTCCAAAACTCTGGAACAATTGGAAGGACAGCCTTTTATGGGAGCTATACAAGACCACCTCTGCCGCATTGTCAGATGGCAGGATGAATGAGCTCAACGCCGCAACGATGATCGAATCAACACGGCAGCAAGTACGCCGGAATATGTTGCGTAACGGTGCAGACGGTGCAGCACTGGACAGCTTGTGGAGCGGGCTGCCGGAAAATACGTTCCAGCGTTTTTCAGCAAAGCAATTGCAATGGGCGTCTTCGGTGGTTTTGGATTCTGTCCCGGCTACCGACGCCGCAAATTTACCGCTGGTGGCTATTCGCGAAGTAAAAAAACAGGGCGTCAGTGAATTACTGGTGCATGCTGCTGATTATGATGGCTTGTTTGCTGCCGTCACCGCCGTTATCGACGAGATCGGTCTGGACGTGCTGTCCGCACGGGTCATCACGACGTCTTCCGGTAATAGTTTTGATTTGTTTCAATTGATGGACAGGCACGCGATGGCATTAAATGAAAACGATAGCCGGAGGTTACGGGCACGATTACTTGAAGTGATGGGGGAGTCCACCGTGCCGTCACCGGTGGTTCGCAAGCTTCCACGCCGTTTAAGGCACTTTAACAGTAGGATGAGAATTCGCTTTTCAGGTTCCGGCGGCAGTGAAATGACCTTGATGGATTTGGAGTGCGCCGACCGGCCCGGCCTGCTTTCACAGGTATCGGCGGTCATGGTAAGTTGCGGCATTCGCATTCATGATGCAAAAATTGCGACAATGGGTGATCGCGTGGAAGATGCATTTATCATCAGTGATCAGCACAATGCAGCATTGAGCACGGAAATGCGCACAGAATTAAAGCAGGCACTGAAACAAACACTGGAACCAAGTTAATCAATCGGGTTAATCAATCAGGCTAATCAATTATGAACAATTCAAGCAACTTTGATCACATGCGCAAACTGATCGAATCAACATTTGATAATCGCGCATCCATCACGCCCGAAACGGCTGGACTCGACCTCATCGAAAGCGTAGAAGCGGTCATCACAGGTTTGGAGCGGGGTGAATTGCGTGTTGCTGAATCCGGCGCAGACGGTTGGGTGGTCAATGAGTGGCTAAAAAAGGCAGTGTTGCTGTACTTCAGGATTAACCACAACCAGGTCATTGAAGGGTCTGCATCACAGTATTTCGACAAGGTGCCGTTACGCTGGGCACATGGTTCCGGAGATGATATAAGCCACTGCGGCGCAAGGATTGTGCCGCCTGCAACAGTCAGGCGTGGCGCGTTTATCGGCCATGACGCCGTGTTGATGCCGAGCTATGTCAATATCGGCGCACACGTCGGCGGTGGCACGATGGTGGACACCTGGGCGACGGTGGGTTCATGCGCGCAAATTGGTGAGCGTGTGCATTTATCCGGTGGTGTTGGTATTGGAGGAGTGCTTGAACCGCTGCAGGCAGCACCGACCATTATTGAGGATGATTGTTTTATCGGCGCACGTTCAGAAGTTGTTGAAGGCGTGATTATCGGAAAGGGGAGCGTGCTGTCCATGGGCGTGTACATCGGTAAAAGCACACGGATTTACGACCGCGATAGCGGCGAGATTTTTTATGGTCAGGTCCCGGAAGGGTCGGTGGTGGTGCCCGGAAGCCTGCCGGCAAAAGACGGCAGCCATTCCTTGTATGCCGCAATCATCGTCAAACAGGTAGATGAGCAAACACGCTCCAAAACCAGTGTCAACGAACTGCTAAGAAATTACACATGCTGACCGTTTACGGGATCAAACAGTGTGATACCTGCCGAAAGGCCTTGAAATGGCTGGATGCGAATGATCGTGAGCATCAATTCCACGATTTTCGCACAGACGGACTTACGGTAGAGTTGCTCCAGGGATGGATGCAGTCGGAATTCGCTGACAAACTGGTCAATCGGCGCAGCACGACCTGGCGGCAATTGAGTGATGAACAGCGGCGCTCTGAAGGTGAAGTATTGCTGCAATTGCTGTTGCAATACCCCACATTGATCAAGCGCCCGGTATTTGTTGATGAAAAGATCATTGCCGTTGGCTTCAATCCCGGAGATTTCGGCCGTTGAACGCGACATTGGAACTGAGCCGGGAATTAATCGATCTGCCCTCGATCACACCTGACGATGCAGGCTGCCAGCAGTTGTTGGCAAAAAGACTATTGGCGCTCGGATTTGAAGTCGAATGGTTTTATTGCGGTGAGGTCAGCAATGTTTTGTTTACGCATGGAGCAGGCGAGCCATCGGTGTGGTTTCTGGGCCACACAGACGTGGTGCCAACAGGTCCTGTTGAAGACTGGCAATCGCCGCCTTTTGTTGCCGAGGTGCGTGATGGATATTTATTTGGCCGCGGTGCTGCCGATATGAAAGGCGCGGTCGCCGCAATGGTGACAGCGGCGGAATCGTTTGTGGCCGAAAAGCCTGACCATGACGGACAAATCGGTATCTTGCTGACCAGCGACGAGGAAGGACCAGCGGTTGATGGTATCCGGCGTGTGGCTGAAATTCTTTGTAACAGGAACAGCGTTCCGTCATATTGCCTGGTAGGTGAACCCAGCAGCCAGGCCCGTTTAGGCGATACGGTTCGAATTGGCAGGCGCGGTTCGATCCACGCACATTTGCACGTGCTTGGTACCCAGGGCCACAGCGCGTTCCCGGATCAACTGGATAATCCGATTCACTCCATGGCTGCATTTCTGCAAGATCTGAATGAAACCAGGTGGGATGCAGGGGACGATAACTTCCCACCCACACATTGCCAGGTGACCAATCTAAAAGCCGGTACCGGTGCCGAAAACGTCACCCCCGGTCATGCTGAAGCGTGGTTTAATTTTCGCAACTCGCCAGCGTCCTTATCAGCAGATTTAAAATCACGCGTGGATTCCTTGCTGAAAAACAACGGAATCGACCGTTATGAACTGAATTGGCGAATATCCGGCGAACCCTTTCGTTCTGAGCCGGGCAAATTACGGGAAGCGGTGGTGCAGACCATCCGGGAAATTTGTGATCTCGAGCCTGAGCTAAATACCGGTGGCGGAACCTCAGACGGGCGTTTCATGGCCCCCTTGGGTACAGAAGTTGTTGAATTGGGCCTGCTGAACAACAGCATCCACCAGGTTGATGAACACACGCCAACGGCAGACCTGGCTGTGCTTTCACGCTTGTATGAAAAAATCATCAAACTGACTCTGCAGGTGTAACAGGGTCAGTTGGAATTATTGCGATCTACTTAATCCAAAGGCTCAAAATCACCCGGTTTCCAGCTTCTGTCAAACCAGGGCTCTAAAGGGCAATAGAGCCTTAACAAAACGTTATATCCCTTGCCTGGCATGGATTGAACCCGGTTATTTTCCTGTCCTGCAGGGGCCTCAGGCCGGGCGGGGTTACGGAGTAAGTTTTACTGCCATCCAGCCGATCACGATTCTTGTTATATGTTATAAATTGACCAGTTACGAACGATGCAGGAGGAGCAATGTTGACTCGATCAGGTGACCTTATACCGTTTAAGAGACCGCCCGGTGCTGCGGGACGGAAACGCCCCAATGAATTTCACCCGACAAGGCCGTCGCCCGAAGGGCAACACAACGAATTCAAAATGACCGGTGGGATTCTGGGGGCCATTGGTGGAACACCGCTGGTTCAGCTTGAAAAAATTTTTGAACCCTCTCATTTCGACTGCTTCGCAAAGCTGGAGGGACTGAACCCAGGCGGCAGCGCCAAGGACCGCCCCAGCGTCGCAATCGTTGAAAGGGCATTGCAGACCGGCGAGATCAATTCCGATACGCTCGTCATCGAAGGCAGTTCCGGTAATACCGGCATTGGCCTGGCTCAAGTATGCGCCTATCACGGATTGCGCTTTCGTTGCCTCATCGATCCAAAGGTTACCCAGCAGAATGTCGATATCCTTCTCGCCTACGGTGCCGAAATTGAAATGATCGACACACCCGATGCGAAAACCGGCGAATTACTGCCTGCCAAGCTGAAACGCATCGACGAAATTCTCGAACAGGTCGAAAATAGTTTTTGGGTCGATCAGTACGCGAGCAGAGAGAATTCAGACGCGCACTACCGGTCAACCATCAAGGAAATCCTGCGCGACCTCGATGGCAACATGCTTGACTATCTTTTTATCGCCACTGCCACCTGCGGCACCATTCGGGGTTGTCTCGATTACCTGAAGGATCATGGCTACCCAACAAAGGTGGTGGCGGTGGACGCACTGGGCAGTCAGATTTTTTCGAATAACAAACACAACCGCCTGGTGCCCGGGCTTGGGTCTGCCATCTGCCCGAAACTCACGCCCACTGATGGTGTTCACAAGATCATGCATGTCGATGATGTCGACTGCGTGGTCGGTTGCCGTCGTCTCGTAGCCAAAGAGGCGATCCTGGCAGGCGGGTCATCCGGTGCGGTCATCAGTGCCCTTGACCGGATGAGCGGCGAGATACCGGAAGGCTCAACTGTTGTTGTGCTGTTGCCCGACCGTGGCGAGCGTTATCTCGATACAATTTATTCTGACCAGTGGGTGCGGGGAAACCTCGGCGATATCGATCATCATTGGTCGGGCGTAGCAAAGGAAGCTTAACCAGGTGCCACAAAACGATGTGCTGGTCATCGGTGCTGCCGATGTAGTGGCCGCCCTGAAAGACCGCGAAGCGGATGTTCTTGAAGCAGTTAAGAACGCCTACCAAACACATGCCCTCGGTGCCAGTTCACTACCGCATTCAAGTTTCCTGCGATTTCCGGACAGCGACAAAGACAGAATCATTTGCCTGCCGGCTTATCTCGGTGGGGATTACCAACTGGCTGGCGTCAAGTGGATTGCCTCTATGCCGGACAATGTTGCCAGGGGTATGGAAAGAGCATCTGCAACCATTATTTTGAACGACCGCATGACCGGTCGGCCCTCGGCATTCATTGAGGGATCGATCATCAGCAAGCAACGCACAGCAGCATCTGCTGCACTGGCATCAAAAGTGCTCGCTCGTGACGAACCCGGGGTGATTGGGTTTATAGGCTGCGGTCCGGTCAATATTGCGCTTGCACAATTCCTTTCTGTTGTCTGGCCTGAGGTAAACCGCTTTATGGCATTTGACCTTGACCCGGCTCGCACCAAGGCTTTTGGGGAGGCGCTGTGTGCTCAGCGACCGGGCACAGATTTTGAAGCAGCCTCGTGCATGGACGATGTGTTGCGCGAATGCCCGATGGTGGCTTTTGGAACTACTGCGATCAAGCCTTACGTGGATGATCTCGAAGTCTGTCCTGCCGGTGCGACCATTCTGCATGTATCGCTGCGTGACCTGAAGGCTGATGCCATTCTGTCAAATCATAATATTGTCGATGATCTTGATCATGTGAACAGGGAGGCCACCTCGATTCACCTTGCGTCTGAACAGGCAGGGCATACGGATTTCGTACACAGCTCTCTGGGTGACATTCTGCTGGGCAATGCCGATTTGCCCGGGCGCGATGATCGCAAGATTATTTTTTCACCTTTTGGCCTGGGTGTGCTGGACCTTGCGGTTGCAGACCTGGTGATGAAAACAGTCGCCAAAGAAGGTGGTGGTACGCTGGTCAAATCATTTCTACCCTAACATTTTAAGGATTATCTATGTCAGTCGTCTGGAGTTGCAATGAGTGGGATCCTCTGGAAGAAGTAATCGTAGGCAATCCGCTGCATGCAAGATTTCCTGCAGCGGACCCAAGCACCCAATTGACAGAGTATCCGGACCGGTCACTGGAGAAAATTCCAACCGGCCCGTTTCCACAATGGATTATCGATGAAACGGAAGAGGATCTGGACACGTTTGTTGCCGCTCTGGAAGAAGCCGGCGTTACCGTCAAGCGCCCGGAAACATGGCCGCATGAGGCCAAATTCTCCACCATCAATTGGGAATCCGAGGGTTACTACAATTATTGCCCCCGCGACATCATGCTGGTCATCGGCGATCAGATCATCGAGACGCCCAATGTCATGCGCAGTCGTACCCAGGAGTCATTCAGCTATCGCAAGATGATGGTTGAGTATTTTAGGTCAGGCGCAAAATGGTTTAGTGCACCCAGGCCCATGCTGCTGGACTCGCTGTTTGATGTTGACATGGACAAACCAACACCCCGAAACGACGAACCGGCTTTTGACGCAGCGAACATCCTGCGTCTTGGTCGTGATTTGCTTTACCTGGTCAGCGGTACCGGCAACGAAATAGGTGGGCAATGGTTGCAGACAATTCTGGGTGATGAATTCCGCGTTCATTTCCTCAAAGATGTATATTATGGTAGCCATATTGACTCCACATTTTGTGCTCTGCGCCCCGGTCTGGTTCTTTGCAACCCTGCTCGAATCAATGCAGAAACCCTGCCGGAAATTTTCAAGCAGTGGCAGGTGATTTATAGCCCGCCGATGGAAAACACCGATAGTTTTGATGCGGATTACCTGTCCAAAAGCATTGGCAGCAAGTGGATCGATATGAATTTGTTTAGTATTAACCCGAACCTGGTTGTGGTCGACCGGGACCAGACTGCGTTGATCAAATTGTTGGAGAAGCAGGGTTTTGATGTTATCCAGCAGAAACTGCGGCATTCCAAAATGCTGGGCGGTGGTTACCATTGTGTAACCCTGGATATCCGCCGCAAAGGAACAATGCAGCGATACTTCGATTAAGCACTCAAGTCCAGGTGAGGAAAATACGTGACTCCAGCTATTTTTACAGGCGTTTTTATAGTCTTTTTCGTGCTGACATTTATCGCATGGAGGCGCTACCTGTGGGCGGCAGAAACGCCGGACGGACAGGAGGACACCTGCCCATATAGCCTTACGGACGTGTTTGGCGACCGGTACCTGGTCAACGCGCCGCATCAGGAAGGAGTGCAGTGGCTTACAGATGTTTTCGGTCGTACCGCCAGGAAATTCCCAGACTTCACAGCACTGCAGATTCCCCACACCGGTGAATCATTGACCTACGCAGAACTCGATGCGCGGGCTGAAGAAGTGGCCACCGCCCTGTCTCCTTATCTAAACGGACCGGACCAGGTCGTGGCCGTCGCCATGTCACAGGATAACTGGCAAATCGTGGCGGCCCACCTTGGTATTCTAAAGGCTGGCGGCACCTTGATGTTTCTCGATACCACCTTGCCGGACGCCCTGATCAGCCACATGCTCAATGATGCGCAGCCTGTAGTTATTCTTACCAGGGGCCTGGACAGCTTCCGTGGACTGCCGACGATCGACGTGCTGGTATTGCCCGAAAACATGCCCCCAAGACAGTCACCGTCATGGCTGGATGATCCCACGCAACGTCTCGCGACCATCTTCTACACCAGCGGAACCACCGGTATGCCCAAAGGCGTGGAATGTCCGCATGCAGGCTATGTAAACCTGGCTTTGAGCTATGCAGATTATTTCGACCTCATTCCCGGCATGGACGCGACCTCACTGACTTCGTCACTGGGCTACGATGGCAGCATCTCCGAGATGTACAGTGCATGGGTGTCAGGTTGTGCTGTGGTTTTATTAACCAAAGAGCAGCTGCAATCTGGTCCCGACCTTATTCCTGTGCTGATAGAAGCCGAAGTTACCATGCTGTTTTGTCCGCCGGTGTTGCTGACAACACTTACGCCAAATCCGGAGACGGACCTGCCTTACCCGTTGTGTCGCTATATTGTGCCGGCCGGTGAAGCCTTCCCCAACGCACTGGTGGAGCCCTGGACACGTGGCAGGCGTCAAATCATTAACACCTACGGCCCAACAGAAGCGAGCACCGACACCAGCCGCCAAAGTCTGCGACCGGGTGAGCCGGTCACCATCGGCTCGCCATTTGCCAATGTTACCTATGTGATTCTTTCAGAAGGCCAACTCGAGCCTTTGCCCCACGGGGATGTTGGTGAACTGTGTATCGGCGGTGTGCATGTCGTGCGTGGCTATCGGAATTTGCCGGATCAAACAGCGGAAAAGTTCATAGATCATCCGCAATTCGGTCGCCTGTACCGTACCGGCGACCGGTGCAAGATAGACACGCGTACCCAGCGCGTACACTTTCTTGGCCGTGTGGATTCACAGCTCAAAGTGCGTGGATACCGCGTAGAAGTTCAGCCTGTTGAGGACATACTGCAGACGCAGTTTGCAGAAATCGAGGCGGCTGTGCTGGACTATCAGAACGAGGAGCTGATTGCCTTCGTCAGCGCACCATCAATCGCTTCCGGTGATGTGTCTGTGGTCGCCCAGGCACCGGCAGAGTGGGCTGGCCGGGTGATGGCAACGCTGGCGAGGCAGCTTCCAGAGCCCTCGGTTCCGACCAGGGTGTTTCTGGTGGAAAAATTCACCATGAAACCGGTGTCCGGGAAGATCGATCGGGGACAACTGCCAAAGCTGTCGCAATTGATGACATACACCGGTTCGCAAGCAGTGATCGCAGATACGGATTCCACCGACCTCGATGCAAACGAGGAACCTGGCAGCACGGAAGTGCTGGATATTTGCAGGTCGGTATTCGAGATGGCCCTGGGTTGGGATGATGAATTTGCTTACCACGGCGGTCACTCAATCGTCATAGCGCGACTTGCTCAGCGCTTACAGGCGGCGGGTTGGGTGGTGCCGGTACGGGCGCTGCTTGGCGACTGTGACACTGCGCGAAAAGTGGCTAGCCATCCACGGCAATTGGAACAGTCCACGGCTGCGCCAGTTTCTCCGATGAATGCCGAAGGGAGTAATGCTGAGCGCGACGAGGCTGCGGCAAAAGTGCTTTCTGTTGGTTTTTTCACAAGCTTGCAGGTCTTGTTTCTGCTGCTTCTGTTCGCACCGCCGCTGGCAAGTTTCCTGGGACTTATCGCATTTGCTGAAATTGGTGAGTTCTTCATGACTGCCAGCATCTGGGGCTTTATTGTCGTCGGCTTTTTGATGTTCATGGTTGCACTGGTATTCCCTTTTGCCAGCCTGTTGTGGGTGATGGTGATCAAGCTGTTCATGGGCGGCCACGTTTACAGGAACAATGTAACCCCTGGCATCTATCCCAAGTGGAGCAGGATGCATTTGCGGATATGGTGCATCGGGCGTCTCGAGAATTCGGTGATCCTTTCTCTGGGTGCAATGTTTCGCAGCGCACCGTTAATGGCGTATGTGTTGCGACGTCTGGGTGCGAGCGTGGGTGAAAACCTTCAATGTGCACATGACGTGGAGTTTTCCGGACCACTGGATTTATTCTCCGTCGGAGATGATGTCGCCATTCAGACCGGCGCCTACATCCACATGTCGAGGTGGGTGGGCCAGGACCTGCACATCGGCCCTGTTCGTCTGGAAAATGACTGTAAAATCGGCATGCGCGCAGCCATTGCAAGCAATGTGACGGTGGGCACCGGCACCTGGATCAATCCGTTCACACCGATCCTCAACGATGTGGGCTCGAATGAAATGTGGGAGGGTGCGCCTGCACGCTGCAGCGGTCGCTACACAAAATTAAAACGTGCCGCCAATAGTTGTGCAGTCAAGCGGCCATTCTGGTTTGCAGAGGTGCTGAATATTGTGATGCAGGTGTTTTTGGAGTTTTGGCTGATCGTGGTTCCCGCCGCTGTGGTTACCTGGTTCGCCGTCACTTTCATACCTGTCAGCGACACACAGGCTGCTGGAGAGTACTTCAGGGTGACGCCGCTCCGAGAGATTGCCTGGCAAATGGGTGTGTACACTTTCGCCACCACCTGGGTTACGGTGGTGCTGGTCTCGGTACTGGGTTGTCTTTTTCTTCGTGCCACGCCCATCTCACCTGGCTTGTATTCCTCGCGTGGGCTAAAGGGCTCTTTGCTGTTGTACAGACTGAAGAAAATGAACCAGATCCAGCACCACTGGACCTGGACCATCACAGGGCAATATCTGCGGGCGCTTGCCGGCATGCGCTTTCCGCGCCTGGGCGCCTCGGAATGCGACGTCATGTTCAATCTTGTACCTGAACTAGCCAGTGCTGACTCCCAGGTGTTCTGGTCCAATGGCTGTTTCACCAATATGCTCGACTACGGCGCCGAGCACCTGACACTGCGCCAACTCGACATGCCGCGTAATTTTTTCAGTGGCAACAACTGCGTTGCAGAATCCGGACAGTATCC
>Ga0114950_10001537_pt1 | contig 17363 bp, 14 predicted proteins | sample N075metaG_FD_83503 | JGI IMG/M metagenome (GOLD analysis project Ga0114950, IMG submission 83503) | Deep subsurface microbial communities from Kermadec Trench to uncover new lineages of life (NeLLi) - N075 metaG | ecosystem: Environmental > Aquatic > Marine > Ocean trench > Sediment | place... | reverse complement strand
CGATCCCCTCCAGGATGATGTAGTAGTGCTCGGCGGACTGGAGAGGAACCGTCACCCCGGCCATGAGGCCGATCTCGCGTCCCCACATTCCGGCGCAGTTGACGACGAATTCGGCTTGGATCGCGCCCTCGGAAGTCGTGACCCCGGTGACGCGACCGTTCTTCTGGGTCACGCCGGTGACGTTCACGCCTTCGCAGATCGAAACTCCACCCGCCTTTGCGCCCTTGGACAGAGCGATCGTGACGTCCACGGGATTTGCTCGACCGTCGTGCGGAGCAAAGAATCCGGCCAGGATGTCGTCGGTTCGCGCCAGCGGCCACATCGCCTTCACTTCAGCAGGGCTGATCTCCTCGGACTCGATTCCCATGTATTTATTGAACGTGGCCTTGCGACGCAGGTCTTCCAGCGTTCCCTTGCTCGCGGCCACCTGCAGGAGCCCCACCGGATTGAAGCCCGTCGCGAAGCCGGTCTCAGCCTCGAGGTTCCTGTAGAGGTCGCGCGTGTACTTTGCGAGCTCGACGCCCGTCTCGGTGGTGAAGCCCGACGTCGCGATCAGGCCCGCGGCATGCCACGTGGTGCCGGAAGTGAGTTTGTGCTTTTCGAGTAACACCACATCCCGCCAGCCTCTCTTGGCAAGGTGATAGGCGACGCTGCAGCCGATGACTCCACCACCGATGATGACCACCTGTGCGGTCGTGGGGGTGGAGGAGGGCTTGTCGCCGTTCTTCGTCGCCATCTATTCGCCTCGCTATCAATCGTCGAACGACGTGTGCTCGCGATCGAGGATACGCCAGCATCCTGCTCTCTGCGAAGGAGGGCGACTAGCGGCCGAGCCCCTGATCCGTGAGTCGACCTACCCCTTCACGCCGCGCGTGGCTTGATTTAGCCCTGCGTCGACTCCGTCGGGGCTCGACAAAACGTTCAAGCCGGGGCGTTATGCAGGAACGCAGAATCGATATCCTATCCAGCTACGACTTAACTTCCAAACTAATATGCCCATGGCGTATTGTGGGTTGGTAGGACGGTGCCCCAGTCACATCCAGTGCTGACCATCGCTCTCGGGTAGGTGCCCCTGATGCAGACTTGCTCAAGCCGAATGTGGTCGTGTGGTAGCTGCGTTGACCCGCTTCACAGGACTCTGGCGATCGGACTCCTGCTCGTAGTCGCGCTACTTCCCACGCGATCCAGTGCGGTCGAGCCGTCGACCGATCACGATGTCGTCATCGTTGGAGCGGGAGCGTCGGGACTCTACGCCGCGTACACCCTGTACAACCTCGGTTACGATGTTCTCATCCTGGAAGCCACCAATCGGCACGGTGGACGCGTCTATTCGGATACCCTCGGCGACGTAGGAATCGAACACGGCGCCGAGGAGCTCTACAGCTCGACTAACAACTTCGTGTTCGACGACATAAGGGACGAGTACGGTAACGGCGCACAGACCAAGATCTTCCTGGAGAACCCCCAGCAAGACACTCTGATAGTGATGGACGCGGACGGAATGGGCGGCGGGAACACCTGCTGGGTCGCGACGGGGAATTGCGATTCGGACATCGACATCAACGACTATTGGGACTTCTACTACGCCACTGGCGATTTCGACAACCACCCGACCGACCCACTGGTTTCCGACTATCTGGACAGCGTCTGGGGCGTACCCTCGACGAGCCGCGGCTACCATCTTTATGAGGCCGGCTCGCCTGCGGGCGAGTATGGGACGACCGTCGAGCGCCTGGGGCTTCGCTCGCTGTCTCGCGAGTGGAATTCCTTCGCACTCTCGAGCACCGTCTACGGGCTGGGCCCGACTGGCTATCTCGATGCGCTGAACACGTTGTACTTCAACTCGGTCACTCCCTTCGTCACATACAACAGTCCCGTCACGGTGGTCGACACCAGCGGCGTCAAGCCCGTCGCAATCGATGACAACGGTGTCTACCACTACGCCGATGCAATCATCGTGACGGTGTCTGTAGGAGTACTCAAGGCCGAGATCATCGACTTCATCCCCGATCTTCCGGCATCGAAGCTGAACGCGATCAGCACGATTGGAATGGGAAAGGGCATGAAGATCTCGCTGCGATTCAGCAGCCAGGTCTGGGATAGCAAGATGTTCTATGTGATGACAGGCGGCCCATCGGCGAGCTGTTGGGCAACAACCGAATATCAGACGAGCGCCTCGGACCCGGTGTTGACCTGCTTCCTGATGGGAAAGAATGCCGAGACGATGGCGGCGTTGGCCGACGACACCGCACGCATCAATCAGACCCTCGCTGACCTCGACGTCGCATTGGCGGGGGCCGCAACGACTGCGTTCGTCGAAGGCGTCGTGCAGGACTGGACTGCCGAGCCCTACGTGCTTGGGAGCTACTCCTACCCAGCGCCGGGCACACGTCCCTTGGTTGGCCTCACCATGCGCGAAGAGCTCGCGTTGCCAGTGGGTAGCACTCTCTTCTTTGCCGGCGAAGCGACACATAACACCGCGGCCTCGACTGTGCCTGGCGCTCTGCAAACTGGCGAACGAGCTGGCGGGGAAGTCAATACGAGCCTCGGCGGCCCACCCGCCCTGGGCGCTCCCGAGTCCGACTTCTCGGCGTCGGTGAACCTCGGCGACGCGCCGCTCGACGTCTCCTTCACCGACCTGTCGAACCAGCTACCGACAAGCTGGCTGTGGGATTTCGGCGATGGTGGTAGCTCGGTGCTGCGGCATCCTACTTACCAATACACGACGGGCGGCGACTACACGGTCAGCCTGACGGCCACGAACACCAATGGCTCCCACACACGAGTGCTTCCGAATCTCATTTCTGTCCCAGAACCCACGTTGGCCATGCTCTTGGGGGGCGGTGTCTTTGCACTAAGGCTCATGCACGCTCGCCGCCGAGCGACCCCCATCGATCGGTGGCGCCAGTCAAACCCGTGACCGCCGAACGCGGCTGGCTATGCTTTTCGCTTCGGACGTGACCTCTCACGAATCTCACCTCGACGCTCGCTACGTCATCGTCCTCTCCTTGTTCGTACTCGGGGTCTCCTTCGTTGCCTGTCGTGAGCCCGATCCAGGAGACGGTAAAGCGGCCACATCGTCGGTGGGATCCGGGCCTGCTCCCTCTGACCGAGGGCGAGCTGATCGAGCAGCTCAGTGCCATCGGTTATCTCGCAGGAACACAGCAAGCGGTTGCTTCCCCGGTTGTCGTTCGACACGATCCCCAGCGCAGTGCCGCTGGGCTGAACTTGATCACCTCGGGCCATGGCCCCATCGCCGTGTTGATGGATATGGACGGCGGCGTTCTTCACGAGTGGCGTGCCGAGTTCTCGAGCGTATTTCCAGATCATCCGAACTTCGACAGCGCGAAGAAGCCACTGCGCAACTTCTGGCGCGATGCTCGGCTCCTCCCGAACGGCGATCTGCTCGTCATCTGGGAGCTCTACGGGCTCTTCAGGCTCGATCGCGATTCGCGCGTGCTGTGGGCGGTACCCGAGGCAGTTCATCACGAGCTACAGCTCAGTGAGTTCGGAGAGATCGTCCACTTGCAAGCAGAGCGAAAGATGATTCCAGGTATCGCGAAGAAGAAAGCCATCGAAGACTTCATCATCGTGCGCGACTCTGGCGGAAGAGAGCTACGCCGACTCGCCATGTCGGACGCCCTGCGCAATGTCGGATGACAGCGTCTCCGTAAGGAATTCTGGGCTCGCGGCAAGGAGCGCCACTACGGACTGATCGAGATGAACCTCTATGACCCGTTCCACACAAATCCCCTCTGGCTGTTGACGCCCGCCGAGGCTGCCCGCCTGGGCGGCGGCTTCCGGGCAGGGGACGCGCTCGTCTCGATGAGCATGCTGGACACCATCGCGATCCTCGACATGGAGAAGGGCGTGACGCGCTGGTCGCAGCAGGGCCCCTTTGGGATGCAGCATGGACCACGGCTCACTTCTGAAGGTGAGATCGTGCTATTCAACAACTTTCACGCGGAGGAGAGGTCGAGCGTATTGACCCTCGACCCGCGGACTCGACGTGTCACAGCACAGTACACGGGCCCGGAATTGGAACCTCTCTATTCGAAACGATCCGGCCGGGTCCAGGTGTTGCCCAATGGAAACTTCTTGGTCGTTGAAACCGATGGCGAGAGGGCGCTGGAGATTACGGTCGAAGGCGAAACCGTATGGGAATTTCGCAGTCCCTTTCGAGTGCCCGAAGCCGACGAGCGGGCGCCCGAAGTCGAAGAGAAAGTCGCAGGTCTGTATTCCCTCCAGCGGCTGGAGCCGGACCAGACTTCCTGGCTGACCTCGAAGTGAGAGATCCCGAGCCGTGTATGACGCTGCGTTGAGTGAGCGTCTGCATGTCCGATCTATGCCCGCAGGCCGCGCTCATCCGCCCAATGACGCATGGCGCCTCAAGCACGTATCGATCACCTCGAGCGCGTGGCCGGCGTTTTCGCGACTGAACGGAAGAGGGGGCCGCATCTTCAGGACATTGCCGTGCTTGCCCATGAGACCCATCAGAACGCCGGCCTGGCAGATCGCGCTGACGATGCGCTTCGCCTCTCCGTGCTCGATCGGCCGGCGACTCTCGCGATCGCTGACCAGATCGATCCCCCAGAAGAGCCCGGAGCCTCGCACGTCACCGATGATCGGGTGTTCGCTTGCCAGCTCGGCGAGGCCCCGCTCGAGATGTCGGCCGACCTCGCGAGCGTTCTCGAGCAGACCCTCTTCCTCGATCACGTCAAGCACCGCCAACGCCGCGGCGGCCGAGACGGGATTTCCGCCGAAGGTGTTGAAGTAATCGACTCGCTCACCGAAGGCGGCCGCGATCTCCGGGGTCGAGATGACCGCGGCGACCGGGTGCCCGCCTCCCATCGGCTTGCCCAGGACGACGATGTCGGGAACGACGTCGTAGCGCTCGTGTCCCCACCAGGATTCTCCGAGCCGGCAGTAGCCCGCCTGTACTTCGTCGGCGATGAATAGCCCCCCGCTGGCTCGCACGATCGACGCCGCGCGAGGCAGGTAGCCCTTGGGCGGAATGAGGAGGCCGTTGTCGTCCCAGCTCGAGTCGACGAGCATGGCCGCCGGCTGATAGCCCCGGTCTGCGAGGCCCGCCACTCCCTCGGAAACCTTGGTCGCATAGCGTTCCGCGAGCGCTTCGTCCCCTCCCGCTTCGCTGCCCGCGCGGTAGGGGCCGCGGTAGGTGTCGGGTGCCTCGGTCGCCGCGAGCCAATCGGGCCGGTCCTCGGCGGGATAGCTGGAAGTCGAGAGCTTCAGTACGAGATCGGAATTGCCATGGTACGAACCCTCGCTGACCACCATCCCGTGGTGGCCCGTGACCGCCCTGGCGATCTGGGTCGCCAGATCGTTTGCTTCGGTCCCAGTACAAACGAACCAGCAGGCGCTGAGCTTCCCCGAAAACTTCGCCCCCAGGCGTTCACCCAGCTCGATGACCTTTTCGTGCAGGTATCGCGTGTGAGTGTTGATCAGGCCGGCCTGGGTCGCGATGGCTTCCACGACGCGTGGGTGGCAGTGCCCCACCGAGGGGACGTTGTTGTAGCAATCGAGGTAGCGACGCCCGTCGGCGTCAAAAAGCCAAACCCCTTCACCTCGCACCATATGGATGGGCTCGTCGTAGAAGAGCTCGTAGGCGGGGGCAAGTGCTTGACGTCGGCGGCTCAGTAGATCGTTTCCGTTCATGGGTCCACACTCTCACATTTCCACACTTTCGCACTCGTGGTTCGGCCGGGTGAGCCGATGCCCTGGACGCCCGGCCCATTCGTAAGCTAGCGAATATTGAACAGCTGTTCAAAATAGCCTAGAATCTGGCTCTCCTGATGTTCTCCGCCATTTGTTCGTAACGAGGATTTTCCGTGACAGGCTCCGCGACCGCCAGGCTCCCGCGTGAGGGAGATCGCACCGACTTCCGGCGCCAGCAGCTGATCGACGCCGCGATGCGTTCGATCGCCGAGCACGGGCTAGCCAACACAACCGTGTCGCGGGTCGCCGAGGCGGCAGGTCTCTCGCAGGGCATCGTGAACTTCTACTTCGAAAACAAGCGGGCGCTGCTCATGGCGACACTCGAATACGTCGAGTCCGAATTCCAGCGGGTGCGGCGGGACACCAAGCGGAGTGCCGAGAAGACTCCCGAGGCACAGCTGGATGCGATCATCGAGGCTACTTTCGATCCGGCCGTATGCAATCCGCTCTACCTGGACGTCTGGGACGCCTTCTGGGGCGAGGCCCGCGCCCGGGCAGACTTCAACCGGGTCTGCTCCACCCATGAGATCTCCCAACTCAAGGAGACGATCCGACTCTTTCGCGACTTCGCGGAGCCAGAGCAGGACGCCGACGCACTCGGCACGGCGTTCTTCCACCTGCTCGAGTCGAGGCCCAAGACTCTCGGCCGCTCCAAACGTTTCGATCTCGAGGGTATCAAGCGCACCTGCCGCGCCTTCCTCGCGAGCGTGTTCCCGGCGCGCTTCCCGCCGTCAGCCAACCCAACCCAAGAGTGAGGCGCGAGGACCGATGAGACAGCTACCAAGCAAGGACACGGCGGCGATCCTCGAGCGGGGGCTTCCGCACTTCCGAGGCGGTGACGCCTACCCGAAGAAGGCAGAGGCGGCGCGTCGACTGGGGCATGAGCGCCCCGCCCAGTTCCTCGTCGATCGGGTCGAGGGCGACTTCGTCTGGGACCTCGACGGCAACCGCTATATCGATCTTCAGAACGGCTGGGCCACGAACCCGATCGGCAACGCCCATCCCGAAGTGATCGAGGCCGTCCATCAGGCGCACCTTCGCTACGGGTTCCACTACGAGCACCCACTTCGCGTCGAGTTGGCCGAGAGGCTCGCGGATATCATGCCTGGCCGGGCGTTGCCGCGCTGGAGCTTCGAGGTGTCCGGAACCGAAGCCGCGGAAGCGGCGGTCTTCATCGCGCTCTGTCACAAGCAACGTCGCTACGTCATCACATTCAGCTCGTCCTTCCACGGCGAGTCGATCGCCGGCAAATTGCTCAGCGGATACGACGGGAGCCGCAACCTCTACCTCGAGGCCTGGACCGGTGGAGTCATCAAAGCACCCTACCCAAACAGCGAGTCGATTCCGGCCGGAATGAGCGAAGACCAGTACGTCGAGTATTGCCTCTGGTACCTCGACAACCACATCCCCAACTGCATCGCGCCCAAGGAGAGCATCGCGGCCGTGATGATCGAGCCCGGCCTCGCCGAGGGGGGTAACTGGATCCCGACTCGCGAGTTCGTACGCGGGATTCGGGATCTCTGCGACCGGAACGACTGGCTGATGATCGCCGACGAAGTGTTGACGGGGCTCGGACGCACCGGCCGCATGTGGGGCGTCGAGCACTACGACGTGATCCCGGACCTGCTCGTCGTAGGAAAGAACCTCTCGGGCGGCATCGAGCCCTGCGCCGGTGTGGCGACTCGCGACGAGATCCTGGCCGACAACCCGCAGTCCGGAACGGGGAGCACCTTCGCGGCGACTCCGGGGGGCTGTGCCGCCGCGCTCAAGACCCTCGAGATCTTCGAGCGTGACAGCGTGGTGGAGCAAGCCGCGAAGCTCGGCGAAATCGCCGCGCCGATCCTGAAGAGCTTCGAGAAGTACCCGATCGTGAGTCAGGCGCGCTCGCTCGGCCTGCTGATGGGGGTGTCCTTCCACGATCCGGACGGCGGCAAGGATCATTGGATGTCGCGCGGCGTGCGCAGCTTCATGCTCCGCAACGGTGTGTATCCCATCTGCGACACCGAGGAGGTCTCCGTGCGCATGTACCCGGCGCTCAACATGGAAGAGAGCGTGCTGCGCGAGGCGCTCGAGATCATGGAGGCCGGGATCGTGCACGTCTCCAAGCACGGACATCCCGAGGGCGACTACCCCACCTATCCGACGGGCGACTACGGCGCCTGATGCCGATCGAAACCAAGACCCGCAGCCGAAACGAGGCATCCATGACCGTGGACGCCCTCTACCACGAGTTATGCGACGAACTCGACATCGAACGCGTCGGCGTTGCAGCGCGCCCGGCATCATCGCCTCGGCCGTGATGGCGGGCCACCGCTATGCGCGTGAGATGGACGCCCCTGCGGCGGATGTGCCCTTCCGCCGCGACGATTCGGTGATAATGGATTAAGTGCCTAGAGGAGGTCGGCCATGTCGAAAATCAAGGATGTGATCATTATCGGAGCCGGCGCGATCGGCTGCTCGATCGCCTATCACCTGGGCCGCCGGGGCATCACCGCACGTGTCGTTGATCGCGAATCCATCGCCGTGCGTGCCTCGGGCAAGGCCTGGGCGGTCTTCACATACGCGCCCTACTGGCGCGCGTTCGAGCACTGCGTCACAACCCCGGCCGAGGCCCTCGAAGGTTTGCCCGTTGATGTGACGGCAACCGTTCCGGGCGTGAGCGTCGCAGACTGGCTCTTCCTTCACGAGGCTTCCTACAGTCGCATGCCCGAGTTCGCGATCGAGCTGGCGGAGCGTGGTGGAGTCGACATCGAGTATTGCGAGACGCCCAGCACCGAGTTGGTCACTGCCGAAGAACTCGAGGAGGCGGGCGGGTCTGAGGCGCTACTCCAGCCCCTGCGAGCCGTGGGCGGCGTCGAGGCCGACTGGATCGACGGCGACGCGCTTCGCGAACTCTTCCCATCGTTGAACCCCGTCTACGCGGGGGGGATCAGCTTTCCCGCCGGCCAGGTCGAGCCCTACCGGTTCAGCCTCGCCATGGCGCAGGCGGCAGAAAAGCTCGGCGCCGAGTTCGTGCAAGGAGAGGTCGTGGACTTCGCGACGCAGGGCGACCGGATCACCGGGGTCAAGCTCGCCTCGGGAACGGAGCTCCAGGCCGACGCTGTCGTGCTCGCCATCGGTCCGTGGATCGACAAGCTGAGCACGAAGCTCGGTTGTCCGATCGACTGCCGCCCCGTTTTCTCCGAGTGCCTTCGCGCGAAATTGCCGGTCGATCTGCCGCTCCACACTCTGGCGGCCGACACCTTCTATATCCTCCCCAAGAAGAATGGTGAGGTGATCCTGGCCACCTACGGTCCGAAGGACTTCGTCGATCGCCCCGACTTCGACGCCGACGTCTCCGAGGAGACCAAGCTGGCGGCGCTCGAGGGGGCCGCGCGGATCTTGCCGGCGCTCGAGGAGGCCACCATCGTCGAGCACCGGGGCGATCTGCTCGCGATGGCGCCCACCCCTCCGTACCAGAAGCCCGTGATGGGCCGCTTCCCGGTATGGCAAAACGCATTCGTGGCGACGCGCTTCGGCGGAGACGGCGTCTGCATGAGCCCCGCGACCGGGGAACTAATGGCCGAGCTGATCGATACCGGACAGGTGCCGCTCCGCGCCCGGCGATTGTTCGAGTGCCTCTCGCCGGCAAGCGAAGGTCGTTAGTCGATCGGGCTGAATTGGAGAGAGCATGTCGACCCCTTCCGAGTTTCCCAAGCGTGTCGAGCCGGCCAGGTCGGTTCTGGAAGAGCCGGCTCCCGCGTTCTCGACTGCGCAGGCTGAAGAGGTCGCGCAGCGGGCCTTCGACCTGCGGGCCTCGGCGCACCCGCTAGCGAGCGAGCGCGACCAGAACTTTCGCCTGCGCACCACGGACGGCAGCGAATGGGTCCTGAAGATCGCCAACCCCGCCGAGGACCCGGCACTGCTGGACATGCAGACCCGGGCGCTGCTCCACATCGCGGAGGTCGACCCGGAGCTGTCGGTTCCGCGGGTCCGAGCCAAACCTGAGGGCGCACTGTTCCACGAGGTCGATGCCGACGACGGGCGGCGCTTCATCGTGAGGCTGCTGAGCTTCCTGCCGGGCCAGCTGCTCGATGATGCCGCGCCGCACCCCGCGCTCGCACGAGACGTCGGGGCGATGGCCGCGCGTCTGGCCCGCGCGCTGCGTGACTTCTCCCACCCCTCGTCGCATCACGCACTGCTCTGGGATCTCACGCAAGCGCCGGACCTGCGCGAGCGAACGCACCACATCGAGAGCGCTTCGCGACGTCGCGTCATCGAGGAGGTGCTCGACCACTTCACCGCGGAGGTGCTCCCCCGGCTGCGGCAGCAGCGCGCGCAGGTGATCCATAACGACGTCAGTCGCCTGAACACTCTGGTGGATGGCCATCGCGTCAGCGGCATCATCGACTTCGGCGACCTGATCCACGCACCGATCGTGTGTGATCTCGCGGTTCCCATATCCGAGCTGCTCGTCGACTCCCCGGAGCCGATCGCCACCGCGGCGGAGATCACCGCCGGCTATCACTCGGTCACCCCCCTCGAGGACGAAGAAATCCGGCTGCTTCCCGATCTGGTCGCGACCCGCTGCGCGATGTGCGTCGCCGTCGCGCACTGGCGTGTCCGCGATCACCCGGAGAACGCTGCCTACATCATGGGGGGCGTCGAGGAAACCGAGACCCTGCTCGACCAGATGCGGGAGTGGGGCTCGGAGCGCATGGTTGCGGCTCTGCGCCGCGCCTGTGCATCGCTCTCAACCGGCGCCCAGGTGGATGCGTCGCCGCCATCGGGCCGACGCGACGTGCGGTGACTCCCGCCCTCGGCTCCAGCGGATAGGTGACGAGCGCGACAAAGGATTTCAATCGTCCCCATGGGCAGCACTTAACACTCTGCCGTAGAGAGGACCACGCAAAGCGACAAAATCCGTGTAGAGAGCAGCAAGTCCGATGGAGCGGCAGAGCAGATCTGCGACCCGCAGCAGGCGAAACGCTCCTAGGGACGCGAGGCCGCGACACTCGCTTGAAAGTAGCTGCTGAATCCGACGTAGCGATGCTTCGCTCACCCGGGTGTGTGTTAAGTCATTCCCGATGACGACAGCCAAGCTCTCTCTTCGAAGAGCGACAGTCCTTGATGTCTGCAGCAATTTTCCGAACAATGAAAGCCATCAACGGTGTCGGGCATCCTGGTGATCGACTGGTGGATCGAGCCAATCGCCGCGGCTGGTGGGCGCACGACTGCAGGAGCTCTGAGCATGGCTGATCGATCGGTTCCTAGTGACGTCCAAATTGCCCAAGCTGCCAACCCGGAGCGGATCGAGAAGATCGCGTCTCGAATCAATCTCGGCACCGACGACTTCGACTTCTACGGCCGCTACATCGCCAAGATCAACCGCGATTTCTGCCGGGAGGTGGCCCTGAGTGGCGGGCCGGACGGCAAGCTCATTCTTGTCACCGCCATGAGCCCAACACCCGCCGGCGAAGGCAAGACGACGACATCGGTGGGCCTCGCGGACTCGCTCGCTGCCCTCGACGAGCGAGTCATGTTATGTCTACGCGAGCCATCGCTCGGTCCCTGCTTCGGGATGAAGGGTGGCGCGGCCGGGGGAGGATACGCGCAGGTCCTGCCCATGGAGGAGATCAATCTCCACTTCACGGGCGACTTCCACGCCATCGGCGTGGCGAACAATCTCTTGTCGGCTGCCATCGACAACCACATCCATCACGGCAACGAGCTGCAGATCGATCCACGACGCGTGATCTGGAAGCGCGTGCTCGACATAAATGACCGTGCGTTGCGTGACATCGTCGTGGGCATGGGCGGCGTTAGCAACTCGATTCCTAGGCAAGATGCCTTTCAGATCACTGTCGCTTCCGAAGTGATGGCCTGCCTTTGTCTGTGCGACGATCTCGTAGATCTGAAGCGCCGCCTGGGAAACATCGTCGTCGCTCACACCTATGCGCGAAAGCCAGTGACGGCAGCGGACATCAAGGTTTGTGGCGCAATGGCGGCGCTCCTGAAGGATGCGATCAGACCCAATCTCGTTCAGACCCTCGAACACACCCCAACCTTCGTCCACGGCGGACCGTTTGCCAATATCGCCCACGGCGCAAACTCGATCATCGCCACTCGAACCGCGCTGAAGCTGGCGGACTATGTCGTCACCGAGGCCGGCTTCGGCTCTGACCTCGGAGCGGAGAAGTTCATGAACATCGTCTGCCGCAAGGCGGGCTTCTCACCGAGTGCGGTGGTGATGGTTGCGACCATCCGCTCCTTGAAGATGAACGGCGGTCAGCCTCAGGGCGAGCTCACGCGAGAGGCCCCGAAAGCGCTTGCCAGGGGACTCGGCAACCTGAAGCGTCACATCGAGAACGTTCGCAATTTCGGTCTCCCAGTCGTCGTGGCATTGAACAGGTTCCCCGACGACACCGACAGCGAAGTTGCAACGACGATGGCAAAGTGCGCGCACCTCGGTGTCAATGTGATCGAGAGCACTGTATGGGCACACGGATCAAAGGGCGGACTCGATCTTGCTCGGGCGGTCCTGCAGATGATCGACGAGGTCCCCAGCGACTTTCGTTACCTCTACGAGGACGAGGCATCGTTGTGGTCCAAGGTAGAGACCATCGCCCGCGAGGTATACGGTGCACGCGAGGTGACCGCCGACAAGCGCGTCCGCAACCGCTTCAAGAAGCTACAGAGTGACGGCTACGGCGCGCTTCCTGTTTGCATAGCCAAGACCCAGTACTCTTTCTCCGCGCGCCCGAAGCTACTAGGGGCTCCCAAGCACTTCGATCTGACGGTTCGCGACGTGGTGCTGGCAGCGGGCGCGGAGTTCATCATCGTCTACTGTGGAGACATAATGACGATGCCGGGTCTGCCAGCGAAGCCCTCGGCGGAGCTGATCGACATCGACTCGTTCGGTCGGATCAGCGGATTGTTCTAGAGCCTCGACTGGAGCCGAAGCGACCAGCCAGACGAGCCCATCCCAGCCGCTCGGCCGAAAGCCAAAGGACGGGGAGGGGACGGACCGAGCGATTCCGGCGGCGGATCCGAGTCCGCGCTGAAACCTGCGGTGGTCTGGAACGACGGGCTGGCGTTGTTCGCCGAAGGCAGATTCGTCCGCGCTCGAGTTCGAGAACAAGACCTACTCAGGATCGAGGAAGTTCCGATACAGCGCGGTGTGCCTGCTCCACGGCCGCCTCGAACATCGCGCTGGCGGCTGCGTCCGCATTGGCAATTGCGATCCGACCCAATGGCTTGCGCGCTCGCAAATGGGGCCAGCGCTCATCTTTTTCATCTTCATACAACTCGTCGAACAAGGCATGAGATGAGGAATCGTACGAATACCCATGGGCCCAGCGATTTACGGTGATGGCCATGATGTCCGTCGCCGGATCGAATCCGCCCTCTCCCAGCATACTGGCGAGCTGAGCGCGCACTTTTCGTTCGATGGTTTCGAACGACGTAGACATGAGTTCATGGCGCGCGCGGCGATATTGTTCCTTCGCCGTCAGGCCTTGGTTGTTCGAATGTGGGTACCGATATAGGGTCACGATTACGGGCTCGTCTGGTCCACCGGAGCAGGAATAGTCTCCAAGGCTGACCGGGTAGTCGAGCTGTGCGCCGACGTGATATGAGCCGGGCGAGAGGACGCCACCGATCCCCATTTTCTTCCATGCCTCCCAGTTGCGAAGCGCAACGCTGGTCATGAGGATGGGCTGCCTCACCTGATGAGCCAGGGCCTCCTTCTGTGGCTCGGGAAGATCGGGACAGAGATAGGGAATGATCGCGTTGTCACAAGCAAGCACACAACGCCGGGCTTGAACCTCGTACGCCTGGCCGCGGCGAACGTAGGAAACTCGAACGCGCTCGCTCGTTCGAAGATTGCCGTCATGTTCGACTCGCGTGACCGTGCTGTTGAGCCTGACTCTCGCGAGTGAGCCATCCAAGTCGAGCTTTGAATAATCAAACTTGTCTGAAACGACATCTTCCATCGTGGTTCCGGGTGCAACATCTGGAATCAGCTTGCGCACGAGAAGACGAGCGATGGAGGCATTCCCGTCAGGAAAGTGATGGATGAAAGGGTCATATTCTTCGGTGTCGTTCGGCAGGCCGGCCGCGTTCCAGCCAGGAAGCCCTGAATAATTCAGAGCGAGATATGCGTCGACGGTCTCGATGCCCATGCCGGAATCGAACGCCAGATCCTGGAGCACGGCGAAGACCTCGGGCTCAGTAATGCCCAGATGCTTGCTCAGGAAGTCGCGATAACTGATGCTAGAAAGATATCTCCGGGTATCGCCCACCGTGTCGGGAATGTGATTCTCCTCGACTGTGAGTAGGCGTAGAAACTCCTTCTTGGCAGCATCAGAGATTGGCATTAGCGCCACGGACTCTTTGGTCGTGAGAGAAGTCTGCGCCCAGGGAAGATATCCCAGGAAGTTTCCAGCGAACGGCACCGTTCGATCTACGCCCCAGTTCTCCTTGCTGAAATGCAAACCACTCCTAAGGCCATGGCGCTTGTAGAAGTCTTGATCGAAGGCGGTCTCGAAACGACTTGGATCAACCCCCAGGTCATGCAGGAGCCCGCTTACGATCTTGCTGTATCCGGACGGCTGCTGAAGGAACGAACTGCCCCCGTAACCAATCAATGTGCGATTGCCTACCTGGAACTCATTGCGTTTCGCATGGCCGCCAAAATCATCGTGGTTCTCAATGATCAGAATGCGTGCGTCGGGACTTCCCTTTCGGTAGAAATGCGCCGCCGAAAGACCGCTGATACCACCGCCCACTACGACCAGATCGTAGACCGACTCATCGAGCTTCTGAACGGGCCCCCAATCCGTCCGCCCCCCACGTCCAAGCGCGTGCGCAACATCGAAAGAGCCATCGTGATTGCCACGCATGCCCGTCAGAGCGGGAGGATAATCGGTGTCTACTTCGGGAGCGGATTCGTCACGACCGAACAAACACCCCGGTAAGGCCAGCCCGGCACTCATCACGCCAATGCCACGAATGACATCGCGGCGCGTGATTCTGCAATGCATCCCAAGGTCTTCGTCCGATAGTTTCAAGGCGACTTCTGCTCCATCTTCCGGACCCTCTCAAGTCAGTCGGAGAGCGCTCCAGCCTCCGCTCCCGCCCCAAGGCCAACCCCTTCCTCGGCAGGTCGTCGCTTGTGCATATAGATGGCGAGTCCGATGTATATGACCATTGCGACCAGGGCCATCGCGCCGCTGGCGATGAACACCGTGCTGTATCCCAACCCGGCGCCCAGCACCGAAGCAGCCATATTCGGGCCGATGAAATTCCCAAGGCCCTGCGCGCTCGGGATCAGTGCAAGAAAGGACCCGCTTCGGTCCATGTGGGCCATCATCGCTTCCTGGTAGACGTCTACGAAAGTCCACAGCGCCGTAAAGGCGAACAGGCTGACCATGACGTTGAGATCGGTGATCCCGCCGCTGAGCATGGCGACAATCCCTGCCATCATGAGCAAGGAGACGAAGAGCGGCTTGAATAAACCAAAGCGCGTGCACACGAGTGCAATCGCGCATCCAAGCAGCGTCAGAAAGGACGCCCATGTCAGTACCGAGCCGATCCAGTCCTCGGCGACCCCATCCGCAAGTGCAGCCAGTTCAATGTAGGTGTAGTACCCGCCAATGTTGATGTAGGTAAAGCAGATCGCGGTGAGACACAGCAGCGGTAGGAATCGCGGCACATGCCAGTCTTCTGTTTGATCTTCGGATGCTTGCTGTTGAACGAGCTCTTCGGCATTGAGCGCCCTGGTCGGTATCCAGAGTACAAACAACGCGCAAACCGCAGTCGAGCCGATGAAAACCAGGTAGATCTCGTTCATGGTCAGCATGGGCAACACATGCAGCTGCAGGGCCGCCGAAAAGGCAAAGGCGAATAGGAGCATGTTGAAGGCACGCACCGGGTTTGTTGTCCCACCTAATGTGACCACCGCAACCGCTGTCAGAATGCCGCTCCCCATTCCGGCCACGACACGAAGCCACATGACTTGCTCGTATTCGACAAAGGGAATGCACAGGGCATTGGCGCCGATGGTCAATGCAATACCCGCCAGGACCAGGAGTCGCCGATTTATACGGGCGACCAGGAGGGCGGCCGCCACAGCTCCAAGCGACAGGCCGCCGAGGTCTGCGCCCCAGACTCTTCCCACCTGCTCCGCGGTGAAACCGGCCATCTCTACCAGCGCAGTACTCAGGACGGGCATCGTCACCATCACCGAGTACCCAACCAGTGCCATGTAAAGAGAAATGGAAATCGATCGCCAGCCATCGAATACAATGGGAGCGTCTTGGGGGGTGCCTGTGGCTGTTGTCATGACTGTCCTTTTATGGGTTCTGAGTCAAGTCAGTGGGTGCCTTATCCCCGAAGCTTTACCCCATAACGACACACAACGATAGTCAACGATGTTCGACATCGACATTCGACTGCATTCGCGTCAATGTCAATCTGTTCCGCCCCGGCCCAAGCGGGATATTCCATGGACTGAGCGCTCATCCCCCCGCTCTCGACCGCCTGGCCGCTCGGGGGAGACTTCAACAATCATCAGGAGGCAATGATGATCAACGGACGCTGCGAGTGTGGACGCGTTTCATACCAAGCCGATTGTGAAATTTCGGATTTCTGTCATTGCCACTGCTCACAATGCAGACGCCTGCACGGTGCGGCCTTCGCAACGTTCGCGGAAGTGGAGACCGGCAAATTCCGATATCTGACCGGCGAGGAAGTCATCAGGACATACGCCTCGTCTCATGACCATGAGCGTGTGTTCTGTGGCAACTGCGGTTCGAACATTCTCTCCCGCGTGGATGGGTTTCCCGATGAGCTGTATCTGTGCCTGGGGGGCGTGGACGGAAACCCAAGTCTTCCGGAGGCCTACCACATCTTCGTAGGCTCAAAGGCGCCGTGGCATGAAATCACCGACGGCGCGGTGCAATACGACGAGGCCGAACCAGAATAGAACTGTTCCCCGTTGGGCGTGGCGCGTAGGAAGAACAAGCTGCGTTTTCAGCGCGTCCTACAAGTGGGATTATGTCAAGCAGGGTCGATTGTCGATGGCCTGGCTCGCGCGGATACGTTGCGGGACTGCCTGGATCGCCGTCTCCAGCTCGGGCGGACACCAGCCAGTTCGGCCCACCACCGGCTGGACAAGCATTCCACCACCTGGTCCCGGCCCTCGCGATCCTGATCGTCTGTATAGGTCCCCTCGGCACGTTCGGCTTTCAGACAGCCGTGCGCTGGCCGGGTGTCGCCTCGCTCACCCGATCCGTTCGAGCTCCGCCTCGATCGCCTTCCCCAGCTCCGCCGGCTGAAACCCGAACGGGCCCTTGTCTCCCTGGAACGCGATGTCGCCGCCTTTGCCGATCAGATAGAGCCGGTCGGGCAGGGCGCCGTATGCGCTCGCGATCGCGTCGTCGATCGCGTCGACCACCACCGGCATCCGGATCTTCAAGCCGATCGCGCAGCTCGCGGCTGCGGCTTCGCGTTCTTCATCGTTCGTCGGATCGTCGAACGTGATCCCCTGATCGCGGTTCCCGGAACGGGGCGAATATGCCTCATTCGATGTGTAGTTGTCAGAACACTACTTACCGGTGGTGCAGAAAACGCAGCTTGAAATGACT
>Ga0114950_10001536_pt1 | contig 17371 bp, 14 predicted proteins | sample N075metaG_FD_83503 | JGI IMG/M metagenome (GOLD analysis project Ga0114950, IMG submission 83503) | Deep subsurface microbial communities from Kermadec Trench to uncover new lineages of life (NeLLi) - N075 metaG | ecosystem: Environmental > Aquatic > Marine > Ocean trench > Sediment | place... | reverse complement strand
CCGCAGGCGGGCGTACGAATCCGTACCCAGCACACCGGAGACCGACTTCAAGCCCTTGTGCCCCCCAGCTCCTCCACCAGGCCGGAACCGGACCCGACCCACATCCAGCGTCGCATCATCGACCGCGAGCAGAAGATCCGAGCCGAGATCACACTCATCGAGTTCGTGCACGCCGACGAGCGCCGCTCCGCTCCGGTTCATGAAGGTTGTCGGCTTGATCAAGAGCACCGAAGTGTCACCAACCGATCCGCCTGTCCGCAAGCTTCGGCCTTCCTTTTCAAAGGAGCCGAAACCCCAGTCATACGCGAGCCGGTCTACGACCCACCAACCGACATTGTGGCGCGTGTCGTCGTAGCGGAGCCCAGGGTTCCCGAGCCCCACCACAACTTTCACGTCCCCGTCCCCGAGAAGAGATCAGCCGTCCGAGTCTTTATTCCGCTTCCGGAGCACCATCCTCCGGAGCCTCGCCCTCGGCACCCTCCACCGCTTCCTCCCCTTCCAGAACTTCCTCGACCTCCTCCTCCACTTCCTCCTCGACCCTCGGCGCCGACACAAGACAGGCCGTTTGGCCTGGATCCGTCAGAAGCTCGACGCCTTCCTCCATCGAGACCTCACTTACGTGGACCGAATCGCCGATGTCCAAATGCGAGATTTCGATCTCGATGCTCTCGGGGATTTTTGAGGGAATACACTTGACCCGGAACTCATGGAGAATCACCTCCAGGACACCGCCATCACGGACACCCTTGGGTGTGCCGTTGTAGTTGGCCGGAATCTCGACTTCGAGGGCCACACCCCGTTCGATGCAGTAGAAGTCAACGTGCACGATGTCTGGGCGGTAGGGGTGCATCTGGATCTCCCGCACCAGCGTCTCCAACTCCTCCTTGTCGTCATCGATCCGAACGTTGACGATCGTGTTCTCCACCGAGATGGAATGAAAAAGAGAGAGCGCCTCCCGCGCGTCGAGCGTGAGCGAGACCGGCTCTTGATCCTTTCCGTAGAGGACCGCAGGAACTTGCCCGGACGCACGCAGCCGTCTTGCCGCGCCCTTCCCAGTTTCGTGCCGACGGCGTGCCGTCAGTCCTGTCTTGACTGTCATCTTCGCTGTTCCTGGTAGAAGGCTGTTGAAGGAGCACAGTGGGCCGCCACCCGTGCTAAAGCCCGGATAACCCGGGATGCCACGGCCCCAGCTCACTTCCCGGTTGTTATGGTCCTGAGCCGGTCACGCACCCGAATGGGCTTCGGCCGCCAACTCGAAGAGCTGGCTCACCGATTTGTTTTCGTGAACGCATTCGATCGCCGTTGCAAACAGGCTGGCAACCGACAAGATCTTGAGGCCTTCGAATCGCCTCTCCTCCGGAACGTGGATCGTATTCGTCACCACGAATTCCTCCAGTGGAGCGGCCGCAAGCCTCTCGACCGCCGGGCCGGAGAGGAGCGCGTGTGTTGCTCCCGCAAAAACCTTCGTCGCCCCACGGTCTTTCAGAGCCACCACCGCGTTCGCAAGTGTGCCGCCCGTGTCCACCATGTCGTCGATGAGCAAACACGTCCTGCCATCCACGTCGCCGACCACATTCGCGACCTCGGCCATGTTGGGTCCCGAACGCCGCTTGTCGATGATCGCGAGCATCGCGTTGAGCCGGTTGGCGAACCCGCGCGCCATCTTGGCCGACCCCACGTCGGGCGCAACCACGACGAGGTCGGAAAGTTTCTTCTCTCGGAAATACCCGGTCAGGACGGGCGCCGCATACAGGTGGTCCACCGGGATGTCGAAAAAAGCCTGGATCTGATGCTGGTGGAAGTCCATCCCTATCATCCGGTCGGCGCCGGCAGCCACCATGAGATTCGCCACGAGTTTTGCGCCGATCGCCACACGGGGCTGATCTTTCCGATCCTGTCGCCCATAGCCGAAGTAGGGCACGACCGCCGTTACCCGAGCGGCGGAAGCACGCTTCGCGGCATCGATCAAGAGCAGCAACTCCATGATCGAGTCAGCCGGAGTGACCGTCGGCTGGATGATGAACACGTCTCGCCCACGCGCATTGTGGTCGATGCGCACGAAGATCTCGCCGTCGGCGAAGTTCCAGATCGACGCCGACTCCGGGTTCTCCCCGAGGATCTGTCCGATTTCGGCCGCCAAAGGGCGGTTGGCCCGCCCGGCGAGGAGCAGAAGCGGACCTCTGCGAAACGTGTCGTCCATGGATCTCAACTGGGGAGTGGCGCCAAACGGCAACAGCAAAAAAAGCTAGACCGAGTGGGTGGGGGCGTCAACGCCGAACCCCTTGTGTTTAGAGGGCTGCTTAGGAAGTGCGGCGGGTCGCGCGACCCACGCCTTCCGGCGTGGGTGCCCCGCGCTTGCCGCCGTCAGGGCACGATCTCGACCACGCGTGTTCGCACCAGCTCCTCGCGGCCGCGGGCCGTGACGCCGAGGCGGAAGACGTATTGCCCTGGATCCACCTCGGGGATGGTGACTTCGATCGATCGGAACCAAGGGCCAATTTCGGACGGGCCGGGTTCGCTCCACCCTACCTGAAGCGGTTCCTCGCGGCCACCGAAGCCCAACCAACGCCCTATCCTTCCGAAAAAACTCTCCCCTTCCTTGTAGAAGCTCAGCTCGAAGGAAACGTCCTCCTGTCTCCAGCCGAGCCCGAAGACCTCCCATCCCAGAACAAGTTGGCCATTCGCTTCCAGCCGGGTAGAAGACCGCATCGACGGAAGAGCCGAAACAAGGGTTTCCGGGAGAGCATCCCCGGGGTGCGGGGGTTCCAGAAGGATGAGATCTGAAAGGGTGGCAAGATCATCCGGGAGGGGCTCGGTCATGACTCCGTGTCGAATGCGGCCGCCCAGCCCTTTCTCGGGGGCCCATGCCTCAACGCTCAACAAATATCTTCCAGCCGGCACCGCGAGATGGAGGGCACCCGCGCGAGACCTGCTGCTCGTCCCCCTGATCCGCCCCGCCTCGTCCACAAGAAAGAGCCCGATCTGTTCAGGCCCGTCGAGCAACGCAGGCCGCGGCCAGGGAACGGGTCCCTGGGCACGCGTGTCAGCCCCCGTACGTGGCCCGTCGGCTGGGGGGCCCCTTGGCACCGTATCGGGGTTCGCCGGCAACTCGGTGGAAGCGGCCACCACGATCGAATCTCCTCGGTGAAGAACCGCCACCTGAGCGCGGCCCGGCAGGAGCATGGGAGCGTATGCGGGCACGTGGGTACTTCGCGGACGTTTCTCCTCCGGAACCCAGGCGCCTGGCGCGGTTGCCGACGGCATCTCGAGAACCCGCCCGGGAGGTGCGAATTGCTTCCCACCCGGCAGTTGATGCCCGATCACGTTAGGAAGGCCAGTGGCACCGAACTCAGGGCGGACCCGCTCCCAGCCGCGGTCCCAGCCGTAGCGGACGGCGATCTCCTCGAGGTCGTCTCCCCACCGCATTGCCCACGCGTTACGTGCACCGTCGCTCATCTTCGAGTACGTCCAGCGAGCGTAGTGCTCGGACTCACGGTCGTTGCCCGGGACCAGGTAGAGTGGATCGGCCAGAGTCCACACCCTGGCCGTCACGTCCTCCCATACGTCCTCATCGGCGGCATCTTCAAGCACACCCGAACCCTTGCCGTCGAGCAACACCGAGGGATCCCGCCACTTCCGCGCCTCTTCCGACTCCATCATCTCGAGACCGCGGCGGAAGAGCTCCAAAGCCACCTCGTACCGGCCCATGCCGTGAAGCGCGAAGCCCTCGAGGACACTGCACCACGACGAAACCGCACCAGCGCAAGCCCGAGCCAAACGAGCGGCATCCTCCCACCGGCCCGCCTCACTCAGGTACCGGATCCGCTGGCCGAGAATCCATTCGTCCGAGGGTATGTGATCCGCAGCGCCGGCCAATGTGGTCAGCAGCTCGTCCCGAGCCTCGACCAGGTCAGGGGGATCGGCAACCGGCTCCCAATCGTCCTCACCTCCGTGCCAGAGGCAGAGCCGTCCGATCCGCTCCTCGCAGGGCCGCCTGCCACCATCCCAAACGTAGGGCAGTAGCCGGCGGCGAATCCGCTCGAAGCGCTCTTGAGCGTCTTCGGCCTCGCTGCGGACGCGAGTCGAGTCGGGGGGGGGCTGTTGCTCCACCTGAGGCTGGAGAACTGCGGACGTCGGTGGCGTCGGGAGGAGCGAGGGGACGGGAGCACCACGGAGCCCAAGTGGAATTCCCCACGCATACGCGACAACTATCAACGTGCGAAGCCGCCCTGAAACCCGGCCGCTTACGGATTTCGAGGGCACAATGTGCCCTGGGAACCAGGGGGCAGGCAAAAGTTGGCCCGGATGGATTCGAACCATCACCGCCGGTGCCAAAGACCGGTGTCCTGCCATTAGACCACGGGCCATAGGATTTGTCAGTCTGACCGCTTCTGTCCAGCCGGCTCCGACGATCCAGAGCGGTGACCAATCCTACCCGAGGCTTTCAATCCGTTCAACCCACACCTGCTATGAATTGGCCAGGGAGAGGATGGGCTCGGGCTGCGAGGTCATCGTCTCGGTGACCACGAACCGCACGTCGGCCCACGACCCGGACAGAGAGGCGCGGGCCCGACCTGCCGCCTCCCGATCGTCGAAGAGGCCGAACAAGGCCGCCCCGCTTCCCGAAAGCCGAGCCGTGAGTGCGCCCGCCTCGTGCAGAGCCTCTCTGAGTTTGCCGAGCTCCGGATGGCGGTCGAACACGCTGGCTTCGAAGTCGTTCACAGCCAGCGCGGCCAGGGTCTCTGGCCGACCAAGCGTCTCGAGAGCCAAGCTCGCAGGCTTAATACGCTCCGGAACACTCAGGTGCTCGTAGGCCTCGGCGGTAGAGATACGGAGCGATGGGAGGGCAAGCAGGACAGGCAGGACGGGGGCACCAGGAATCGGCAGCAGACGCTCCCCCCTCCCCCACGCGAGCGCGCCGCCGGCACCGGACGCAAAGAAAGGCACGTCCGCTCCCAGCCGTCCCGCGATCTGGAGGAGCGCCGACGCCGAAAACGGCTCTTCGAGCAACGTGTTGAGGGCCCTCAGCGTCGCCCCGGCATCGGACGACCCTCCACCGAGCCCGGCCCCCACGGGAATATTCTTCGTGAGGCAAACGTGTACACCCGTTGTGACCCCCGCCGCATCGAGTAGGGCGTGGGCGGCTCGATAGGCCAGGTTTTCTTCATCGGGGCCGACCGATGGGCCGACCGAAGGCCCGACCACCTCGATGGAGACGCCCCGCTCAGTACGGTGAAGCACGATCTCGTCGCAGAAGTCCACCGCACTGTAGAGCGTCTCGATCTGGTGGTATCCGGACTCCTCCTTGGCGAGGATCCTCAGAAAAAAATTGACCTTAGCCGGTGCGGCCACCCGCACCGACCCAGCGTCAGTCATCACTCTTCACCTCGCTGCCGGAGACGAGGCCACCACCATCGCCCCCACGTAGATCCTTGACCGAGAATCCGATGCTCCACGCGTAATACAACCCGATGATCGTAATCGGGAAGAACCCCCCGAGGTGGTATCCGAACGCGAAGGCCAGCGCTGACGGCTCGGCGACTCCATACACGCCGCTCAGTGCGAAATCGGCGCCGGCCTGGAAGGTGCCGAAGAAGCCGGGCGCGGCCGGGATGGCAACCGCGAAGCCCACCACCGCCTCCGTGAAAACGGCCGCCGCAAAGCCCAGATCGATACCGAACGCCTTGAAGCCGAGCCAGAACGAGAGCCCGTGCCAAAGCCAGAACACATAACTCCACACCACGGCCTTGGTCAGCAGCACAGGGTGCCGAAGCACTTTCAGAGCCTGGAGGAAGGATTCGAGCGCCCCGACCATTCGCGGACCCCATCCTCCAGGCAACCGGACGAAAAGTCGCTCAGCCAGCCGTACGATGGGCTCCGGGAAGATCAGCACCGCAACTAGACCTGCGAGTGCGATCGCGAGGAAACCGAACGTCGCACCGAGGAGGGCGCCGACGGCCCCGGAAAGGAGTCCCTCGGCACCCGGAAAGGAGGGGAGCGCCATCGGTACCAGAAAGAGAGTCACCAGTACGATCGAATCCAGGAATCGCTCCACCACCAAACTTCCGACCGAGCCCGATAGGGTGATGGGTTCGACTCGAGTCAGCGCAAACGCCCGCGCAAGCTCACCCACGCGTGCGGGAAAGAGGTTGTTGACGGCGAAGCCGATGCTGACCCCTGCGAAGCGGGATCGAAGCGCGGTATCCGGCTTGAGTGGATGGAGCAGAACCTTCCATCGCAGGGCCCGGACGAAGTATCCGGCCGTACCGACGGACACCGAAGCCAGAAAATACCACGGGTTCGCCTGGGAGATCTGAGCAATGACCTCGGCCGGGTCTACACCCCGAAGCACGAACCAAATGAAGAACCCGCTGACCCCGATGCCAAGAGCGAACTTCCAACCCATCTTCAAGAAGCTAAAACTCCGCTCCTCGCTTCACGGATGAGAACACCCATCTCGCGAACCGCACGCTCCATGCCGACGAGGACGGCCCGTGAGACGATGGAGTGCCCGATGTTCAGCTCCTCGATCAGTGGGATCGCCGCAACGGGAGTGACGTTCTCGTAGGTGAGACCGTGGCCCGCGTGGACGGCCAGACCCAAGTCGATGGCTGTTTGGGTAGCCGCACGCAGCCGAGCCATCTGAGCGTCCTTCTCTTTCCGGTCCGCCGCGTTGGCGTACTCGCCAGTGTGTAACTCGACGGCCGTGACCCCGAGATCCGCTGATATTTCCAGCGTTTTTTCATCGGGATCGACAAAGAGCGAGGTCCGTATCCCCGCCGAAGAGAGCCGCTCAACCGCTTCGCCCGTCGCCGTCCGGATCCCCTGCTCGCCAAGCGCCAAGCCCCCTTCGGTCGTCACCTCTTCTCGACGTTCCGGAACCAGAGTCGCCTGCATGGGCCTCAGATCACAGGCGATATCGAGAACGTCGGTGGCCGCAGCGAGTTCGAGGTTCACGCCTGTCCGAACCGTCTCCATCAGAAGACGGACGTCGCGCTCACTCACATGCCTGCGATCTTCCCGAAGATGGACGGTGATGCCGTCTGCGCCTGCAAGCTCCACGAGCATCGCGGCGCGGACCGGGTCGGGCTCGTCGGTCCGCCTCGCCTCACGGACGGTGGCAACGTGATCGACATTGACGTAAAACCTCATCCCTCGACCTCGAGAGGCCTGACAGGCCTCGAGCAGTTTCCGTACAGACTCAACCGGCAAGAATGTAATTGGATCCAAGCACTCCCGCCGTGTGTGATATGGGCCAACAGGCGAGCCTTCATGCCGGCGGCTCGTGGTCTCGAGCCAACTCGACACCCGGCTGCTGAAGAAGGCGGCTGGCGACGGCTTGGGGGACACGGATCTCCAGCTCGAGAACGTCGCCGTGTTGAGACTGGTTGAGTACTTCGCCCTCCCGATACAGCATCGCCAAAATCTCCCCGGCATGCGCACCGACCCGCACCGAGAGGTGGCGAAGCCCGGCTCGAATCCGGGCCTTGAATAGGGCTCGGAGCGGCTCGAACGTGTCCGGTCGAAGCGCGGACAAAAAGACCGCAGGTGTGGTGTCGAACGCCCGGACGCGCCTACTCAGTGCCTCCTCCTCGGCGTGGGTCAGCCGATCTACTTTGTTGAAGATCAGAATCTGGGGGCGGTCCCCCAAATCGAGTTCGTCGAGAACATCTTCGACCACGCCCTTTTGTTCTTCCCAGCCCGCGTGCGACGCATCGATGACGTGCGCCAGGAGGTCCGCCTCCCGGGCCTCCTCGAGCGTCGAGCGGAACGACGCGATAAGGTGGTGTGGCAATTTCCGAATGAAACCGACCGTGTCCGTAACGAGGATTTCGAACCCCTCGCCCAGGTCCACCGAACGTGTTGCGGAATCGAGCGTCGCGAAGAGACGGTCCTCGACGAAGAGGTCCGAACCGGAGAGCGCGCGGAGCAGCGAAGACTTCCCCGCATTCGTATATCCGACGAGGGCGACTCGAAATTTTCCCTCCCGCGATTGCCGCTGGACGGCCCGAGCCCGGACCACGACCTCGAGTTTCTTCCGGAGATCGGCGATTCGGCGACCGATCATACGTCGGTCCGTTTCGAGCTGCATCTCCCCAGGTCCTCGAAGTCCCACCCCCCCGCGAATACGGGAAAGGTGCGTCCACATTCGTTTCAGCCGGGGAAGCAAGTACTGAAGCTGCGCCAATTCGACCTGCATCTTGGCCTCGCCGGTGCGAGCACGCGTCGCGAAGATGTCGAGGATGAGCTCTGCACGATCCATGACACGAACACCGATACGCTCCTCGAGGGCTTTGCCCTGCGCCGGTGTGAGCTCGTCGTCGAAGATCACGAGATCCGCCTCGGTGGCGGCCACACATTCCCGAAGCTCATCGACCTTGCCCTTTCCCACGTAGAAGCGCGGATGGGGGGCATCGATCCGTTGCCGGATGATGTCGACGACCTGACCACCTGCGGTGTCGGTCAACCGGGTCAACTCCTCGAGATGTTCCTTGGCGATACCCTCATGGAGGGTCTTCAGGGGAGCCCCCACGAGCACCGCGCGTTCCACGGCCGCGCGGTTGTCGATCAGCTGGGTAGGAATGTGGCCTCCTATGAATCCGAAGAGGTGTCGATAAGAAATCCGCCCTGTGTGGCCAGATCTTCGAGGTCGGCCCGGTTGTTCACCTCGGGACGGTCCAGGACCTCTTCCAACAGGTATCTGAGTATTTCGCCAAATTGCGGCCCAGGGGGAAGTCCCAACCTCTTCAGATCGGAGCCGTCCAGGGCGAGGTCAGCGATCGCGAGCGGGGGGTCTTCACGGAGAATCGTCCGGAGTGCGTTGATCCGACCGACCACCTCGCTGGGTGAGACATCCTCCCCCTCGGATAACCTCTCCTCTGGTTTCTCGTGCACACGGGCACCCGCGAGCCAGGCCCGAGCGATGTCGGCGAAGTGCTCGGGTCCAATCCTGTTGAGCCACCGCCGGAGAACAGCTGGTTCATCGGAATCAGGAGCCGGGGAAAGACTCGCGGCCACACTCGCCACCCGTTTGGTATCAGCGTTGGAGAACCGAAGCCGCTCCATGAGGCTCTCGATCGCGAGCCGCCTCCTGTTGCGTGAATTATCCTTCGCGTCGATCGCCTCTTGATCGTCAGTCGGTGAAGCGAGCACGACCAGAAGCGAAAGGCGCACCCACGGCCGAGTACGCGGAACGGCATCGCAGGCCCGCAACGTGGGGGCGAGGTCCTCAGGGAGTCCGATGTCGAGTTCGGGATAAAGCTCTGCGAACACCCCCGATTCGGCGTAGAGCCCCAGCGCCACAGAAGGCCTCTGCGCCTGCGACAACACCTTCATCATCTCTTCTTGAATGCGCTCGGCCGATAACTGCGACAGTTCAGGGACGGCAGAGAGAAGAGCACGCCACGTCCCCGCTTCGATGGTCAATCCGAATTGGCCGGCGAACCGAAGGGCCCGCAGCACACGGAGCAGATCCTCGGCGAAACGCTCGGCCGGGTCCCCTACGGTCCGGAGAATCTGTTCGTTCAGGTCGGTGGCGCCGTTCCACGGATCCAGCAACTGGTCACTGTCAGGGTGCCACGCGAGCGCATTAACAGTGAAGTCCCGCCGGGAGAGATCCTCTTCGATACTTTCGGCAAACTCCACGACGGCACGTCGGCCGAAGGTCTCGACATCACGCCGAAAGGTCGTGACCTCGTAGAGCGTTCCGTCAGGAGCCAGGACGCCGACCGTTCCATGATCCACGCCAATAGGTACGGTCCGAGGGAAGGCAGCCATGATCTGCTGCGGGCGCGCCCTCGTCGCGAAGTCCCAGTCGTCCGCGGGCAGACCGAGTAGTATGTCGCGAATCGCGCCCCCGACGATCCAGGTCTCGAACCCAGCCTCCTCGAGTGTGCGCCAGATCCAGAGAACCTGGTCAGGCGGTGACACCTCGAAATTCATCAGGAGGGTGATCGGACAACAGGGGGGTGGGCCGCGTTGTGGATCACCCTCCGGACCCTTCCGCAAAATGGCGGTCGACACGCTCACAGATGGCGTGTCCGATCGCGAGGTGCAGTTCCTGTGCACGGGCGACGGTCTCGGTGGGAATTACGAGAGCGAGATCCACTTCCTGCCGCAGGCGCCCGCCACCCCGGGCCAGAAGAGCCACCGTGTGTATTCGAGCGTCTCGCGCTGCCGCCGCCGCTCGAAGAAGATTTTCCGAATCTCCGCTCGTAGAGTGGAGAAAAAGGAGATCACCCTCACGGCCCAGCGCCTCGACCTGGCGCGCGAACACATAAGCAAAGCCGAAGTCGTTGGCTCCGGCCGTAAGGGCCGACGTATCGGTCGTGAGCGCCAGGGCACGTAGGGGACCACGGGTCCGTTTGAACCGAATCACATATTCGGCGGCCAGGTGTTGGGCGTCCGCCGCCGAGCCCCCGTTACCGCAGAAGAAGAGGCAGCCACCCCGCTCCAACGTCTCCTGGACCATCGAGCCAGCCTGGGCGATCGGCTCTGCTAGCTCTCGCGCACAGACGGCCGCCAACTCCGACAGTTCGATCAAATCGCTCGATTGATTCATCTTCCTCGGCGCCCGTTCACCTCTTGAAGATCTTTGTGAACCCCTCCCAGAACCCCTCGCGGATCTGCAACGCGAGAACCGGCAAAGGCAGCTGGTCCCGGATGACGCGCCCCGGGTTCGTCACGGTGAGGAGCTTGAACTGTTCCAGGCCGTCGTGTGCGGTGAAGAAATCCTCCGCGTCCCTTAAGTGGATTCCGAGGTGTGCTCTGGCGTGAAAGTCGCTCGACAAATAGTCGACCCAACCCCGGGCAAGAAGCTCGGAAGCCACCGAGCGAGCGTCAGGACCATAACGTCCTGCGAAGGACCCATGGTTGACCTGAAGGTAAGCACCGGCGCTCCGCCATGCCCCCGCGTATTCCAAGTTCTGTTTGATTCCCGAATACCGCTCAGGGTGCGCAAGAATCGGATGATACCCCGCTGATGCAATCTGCTCAATCACGTAAGTCGTCCTCGGAGGAATCTGAAGACGGGGCCACTCGACCAGCACGAAGGAGGTAGCGGCGAGGCGTAGGCGAGCATCGGAGAAGTCTGGATCCGGAACGTCGAGCATCACCTCATGTCCTCGAAGGAGTTCGACGTCGGGGAAACGCTGCCGTACCTGCTCAACCAACTCCTGCCAGGACTCGTCGACCTCTTCCAGCCACGTCCCGAGCAGGCTGGAATCACGCGTGAGACTCGCATTCACATGAGGAGTCGTGACGATTTTTCCAATCCCGGCCTCCACCATACGCTCCACGGCTTCGAGGGCTTCCTCGAGGGACCGTGCCCCATCGTCGACCGCGGGTACGAGGTGACTATGAAGGTCCGCCACACAGGTTCGTCCTCCTGAAGTCACACGACCGCCCCTCCGGTCGACAGCCGGCCAAGGATTTCACGGAGCACACCTCGGACGTCGGCCGCCTCGGAAGCGGCTTCACAGCTGTACGTGATCAGCGCATCGGCAGCGAGAAGCTGATAGGCCGCCTCCCGGTCCCGGCCGGGCCCCCCAAGGCCCTCCTCCAGATGCAGCAAACCCGCTCTCAGGAGGGATTCCGGCACCGAAGCCACTCCGCCATCGGGATCCGATCCATCATCCGGAATTTTCAACCAAACCTTCAACTCGTCCGGTGCGGGAGGCGTGCGAGTGGCAACCCAATCGATCGGGGAGTCCATCAGCCCACAGCTTCACGAGTGAGCTTCTCCACCACGTCTCGCCCCATTCGGAGCGCCTCGTCGATACGCTCGGGGTCCTCTACACCCGCCTGAGCCATATGAGGCCGCCCACCGCCCCGCCCTCCGACCACGGAGGCAATCTCACGAACGATCGCGTCGGCTCGGAGGCCCCGTCCGATCAAGTCATCGGTGACGAAAGCGAAGAGTGTATGTTTACCCTCCGGCAGATCGGCCGACACCACCGCGACGCCGCTCGCCTCGCTCGCCAGGAAGGTGTCGCCCCACTTTCGGGCGTCGTCGACATTACGGGCCCTGATGCGTACTGCCTTGTACTCGGTGGTCAGGTCGCCGACGGAGATGGCATCCTCCAGAACGACACTCTCACCCGCCCCTCCACCACTTCGGAGTTCATCCAGGAGCCCCTCCAGTTCCTTCTTTTCGGCGAGGAGTTGCTCAGCTCGGGCCGCAGCATTTTCCTGACTCGTGCCGAGAACCGAGGCAACTTCGTCCAGTCTGCTCGTCCGCTCTTCCAGATTCCGTAGTGCCCGGCGACCTGTGACCGCCTCGATGCGGCGCACGCCCGCGGCCACCCCGCTCTCACTCGTAATCTTGAACAGGCCGATCTCGCCCGTATGCGCGACGTGGGTGCCCCCGCAAAGCTCCATGCTGACACCAGGGATCTCGACAACTCGAACCACGTCATCGTACTTCTCCCCGAACAGCGCCGTCGCTCCATCTTGGACGGCATCGTCATAGGCACGAAGTCCGATCGAAAGCGGGTGATCCTCCCAAATGTTCTCGCTCACGATCTCCTCAACCTCACGTCGTTCATCGTCGGTCATCGGCGCACCATGCGAAAAATCGAACCTCAGCCGATCGGGGGCCACGAGCGAACCTCGTTGCACCACGTGACTGCCGAGGACTCTCCGAAGCGCTGCATGCAGGAGGTGGGTGGAGGTGTGATTCCTCTGAGTGTCCCGCCGAGAGAGCGAATCCACGGTCGCCCGGACGTGCAGCGGAGCCTCCGGAGCTTCCGGGAACGCTCCCTCCGGAACCGTGCCGAGCAGCGCCACTCGATCACCGACTCTCGCAGCGTCTCGGATTTCGGTCGACCATCCGTCTCCCTCCACGCGGCCAGTGTCAGAGACCTGTCCTCCGCCCTCGATGTAGAACGGATTTTCGGCGATTTGGAGGGCCAGGCCGTCCTCCGAGATCCGGACGGCCAACACGTCCGTTGTGGACTCGAGCTGATCGTAGCCGGTGAAACGCTGCTCACCCTTCGCGTCGAGTGTCTGCCATCCCTTCGCGAGATCTTCACCCGAAAGCTTGAGAGCGGACTGCGCCCGGTCCGCCCGACTGCGCTCCCGCTGCTCTTCCAAGGCATTTTCAAAGCCCTGAACGTCGACCCTGTAGCCCCGTTCCTCCGCCATGAGCTCGGTGAGGTCCAGCGGGAAGCCGAACGTGTCATATAATTTGAAGGCGTCCGCCCCCGAAATCACCGCTTCGGATTTCCCTGGGGCCACTGATTTCGGAGCCAACTCATCGAAGCGGGCCAACCCACCCTCGATCGTGGAGAGAAAACGATCCTCCTCGGCACGTGTGGTACTCAGAAGATGTTCTCGAGCTTCCTCCAGCTCGGGATACACGTCGCTCATGCTCTCGATTACGGCGGCGACCACCGGGACGAGCGTCGGCTCGCGTCGTCCCAACAGCCACGCATGTCGGACGGCCCTCCTCAGAATGCGCCGTAGGACGTATCCCCGACCCACGTTGGAAGGGAACACACCATCCGCCAGAAGAAAGGCGACGGCACGAGCATGATCCGCAATTACCCGGTATCTCACACCTTCTTCCGTCTCTGGTTCGTACGGGCGCCCCAGTATCTCAGATACGGCCTCGAGGAGAGGGGAGAACGCGTCGGTGTGATAGTTCGAGTCCGCTCCCTGCACAACCGCGGAAAGGCGTTCAAGCCCGGCCCCTGTGTCGATGGAGGGCGCGGGTAGCGGGTGAAGTGTGCCCTCTTCGTCGCGGTTGAACTGCATAAAAACCAGATTCCACAGTTCGATGAGGATCCCGCGCTCTCCGAGATCGACAAACTCTTCAAGGGTGAGAGTGCCCTTGCGCTCCTCGTCCGGCCGGAGATCGTAGTGTATCTCGGAACACGGGCCACACGGTCCGGTATCCGCCATCTGCCAGAAGTTGTCCTTGTCACCGAGCCGATAAATCCGTTCCGGGGGGACGTGCACCACCTCCTGCCACAGATCCCACGCGTCGTCATCGGAATGGTGGATGGAAACAAAAAGACGATCGGGATCCAGACCCAGCTCCTCCGTCAGGAATTCCCATGCGTAGGCGATCGCGTCCCGCTTGAAGTAATCCCCGAACGAGAAATTCCCCAACATCTCAAAGAAAGTGTGATGGCTGGCGGTTCTCCCCACCTCTTCGAGATCGTTGTGCTTCCCACCGGCCCGGACGCACTTCTGAGACGTGACCGCTCTCTTGAAGGGGCGTTCCTCCGTTCCCAGGAAAACGCCCTTGAACTGGACCATGCCGGCGTTCGTGAAGAGCAGGGTCGGATTGTCCCTCGGAACGAGGGACGAACTCGCCTTAACAGCGTGGCCTCGCGCGCGGAAGAATTCGAGGAAACTCGTTCGGATTTCAGCTGTGGTCATGATGCCTGCCATTGGGCGTCCTTGGGCGCCCATTATAACGACATAACGGGCTCGACCCAAAACGGAACCAGACCCCAAGGCGCGTCGGAACTAGAGTGGATTATGCAAGAAAGCCCGGCCTCGCCGGCCGGGCTTTCTCACCATTCTGCGGGGGCACCGTACGACGCGTGGCCCCATTTCTCGGGCTTGGTTCAACCGCCGCCGCTCACCGCGGCTTCCTTCAAGGGTTCGTCCGGAACTTCTTCCAAGGGTTCGTCCGGAACTTCTTCGACCTCCGGATCATCCCCCAGGCCGAGCGAATCGCGAACGCGAGTGTCCACTTCCTCTCGCACATCCGGATTTTCGATAAGGAAGTCCCTCGCATTCTCTTTTCCCTGTCCGAGGCGTAGATCCCCGTACGAATACCAGGACCCGGATTTCTCGACGATTCCCTCCTCGACGCCGATATCGATGAGTAAGCTCTCATGGCTGATTCCGGCGTTGTAGAGGATGTCGAATTCGGCCTGCCGGAACGGAGGAGCACACTTGTTCTTCACGACTTTTACGCGTGTCCGGTTCCCTACGATATCTGCTCCATCCTTGATAGCGCCGATGCGGCGAATATCCAGACGCAGAGAGGCATAGAACTTCAGTGCACGCCCCCCCGTTGTCGTCTCAGGATTGCCGTACATGACCCCGATTTTTTCGCGGATCTGGTTGGTGAAGATCACCGAGGTCTGGGAGCGGGCCACGGCACCCGTGAGCTTGCGTAGCGCCTGACTCATCAGCCGAGCCTGTAGACCGACGTGCGAGTCACCCATCTCCCCTTCGATCTCCGCCCTCGGGACCAGTGCAGCGACCGAATCGATGACGACTACATCGATCGCGTTACTCCGGATCAGTACCTCGGCGATCTCGAGCGCCTGCTCGCCCGTATCCGGCTGGGACACGAGCAGGTTGTCTACGTCCACCCCGAGCATACGCGAGTAAGTCACATCGAGAGCGTGCTCTGCGTCGATGAAGGCGGCGATCCCGCCCGCCCGTTGGGCATTCGCGATGATATGAAGGCAAAGGGTCGTCTTACCACTCGACTCCGGGCCAAAGATCTCGGTGATCCTCCCTCTCGGGATGCCACCGATGCCAGTGGCCGCGTCGAGATTGATAGCCCCGGTGGGAATCACGTCGATCTCCACCCTCATGGCATCGTCGCCCATCCACATGATGGCGCCCTTCCCGTAGGAACGCTCGATCTGCGTGAGGGCCGTCGTGAGGGCCTTCGTCTTCTTGTCGCTCAGGTCACGGTTCACTTCAAGCGTCGTCATTCCATCCTCGCAGAATTCGTGGGTCGGCATCTATTGTAGTACACCCGAAGATAAAGCGAAAGTCCTCTCAGCTGCCGATAGCCGAGCGACGGAAAATACGTGCCCTCCCCGGGCCATGAAATGTCGCTTCGAGACGCTCGCACCACACGCAGGTGGGGATCCAACTCACCATCTAACCCTGGCTCATCCGGGATCCAGGGAGTACGGCTGCCACACCCCGGGGCGTACCGGCACAAAAAGGATCGCTTGTGAGCCACCACCGATGCCCGTGACAAAAAGTGGCACCCCAAGATGTTCACCCACCTGCCGAATTTCGCCACAATCCAAGCCGACCGTGATGCCGGTTTTGACGTAGGAGAGCTCCTCGAGCGTGATGGGTTCACCAGCCTCGAACCACGCCCGGTCCGCCGCATACACACCCGCAAGGACCACCCCCGGCCGCAGCTCGCTCAAAGGAGCCCGCGACGGTCCGACGAGTGTGTCGCCGGCCAGTGTGAGAAACACCTCGATCGGCTCCCCTGTCGATAGACAGAGCGTGGCGGCCGCTCCAGCCGGCGCCGGGCGGTTCTCGACGCGGGTGACCACAACCGTGTCGGGTGGGGCCGCCGGCAACACCACCACGTCGGGGTCCGGCCGGTCACGGAGTGAAGCTCGACAGAGCCCGCTACCGCACAGGGCCACGGAGGCGATGAGGCCGAACTTCGAACTCCGGTACACGGTTGTCAGCCCCGAATGATTCACACCGAGCACATGGGCCCCGAGCCTCACGCCACTCAGATCTACCTGAGTCCCTACGTTCCAGTCGAACCCGTTGTACTCGCTCATGAAGGTGAGCAATCGGCCCTCGGCCAACTCCAGATTCCACGCCACCCCCGCGAACCAGCCACCGCTATCGCCGGACGTATACCAATCCGATCCATCCCCCTCCTTGAAGAGCCCGTTCCCCCAACCCCCAGTAAAGGAGAAGTCGTGCTCCGGTAAAAAGGAGGATGGAAGGCCTGGAAGATCCCATCCGGCCACAGCGTAGAACGAAAACCCGGTGTCGATCCTCTGCGAACCCAGCTGACTACGGAGTCGGCGGTCCGGCCTTCCGAGACGGTTGGGTGCGTACTCGACGCCATCCCCGAAATCGGGGCTGCTCGCGTACCGGCCTCCGAGTGCCAATCCGATAGGCTGTGTCTGAGGGCTCAGAATCGAAAGCCGACCGAAAGCTCCCCAGAGGGTCCCTCCCTCCGCGGCATCGCTCAGAGATTGGAGATTGGCCCCGAACTCGAACAGATCGAAGAGCCCCATGGCCACCGCGAGGTCACCGTTCCAGCCCCCGAGGAAGGGCTCACTTCCCGTGATGTTGCCTGCGGCGTCGGTCGTGACGTCGGTCTCGTTGCTCGTCCAGAAACCGGAGTAGGTGACGGTCCATGCGCGATCGGCAAGAACCCCAGCTACCGGAATATCCATGAGCCCCGAACCATGGCGAAGGGTGCTCGGGACCTTGGTGGTCTGGGCGGCGACGCCTGAAGCTACGATCAGGGCAACCAGGAGGCCGCCTCTCTGAAGGTTTCGGGGCCCGCGCCGGGGCCCGCGCCGGTGCCCGCGTCGGTGCCCGCGTCGGTGCCCGAATCGCGCCATCCGTCCTACTCGTTCCTGAGGCGCTCCTCGACCCGCCGAAGCCGCCGGACGATCGAGAT
>Ga0114950_10001535_pt1 | contig 17372 bp, 17 predicted proteins | sample N075metaG_FD_83503 | JGI IMG/M metagenome (GOLD analysis project Ga0114950, IMG submission 83503) | Deep subsurface microbial communities from Kermadec Trench to uncover new lineages of life (NeLLi) - N075 metaG | ecosystem: Environmental > Aquatic > Marine > Ocean trench > Sediment | place... | reverse complement strand
CGTCCTCAGCACCGGCAAGCCAATCCTCGTCGACGACGTCGCGTCGGACCCGCGGTTCGATGGCAAGCTCGACTCGCAGTTCGGAACCCGGACGCGCTCGCTGATCGCCGTTCCGATGAAGCGGCACGATCGCCTCAGCGGCCTGATCGAGGCGTTGCGCGAGCACCCGGCGCCGTTCGACATGTCCGACCTCGAATTCATGAGCGCCGTCGCCGACGAGCTCGCGGTGGCGATCGAGAACGGCCTGCTGATCCGGCGACTGCAAGACGATGTGCGCGAACGCGAGCTTCTCCTCGACGCCGCCCGCGCGGTTAGTAGCACGCTCGACACCGACGAGGTCATGTCGAGGCTACTGACGACGCTCGACAAGGTGGTCCCCTACGATGCCGTCGGCGTCTACCTTCTCGAGCGCACCAGCGGGACGTTGATCGATGTCCAGCACCGCGGCTACCCCCCGGGTGTCTCGGAGGCGTTGAACGCGCGTCCGGGCACCGGGATCACGGGATGGGCCGCAAGGAACAAGAAAAGCGTCAACGTGGGAGATGTCCGGTCCGACGAGCGCTACATCGAGGCTCGACCCTCATCGCGTTCGGAGGTCGCGGTTCCGATCATCCGCTCCGACGACGTGATCGGCGTAATCACGGTCGAGTCGGACACCCAGGATGCCTACAGCGACCGGCAGGTCGTGTTGCTCGAGATCTTCGCCGAGCACGTCGCATCGGCGCTTACCAACGCCCGGCTGCACGCCAGAGAGCGTGAGCGCGCCCGGCTCGACCACGAGATCGAGCTCGCCCGCCAGATCCAGACCGCGGCGCTGCCGGCCGGTCGTCTGCGCGGAGAGAACTTCGAGGTCCTCGGCGTGCACGTGGCTTCAAACGTCGTCGGGGGGGACTATTTCGACTATTTCGAGCGCGCCGACGGACAGATCGGTATGGCGCTCGCCGACGTCTCGGGCCACGGCCTGTCGGCCTCCCTGCTGATGTCGGCGGTACGGAGCGGCGTCCGCCTGCAGATGGAATCGACGCGGACGCCGGCGGTGCTGATGGCCCGCCTGGCCCGTTTGCTGTACGAATCCACACCGGACAACCAATTCGTCGCGACCGTGCTGGCGCGTCTCGATCCGCGCACCGGCAAGCTGATCTATTCCAACGGCGGCCACATTCCACCCGTACGTATCGGTAGCGATGACGAGGAGATCCTGCAGAGCTGCGGCTTCATACTCGGTGCTTTTCCCGGGTCCGTGTACCAGGACCGGGAAATGCAACTCTCGACCGGCGACGTGGTCGTCTTCTTCACCGATGGCTTGACCGAGCTCAGGAATAGCGACGGCGAGGAGTTCGGTACCGAGCGCCTCGTCGAGGTCGTTCGCGCACACCGAGACCTGCCGCTCGATCGAATCATCAAGAAAGTTCGCAAGGCGGCACGACGCTTCCGGGGCGAAGTGCCGCGGGAAGACGACGTCACATTGATGTTGCTGCGTTGGGGGACACCACCGTAACTCAGAGCCAACACCCTGCTAGTGGCGCACGATCCGATCCAAGACCAGCTTGCCGACGCCGCCGCGGCGATCGCCGCCGGCGGTGTAGTGGCTTATCCGACCGAGACGTTCTATGCGCTCGGCGCCGACCCGGGCCGGAGCGAGGGTCTCGATCGTCTCTTGCGCCTGAAGGAGAGGGCGGCGGACAAGCCGCTGCTGCTCCTCATCGCCTCGTTGGACGACCTGGGTGATTGGGTGCGTGAGCTCCCGCCGGCGTTCGACCGGCTGGTAGCGCACTTCTGGCCCGGCGCCTTGACCATGGTGCTGCCGGCGAGAGACGGACTGCCATCGGCACTGACCAGCGACGGCGGGATCGCCGTCCGGCTCACCTCCCATCCCGTTGCTCGGGACCTCATTCGCACCTGCGGAACTGCGCTCCCGGGGACTTCTGCCAACCGCAGAGGCGAGCCGCCGTGCGCCGATGCCGCCGCCGTGCGCGCCGCCTTCGGCGATCACCTGGCGGTGGTCGTCGACGGCGGCCCAACGGCCGCCGTCGGGCCATCGACGTTGCTCGACCTGACCGGTGAGTGGCCCCGGATACTGCGGCCCGGTGCGATCGATAGCGCCGCCATCAACCGGGTGGTGCAGCTGGTATAATCGGGGATGATCGCCCCGGTGAGCGCGCTGTCGTCGACCATCGTGCCCCGGTGCTCAACTACACGACTGCCATGCCAGAGAACAATGTCGGGATTATGAGCACCTGCGAGCGAGCCTTGCAGTCGGGCCCCTCCGGCAGAGCGCCCGAGACCTACTGGATCCGCACCTACGGCTGCCAGATGAACGTGCACGACTCCGAGATCTACGCCGGACAGATGCGACGCCTGGGGCTCGTGCCGGCAAGCTCACCCGCTGACGCAGACATCGTGCTGCTGAACACGTGCAGCGTACGCGAACGGGCGGAGGACAAGCTCTTCTCGGAGCTCGGCCGGCTCCGCGGCCTCAGAGACCTGGACGCAGAACGCGCCCGCGCCGGCAAGCAGCCGGTACGGATCGGCGTGACCGGTTGCATCGCCCAGCAGCGCGGCGAAGAGATCATCGGGCGCGAGGGCGCGGTGGACTTCGTCCTCGGGACGCGCGCTATTCGGGCACTGCCGGCCGTCCTGGAGGCACTTGCGCGAGGCGACGGCGATCAGGTGATCACCGAGGATTTCATCGACTTCGACGCCTCGGACGCCGACCGGACCGATCGGGTGCGCGCCTTCGTCACGATCATGGAGGGGTGTAACAACTACTGCTCGTTTTGCATCGTTCCGTCGACGCGCGGACTCGAGGTCTACCGCCGCGCCGACGACATCGTCGACGAGGTTCGCGGCCTGAGCATGCGTGGATACCGCGAGGTCACGCTCCTCGGGCAGAACGTCAACTCGTGGGTCGACGAAACCGCCGTGCTCGACTTCCCGGGGCTGCTACGACGCCTCGATGATGCGCTGACGGGGAAGAAGGGCGGGGTCGAGCGCATTCGGTTTCTCACCTCTCACCCGAAGGACCTGTCACCGGCACTGATCGAGGAGATGGGAAGCTGCCCGAAGATCGCCAAGCATCTGCATCTTCCCGTGCAAACCGGGTCAGACCGAATCCTGCGGCAGATGAACCGGCACTACACGCGCAACGGCTACCTGGGTCTTGTCGAGAGGCTGCGGGAAACCGTTCCGGGCGTCGGCCTCTCGACCGACTTGATCGTCGGGTTCCCCGGGGAAACCGAGGAAGACTTCGAGGCGACGCTGGAGCTCGTGCGCGAGGCGAGCTACGACTCGTTCTACTCGTTCGAGTACTCACCCCGGCCGGACACCGCTGCGCTGATGTACGAAGACACGCTGGCGCCGGAGATCAAGCGGCAACGCCTCGTCGAGTTGCAAGAACTGCAGCGCGGCATCCAGTCGCGCAAGAATCGCGAGTGGGAAGGTCGCACCGTCGAGGTGCTCGTCGACGGCTTCAGCCGCAAGACGGAGGACGACGTCAGCGGCAGGACGAGCTCGAACCAAATCGTAAACTTCGCCGGCGATCGCGCCCTGATCGGTAGCCTCGTCGACGTGGAAATCACCCGTGCCTGCGGCCACAGCCTCTATGGCACGGTGTGCGGCGCGCCGCGCTGACGGCCGTTCGGCACGGATTACTTGACCGGCTTCCCGGCCGCACCTTATAGTTGAGTTGTCGGCTTTGGTGCCCGGCGGCAGGCGCTGCTCAGGGGGATGCATGGAAATCAAGATGAAGATCGAGGGCTTGATGGTGGATCCCGTCACCAATATGCCCATCGTTATTCTCAAGGACGAGCGCAACGATCGGGTCCTACCGATCTGGGTCGGCATCTTCGAGGCCAACGCCATTGCTCTTCGCATCGAGGAGATCGAAACGCCGCGGCCGATGACCCACGACCTGCTCTGCAACGTCCTTGATTCGCTCCAGGCGAGCGTCAAGAAAATCGTTGTGTCCGAGCTCAAAGACAACACCTATTTCGCTCGAATCCACCTCGACGTCGATGGCGTGGCGCGAGAGATCGACGCTCGGCCGAGCGATGCGATCGCCCTGGCGTTGCGCACCGAGGCACCCATTTTCGTCGACCAAGAGGTGCTCGAGAAGTCCCGATCTCTCGACGAAGACGGTCGACCATCCGACGCGGAGCGGCTGCGCCGGTGGCTTGAAGATCTCGACCCGAACGACTTCTCGAAATACGAGATGTAGGGCCGCCTGCCGGCCCGCTTGCTTGACACCCTCACGACCCCGCGGCTAGCATCGCCGTGCCGGACGAGAAGGTCCCCGGGACGGGCTTCTCGTGCTCGCGTACGCCCGGACCACGTCCCGAGTGCCGGTGCTGGAAGCAGGCATGATCCTGGCGGTCACCAATCAAAAAGGCGGCGTCGGCAAGACCACGACATCGATCAACCTCGCCGCCGCGCTGGCACGTAAGGGTCACCGTACGCTCCTCGTCGACCTCGATCCACAGGGCCACAGCACCCTTTCGTTCCTCGACCTCGAGACGATCGATCGCTCGATCTACGACGTCCTGTCGGAACCCGACATCGGCATCGCCGAGATCATCCGAGAGACCTCCGACGAGCATCTCGACGTCGCCCCGGCACGCATCTCGTTGGCGAAGCTCGAGGGCAAGCTCCTGGGAGAGTTTGACGGCCACTACCGGCTGCGCGATGAGCTCACCCCGATCGCCGATGAGTATGAGTTCATCGTCGTCGACACACCGCCGACGCTCGGCCTGTTGACGGTCAGCGCGTTGGTGCTCGCGACCCATCTACTCGTTCCGATCCAGTCGTCCTACCTCTCGCTCGAGGGGACCGATGACTTGCTCGAAACCGTCGATCGGATACGCCAGTACGTCAACCCGAAGCTCGAGCTCCTCGGCGTGCTGATCACCCTGCACGATAACCGCACGATCCTGGGACGAGACGTGGTCGCCCAGATCCGCAAGGTCTTCGGCAAGAAAGTCTTCGACACCATGATCTCGAAGAGCGTTCGGCTCGAAGAGAGTCCGGCCTACAAAGAATCCATCTTCAGCCACGCGCCGAGCTCGAGCGGCGCCAAGCAATACGCGAAACTGGGGGAAGAGGTGATGCAGCGTGCCTAAGCAGCGTGGACTGCCGTCAACCGCCCGGATGCGCCACGACCACCATTTCGTGGAACAGCTCGCCGTGCGTCACACCCAGGGGATCGGTCAGAACGTGCCGTTGGACTCCCTGATCCCGAACCCCCACCAGCCGCGGCAGCTTTTCGAGGCAATCGACGAGCTCGTCGCTTCGATCCAGGAAGTCGGGGTGTTGGAGCCTTTGCTGGTCCGTCACAGCCCCCAGGGGTTCCAGATCATTTCCGGCGAGAGACGCTACCGAGCCGCCGTCCAAGCAGGCCTGGACGAGCTCCCCTGCATCGTGCTCGACGTCGACGACGCCCAGGTGCTGACGATCGCGCTGATCGAAAACCTCCAGCGTCAGGACCTCTCGCCCTTCGAGGAAGCGGATGGCCTCCGGGCCCTTATCGACCGGTTCGACTACACCCACGAAGAGGTGGCACAGAAGATCGGCAAGGCGCGGACGAGCGTCACCGAAGCGCTCTCCATCGCCGAGATTCCGGAGGACCTGAAGACCAAGCTCGTGGATGCCGGCGTGCGCACTAAATCAATCCTGCTCGAGGTCGCTCGCACCGAGGAGCCCGCCGATCAACTCGCCCTCGTCGACCGGATCATCGAAGAGGGCCTCACCCGCGACCAGTTGCGCGCTTTGCGCCGCGGCGAGGACGCAGAGGCCCCCGAGACCAAGGCCAAGGGTGACGCCGAACCGTCCGGCGGCGGCCGGCGGATCACCTACCGGTCAGGAACGGGGATTACGCTGACCCTGTACCTGACGCGGGACGAGATCACGGTTTCGGAGATCCAGCAGACCCTGCGCGAGGCGATCCGAGAGCTCGACAACCCGCCGTCATCATGACCCCACACGATTGTCGGCGCGCCGACCACCCGGGCCATCCCCCGAGTCGAGGGCGACCTTCCGGTAGGCTGCGTCCGCTGATGGTCTTGGCGGCATGCATGGTTGCCGTCATGCTCGCGGGGGTCGCGACCTCTCCCGCCGCCGCCCGGCAGGAGAGCGGCGGGCGGATGCGGGCGCGTGAGATGGGCGTCGCGCCGGGAACCCTCGAACCGGGGCCGCACAACGCGATCACTGATGTTGGCGGCGTCAGCGTCGGGCACACTACGATCTGGGAGGGCGATCGGTTTCGCACCGGGGTGACCGCGATCTTGCCGCATGACGGCAATCTTTTTCGCGCCAAGGTCCCCGCCGCCATTGTCGTGGGTAACGGCTTCGGCAAGCTCGCCGGACTGAGCCAGGTGCAGGAGCTCGGCACCCTCGAGACGCCGGTGTTGCTCACCGGGACTCTCAGCGTGCCGCGCGTCGCCGATGCTCTCCTGACCTACATGCTCGACCTCTCCGGCAACGAGGACGTCCGCTCGATCAACCCCGTCGTCGGTGAGACCAACGACGGAGGCCTGAGCGACATCCGCGCACGCCCGATCCGGCCCGAGCACGTGTTCGCCGCGATCCGTTCGGCGACCGGTGGGGCGGTTGTCGAAGGAGCTGTCGGCGCCGGCACGGGAACGGTCGCGTTCGGATTCAAGGGTGGCATCGGGACGTCGTCGCGAGTTGTCGCCGAGCGCGCCGGAGGATGGACAATCGGCGTTCTCGTGCAGACGAACTTCGGATCTCGTCGCGGCCTTCTGATCAACGGTGTGGCGGTGGGCGCGGAGCTTGTCGAGGAGGGCGGCGACGCCGTGACCCTACCGACAAGCGGCGCACCGGCGGACGCCTCGCCCGGAGACGGCTCGTGCATGATCGTCGTCGCTACCGACGCGCCATTGCAACACCGAGCGCTGGAGCGCTTAGCCTTGCGCGCCCTGATGGGAATGGCTCGCACGGGCTCGAACTTCAGCAACGGCAGCGGCGACTACGTGATCGCATTCTCGACCCATGAGTCGTTCCGTTCCGGCCCCGACGCCGGCAACGTCCCGGCTGTCCGGACGCTGTCGACCGGTGCCATGTCGCCTCTGTTCCAGGCGGTGATCGAAGCCACCGAGGAGGCGATCTACAACAGCCTGTTCATGGCCGAAACGGTCACGGGATTCAGGGGTCGACGCGTCGAGGCGTTGCCTCTCGATCGGGTGCGCGAGATTCTCGATCGGCACGGCGCGTTGCGGTAGTCCGGCACACGGCCGCGGATCGCGCCGGCGCAGCCGTGACCCGGAGAGAAATGCAGGGTAAGCTCGCGGCTTCGCGGGAGGCAATCCAAACGCTTCAGGGGTGAGATGCTCGGAGGAAATGTTCTCGTTCTGAACCGGCTCTGGCAGGCCGTGCACATCGCGACCGCCCGGCGTGCGATTTGCCTGCTGTACGGCGGGCGCGCCAAGGCGCTCGACCAGGACTACGTCACCTACGACTGGGATGGCTGGGCGACGCGGCCGGAAGATTCTCATTCGGAGTCGGACGAATTCCTCCAGGGCGTCACGGCCCGATTTCGAGTTCCGCGCGTCGTCCAGTTGACCCACTTCGACCGTGTGCCGCGCTCGCGGGTCAAGTTCACCCGCGCCAACATCTATCTGCGTGACCGGTACCGTTGCCAGTATTGTGGAATGAAGGGCAAGAAGTCGGAGCTCAACATCGACCACTTGGTGCCGCGCTCGCGGGGCGGCGGCTCGACATGGGAGAACGTCGTCGTTGCCTGCATTCCGTGCAACCGTCGCAAGGCCAATCGACTGCCGGAGGAAGTCGGGATGTTTCCGGCGCGCGCGCCGGCGCGACCGCGTTGGCACCCGGCCCTGACGCCGGTCGGCATCGGCCCGCCGGACCCACAGTGGCGGCCGTTTCTCGAGGCGGCGTACTGGCCCGGCACGCGGGGATAGCGGCATGGCGATGACCCTCTCGAGCCGAGCCCGCTACGGTGTCCGCGCCATGTTCCAACTCGCCTGCCATTGGGGCGAGGGGCCCATTTCGCTGCGCACCGTCGCCGAGGAGCAGGATCTCTCGCTGGCGTACCTCGAGCAACTCATCATCGTCATGCGGCGCGGCGGGCTGGTCGAGAGCGTGCGCGGCCGCAACGGCGGCTACCAGCTTGCACGAGAGCCCGAGAAGATATCGGTCGGCGAAGTGATTCGCGAGCTCGAGGGACCGGTCTTCGTCGCCGCCTGTGCCGATCCGGACCCCGACTTCGATGAGTGCGGCCGGGGAGACTTTTGTGTCTCGCGCCTCCTGTGGACCGAGGTCAGCCGAAAGATCGAGGAGGCCTTCGACTCCACGACGCTTGCCGACCTGTGCAAGGCGGCGCGCCGCGGTCGCGATGGGGCGCGCCGCGTCCTCATCGGCGACTGAAACAGGTTGGCCGGGTTACACGCAGCGAACAACCTCCGTCGGGCTGACAGCGACCCCGGATCCCTCATCGGGCACGAGGCGAAGGGGCTCGTCGAGCGACGGTCCTGATGGTCTGATAGTCTTTGGACTGGTCGATAATCATGGGCGACAACGTAGAGATCCCCTTCCCGAGAAGAGCATGAGCGAACAGATCCGAGCCCTCGGGCTGCTCTCCGGCGGCCTTGATTCCACTCTGGCTGCGCGCATCATGCAGGAGCAAGGCGTCGACGTTCTCGGCCTCCATTTCTCGACCGGGTTTTGTCTCGCCGATCGCCACCGCATCCTCGGCAACCGTAGCAATCCCGACAAGCCCTACCGCAACGAAGCGTTGCGGGCGGGCGCCGATCTGCAGGTGCCGATCGAGATCATCGACATCAAGGACGAGTACTTGCCGGCGGTGGTGCTCAATCCCAAGCACGGCTACGGATCGGGGATGAACCCGTGCATCGATTGCCGCATCTTCATGTTGCAGAAGACCAAGAGCATCATGGACGAGCGCGGCTACGACTTCGTGTTCACCGGGGAGGTTCTCGGCCAGCGCCCGATGAGCCAGCGCCGGCCACCGCTCAATGACGTCGCCGAGGAGTCCGGACTCGGGCGCCTACTGCTTCGCCCCCTCAGCGCCCAATTGTTGACGGAGTCGATCCCCGAGGAGCGCGGCTGGGTGAACCGTGAGGAGCTCTTCGATATTTCCGGCCGTTCGCGGAAGCGGCAGATGGAGCTCGCCGACCAGCTCGGCATCATCGACTATCCGCAACCGGCCGGGGGGTGTTGCTCTCTTCCCGACCAGAACTACGCCCGCAAGCTGAAGGATTTCCTCGCCCACCGCGGCACGGACGTTACGCCCGACGACATGATGTTGCTGAAGGTGGGTCGTCACTTCCGGCTCAGCGGCGGAGTCAAAGTGATCGTCGGCCGTGATGAGGGCGAGAACATCTACCTGGAGCGCTTTGTAGACGGCCGCGCCGAAGTGTGGGTCGACGAGTTTCCGTCACCCTTGACCCTGCTCGAAGGCGAGCCCACGGCTGTCGACCTCGAGACCGCTTGCCGGATCACGGCGCGCTACAGCGATGGCCGCGACGAGCCCAAGGTGCCGGTTCGTTGGCGTCTGGGCGACGGCGACGAGGGTCAGCTCACCGTCGTTCCGTTCCAGGATGACGGGGAGCTCGAAGAGCTACGCATTTGAGTGGCCGCCTGGCGTCGGCGCGCCGACGCCGGCGCGACGCCGAGCTCCGTCGCCACGTTCGTGGGGCCCTCACCCAGGAGGAGCTCGAGGGGCTGGGTCCGACCATCGAGGTAGACGCTCTCGGCACCTTCTGCCCCGAGCCGGTCATTCGAACCCAGGACCGGATGGCGCGCATGGGCGCCGGCGAGATCATGGTGCTGCTCGCCGATGACGTCGGCGTCGAGATCGATATCCCGGCATGGTGTCTGAGCACACGGAATGAATACCTCGGCCTGCTAAAGGGAGAGACCGTCTATCGCGTCTTTGTTCGCCGGGCGTAGCAGGCGCTCCTGCCCCGATCACGGGGCGCGCGGCGGGTCGCATCGATGTTCCCCGACTCAGCCGGCGAACAAGCCCCTGGTCCCGACGCATCAGCCGAAGCGGTAGGTGACGCCGTAGCCGCCCTTGGGATTGCGCCACGTCGTATAGCGGCGGGCAACCTGGCAGGTGCCGCACTCGAGGCAGTCTTCAAAGTTGACGATACAGGTGCCCTCTTTTTCGTTGAGCTTGAAGACCTGCGCCGGGCAGACGAACAGGATCGCCTGGTCGGGGTCCTTCTTGAACGCCTCTTGGTCGACCACAATATGGCTCTCGTCGGCAAAGCGGCGGCGCACCAGATCGAGGCGCTCGGCCATCGACAGGGTGACGTGCGGCTTCAAGTAATCCTTGACGTCAATCGGCATGTCGGCATCTCCTGCGCTTTCCGGCGCCGTGTCACACGAGGGTCTTTCGGGCCCGCCAAAGCTGTCGCACCAGGCGGAAGAAGGCTACCTCGTCGCGAACCTTGCGAATCAGGCGGCGACGCACGTCTGCCTTCGGCGTGTCGTCGATCGTGAAGTAGTCGCGAATCACCTCGATCGCGAGGCGCGGATAGTCGTCGACGAACTCGCGGTTGTACCGCAGAAAATGCACCGTGTCTCGATAGTGCGCCAGGTCCTTCATCACCCAGGAGGCGTCGAGCCGGCGTCGGTACGAGGCCAGTCCGGCTGCTGAAAAATCGCTCTTCTCGCGAGCTTCGAGAAATGCCTCCGCCGCGAACACTCCCGAGGCCATCGCCAGGTTCGTGCCCTCGTGATGAATCGACGGGTTGACCAGCCCGGCGCAATCGCCGACCAGCATGACACCGCCGGCGTACAGGTCGCTGAGGTCGTTGTAGGCGTCCTCCGGGATCATCTTGGTGGCGTACTCGACGGTCACGCCGCCCCGCAGCAGAGGAGCTACGGCGGGGTGGGCTTTGAACTCGTCCAGCAGATCGTAGGGCGCCGTCTTGGTCCGCAGGTAGTCGTCAATCAGGCAGCCGACGCCGACCGAGATGCTGTCACGGTTCGTGTAGATGAACGCCGACCCGACCATGCCCTTCACGGCGCCGCCGAAATATTCGATCGCGGCCCCTTGGTTGCCCTCGAGATGGAAGCGGTCTTCGATGATCTCCGGGGGCAGGGCGAGGATCTCTTTGACCGCGTTAACCCGATTGGTCGGGCTCATCGGTTGGCGTAGCCCGGCCGCTTCCGACAGCAGCGCGTTGGCCCCCTCGGCAAGAATGACGCAATCCGCCAGCACGTCGCCATCGTCTCGTCCCGTGCGCACACCGGTGACCCGATCGCCGTCGAGGATGAGACCTTCCACCGTCGTCTCGTTGATGATGAAGGCGCCCGCCTGCTCAGCTTGTTCGGCAAACCAGCGGTCGAACTTCGAGCGCAGCGCCGTGAAGGTGTTGTTGTAGGGCGGGGTGTCGAAGCGGGCGCTCTTGAGGTCGAGGGCGACCTGCGAGTCCTCGTTGAGGATCGCCCAGCGCCGGTTGACGATATGGCGTTCTACCGGTCCCTCCTCCCAGAAATTCGGCACGAGCTCGGCGAGCACGCCGCTGTAGAGGATGCCGCCGAACAGATTCTTGGCGCCGGGAAAATCGCCGCGCTCGATAACCAGAACTTCGACCTCGGCGCGGGCCAGCGTCAGCGCTGCCGCGATCCCCGACAGCCCGGCGCCCACGATGACGACTTCAAAACGCTCGCTTGACACGAATCAGCCCAACTAGTTGACAAGAAAGGACTTACAGGGATTGCGACGACGTCATCGTAGCATGGGGTCAGGGGGCTCTCAACCGCAGGCTGCGGCCGGCCCGATGCTATACTCGCGACATGCTCCGCTGTTCTCGTAGCCCATTCGTGACTCGGGTCTCGGTCTGCCTCTTGTTGCTTGCCGGCGTCGCTTTCATCGTCGAGCAGGACCCTGTGCTCGCGGCGAGCGGGGCCACGCCCGCCGCCGGGCAAGAGCCTGAATCACTGACCATCCAATCGGCCCCCGTGCGCATCGTCGCACCGGCGGGTCGGGCGCAGTGGCTTCGCCGTCTCGCTCTGTTTGCCGACACCGCCGCGCAAGCCTATGCGGAGATCCTCGGAGCTCCGGTGCCGGCCGGGACCATCCGCTGGATACCCGACCCCTTGGCCGCCACCCGGATCGATGCCCGCGTCACCATCGAGCGCGGTGCCGACGGCGTGACCTTGTCGTTCGACGAGCCGCTCGCCATCGTTGCTGAAGATCTCGGCGTTGCTTTCGCCCAAGGATACGCGCGCTGGATCATCGCCTACTCCCTGGCCCGGCTTTACTTCGCCGACGGCGAGGATCCGGACGCCTGGTGGATCGACGGCGCGGCGTTGTACATGACCGAGCTGCTGGCGCGGCGCGAGCGATCGACGACGCCGGTGCTGTATAACCTCGAGGCGGCATACAACCGGGCCGCGAGGAGCAACACCGACGTGCCGCTGCTCGGCGAGGGCAGAGTCGCCGCCGGCGACGCGGCACGCGGCAAGTCGCTGGCGACGTTTCGACTCCTGGAAGCCCTCTACGGTGAGGCGGCGGTCAACAACCTGCTGTTGATGGCGGCCAACTCGCCGGCGGCCGCCGGAATCCTGGAGACCGCGGTCGGCAATCTACCCGCGGACTTGACGCCGAGCCCGCAAGCTCTCCGCGACGCCTGGATGGAGCCCCGCGCCTTGGTCGATCTCGGCCTCGCCAACGTCACCATTGTGGATGGCGGTCGACGGATTCGCGGCCGTGTCTCGCGCGCCGGCAACGTGCCGACCTGGACCCGGGTCGAGGTGACCCTCGCCAACGGGGCGCGACTTTATGCCGACATCCCCGCCAGCACCGAGGACGAGGAGTGGGAGCTCGAGATCGATGACCAGCCGGTCGACGTCCGTATCGATCCGGATAGCCGGCTTCCGGACGTCAACCGCAGCAACAATCGATATCGATTCGGCGACGCCGATCGGATTCGGGAGCTTTTCCCCCTCGACGACGAGCTCGAGGTCGGCGAGCTTCACTTCGCCGGTGAAATCCAGCAGGTCGGTCGCAAGCGGGCCGAGAACTTCTCGGTGACCCTGCGCAACCTTACCGACGAGGCCTACGGGCTCGGGCTCCTGGTAAGCGCCCAGTGGGTCGATCGCCCGGCATCGCGGACGCAACGGCGGATCTTCATCGTCCTGCCACCGGGCGAGACGGTGGTGGCACGTGACTTCATCGAATATCCACGCCGCGGCACGGGTAGGGCGCGCATCGAGGCGCGCTACTGGAGCGCCGCGAACCCCGAGGTTCTGACCGAGCGCCTGCTGCGCGATCCGGCCGACCTGCTGAACTCCTATCTGATCATGCGCAATCCAGCGCAGGCGACGGGGCCGGACGGCTCGCCGCTCGAGCGACTGGCCGAATCACACGTGGAGTCGGTCGCCGCGCTGACCATCGTGGGCGGCGGCGCCGCTTCCCCCGGCTCGGCAGACAACACCACCCAGCCCGAGGCCGGCCCCGACGCCGAGTCGGCGCCGATTGTCTCCGGCGCAACGTTCGGTGTGCGGATCATAAGCCCGGCCGTCAACGCCATACCGCTCGACGAACTGACCTTTGCGGTGGTGGTCGACGGGCCGCCGGCGTCGTTGCTCGAGTTGTATGTCAACGGCGAGATCATCGGCCGCGGAGAAGGCTCGTCGTTGAGCGCGAAATTCATGGCGGCGGAAGAGCAGAGCGTTTACCTGCTGCAGGCTTCGGCGATCGGCGCGAGCGGCGAGCTCGCCAGCGATACGCGCCTGCTGCAGCGGGGCGCCCTCGGCTTCGGAGCCAGCGTCGACCTGGTGACTTTGAACCTGACCGTGCGCCAGCCGGACGGCGGCTTTGTCGCCGACCTCACCGCCGTTGACTTTGCCATCGTCGAGGACGGTGTGCCGCAAGAGATCGTGAACTTCGCCAAGGGAGAAGACACCGCGGTTTCGGCGGCCATGCTGCTGGACACCAGCAGCAGCATGATCGGTGGCGGCATCGCCAGCGCTCGCGCCGGCGCCAAGCGACTCGTCGATACCCTGTTGCGGGGCAACGACCGCGCGATGGTGTTGGGTTTCAACAGCCGGCTCTACCTGTACTCCGACTTCACCAGTGACGTCGCCGCGCTGCACGAAGCCATCGACGCCACTGATCCCGACGGCGCAACCGCGCTGTTCGACGCCATCGTCGAATCACTCCGCAAGGTGAACCGACGTACCGGCCGTCGTGCCTTGATCGTGCTCTCGGACGGCCTCGACGTCCGCAGCCGGTTCGCTTTCGCGGACGTCCTGGAGTTCACCCGCCAGGCCGACGTGCTGGTGTACACCATCGGGCTTCAGCTCATGCACGACGCTACCGAGTTCAGCGATGCAAGCTCCGCCGTCCGCGCCAGCGTCGAGAACCTGCGCGAGCTGGCGGAGGCAACCGGCGGCTCGGCATATTTCCCCCTCAGCCTTGACGAGCTCGAGGGTGTCTACGCCGAAATCGCCACCGAGCTCGAGAGCCAGTACTCGGTGTCCTACTACCCGACCAACCAGCAATGGGACGGCGAGTGGCGTGTCCTGGAAGTCACCGTGCAAGGACGTGCCGGCCGCGTCCAGGCGCGCCCCGGATACTACGGCGTCCGGCCCGGGGAGCGGCAGTAGCCGGCGCCGTCAACGAGAGAGTTCGATGCCGAATTGGACGTTCCTGACGCTCCATTTCTTCCACACGATGGCGCTCGTCATCTGGGTGGGCGGCATGGTGGCGATCGGCGTGATCGTGGCTCCAGTGGCTTTCCGGGAGGCGCCCGATCGCAGCGTCGCGGGGCGGATCGTCGGCCTGTCGCTGCAACGATTCGACGTTCTCGTCGTCGTCTGCATCGTTTCCCTCGTGGTGACTAGCGCGCTGATGGCGAGCTGGTACGGCCGCTGGTCGCCGTGGTACGGGGTTCAGTACGCGTGCATCGCTCTCATGAGCCTGTCGGCGCTATTGTCGATGACCTTCGTCGCACCGAAGATGCGCTCTATGCGCCGCAACCTCACGCCCGGCGCCACACCGGCCCATGGCGCTGAGTTCGACCGTTTGCACCGGCTGGCGATGCTGTCGATGCAGTTCAACCTGGCGTGCGGCACGATCGCGATTCTCTTCTCATGAGGTTCCGTGGCGCCGGCGCCGCCCTGATCTGGGCCATCCTGCTGGCACCATGCGTTGCCAACGCCCAAGACACGCTAGCGGACCTCGGCGAGCTCTCCCGGCAGGCATTCGAACTGTTGAACGCGAGCCGAGCGGAGGCCGACCTCGCACCGCTTCGTTGGGACCCGTCGCTTTCCCGGCTGGCCGTGCGCCACAGCCGCGACCAGGCCAACCGCCGCCGGGTCAGCCACCATTCGTACGAGTTCGGTCTGTCGACGGAACGGCGCATCCATATCTCATTTCCCCACGTCCCTCGCCTCGCTGAGAACGTCGCTCGCAACCGCAGCGTGGAGTCGCTCCACGAAGCCTTGCTACGCAGCCCCGGGCACCGCCGCAACCGCATGGATCCCGAGTTCACCCACGTCGGCATCGGGCTGGCACGGGTGGATCCGTACGTCCTGTATTTGACCGAAATCTTTGTTACCGCCCCGCCGCACGGCACGCTCGACCAACCGGTGGCCTTCTATTTCGACGCTGCCCCGGGATCGTACGAGCAACGAGATGATCCCCGGGTCGAGCTGGCGGGACAGACGATCATCGTCGGGCCTCCAGGCCCTGATGATCCCGAGCACTGGACCGTCATCGGCATCAACGCCTACGAGTCCGGCGAGCTGGCGGCCGCTGAGGAGGCCTTCCGAACGGCGTTGGCCTTGGATCCCGGCTACTTCTTCGCCCAGTACAACCTGGCGCGGGTGTTGGTCGACTCGGGCGCGGCGGCCGCCGCCGTGGGTCTACTCGATGAGCTGCTCGAGCGCGACCCCGGCGACCTCACCGCGCTTGTGACACGCGGCAACGCAGCGCTGTTGCTGGAGGACTTCGCGGCGGCGGAGGGCTATTTCCGCACGGTCCTCAGCGAGCGACCCGCCGACGCGGTGAGTTGGTACGGCCTCGGGTTGGCGCTCGAGTACCAAGATCGCCGCGCCGACGCGGAAGCCGCCTATCGCCAGGCCCTGCGCGTCGATCCCACGCTACGCGCGGCGCAGGTCGGGCTCGGGCGGGTCATGCGGGAGCCGTCGTCACGGCACCACACATCCGGCCTCTTGCCGTCGGGCTACACGCTTCACGCCTCCTATAGATTGGCAGCCGGCCAAGCGACCGCTACACTTTGCCGATGGGAATCCGCGAAACGCTACTGAAGAAGCTCGACGAGGAGATCGAGCCCCTGCTGCGTGAGCTCAAGGTGGAACTGCCCCGCCAACTCGCCGAGGCAGCGGCGCACGGCGACCTGAGCGAGAACGCCGAGTACGACGCCGCCAAGCAGCGCAAGGATCTCGTGCAAGCGCAGATCGCGCGCCTTTACGAGAAACGCAAGTCGTTGTCCGGCATCAACGAGTTGATGATCCCCCGCGACTCGATCGGCTTCTGGTCGCGGGTGGAATTACTCGATCTCGAGAGCGACGAGGAGATCGGGTACCACCTCGTCAGCGCCGACGAGTCCGACCCGGCGAACGGCCGCATTTCGGTTGCGTCCCCCATCGGCAAGGCGCTCATCGGCAAGGTCGATGGCGACGAAATAGAAGTGGAGACGCCACGCGGGACGAAGACCTACGAAGTTCTCGAGTTCTCGACGGTGCACGACGGATCCGATTTCGACGAGTAACGTGGCGCTGAATAACACCCGGACGGACGGCGCGGCGAGCCAGGCGAGGTGAGAAAGCGCGAGAGCACGGCCGGTACGATGCTCCGGCTGGCGGTCATCATGCTGTGTGCAACCGTGGTCGCCGGCAGCGTCGCGTATCATTATGTCGAAGGCTGGTCGGCGTTAGACAGCGTCTACATGGTGGTGATCACGCTCAGCACGGTCGGCTACCGGGAGGTTTCTCCGCTGAGCGACGCCGGCAAGCTGGTCACCATAGGGGTGATCGGAATCGGTCTCGCCTCCATGACGCTGCTCGTCGCCAGCGTGACGCGCCTCATTCTCGAGGGCGAACTGCAGGCGGTGATCGGGAAACGAAGAATGAAGCGCGACATCACGAGTCTCAGCAGCCACTACATCGTCTGCGGCTACGGAAGGGTAGGGCGCGTGGTGTGCCGCGAGCTCGCCAAGGCCGAGGCTGCCTTTGTCGTCGGCAAACATGAACCGGGTGGATCGGTTGCATACAACCCCGCGCCAACCGACACTATCGAGGCTGGCGCGATGCTCATCGTGCTCGGTCGACGTAGCGATCTCGATCGCTTCGCCGACGAGATGTCGGCCGGGTAGCCGGCGACGCTTTTAGCGCGTCTT
>Ga0114950_10001534_pt1 | contig 17387 bp, 22 predicted proteins | sample N075metaG_FD_83503 | JGI IMG/M metagenome (GOLD analysis project Ga0114950, IMG submission 83503) | Deep subsurface microbial communities from Kermadec Trench to uncover new lineages of life (NeLLi) - N075 metaG | ecosystem: Environmental > Aquatic > Marine > Ocean trench > Sediment | place... | reverse complement strand
TCGAGCCGGATGGCTATCCGTACTATCCGCCCGCCGCGGCCTTCGCGAGTGTTGTTGATGGGGCTGGCTCTGGCGTTGTTGTTCTCGTTGCTGTATGTCGTTCTGGGCACGCCGAGTGGGCACGAGACCTGGTCAGCGGCATGGCTCGAGGGCCTGTATTTTTCGTTCACCACCTTCGCCACCCTGGGGTATGGTGATGTATCTTACGGACCGGAGCATCCGTTGTTGCGCATGCTCAGCACGGTCGAGGCGTGGTGCGGTGCAGTTTTTATCTCGCTGTTTGTCGTCTTGCTGGCGCGGAAGGTTTTTCGTTAGCGCCGCGGTTTTGTGATCAACAACAAATGACCGAGACACGTTGAGTTACGTCACTGGATTTGCGCCTGTTATGGGGCCGCGGCCGCAGGTCCTGATTCTCGGCTCGATGCCAGGCCGCGCATCGTTGCAGCAACAGCAATATTACGCGCTGTCCAGGAATGCGTTCTGGCCGATCATGGGCGACCTGTTCGGGGCTGGCTTCGACCTGCCGTATGCGCGGCGCCTCATCGCTCTGACGCGCCATGGTGTCGCGCTGTGGGATGTTCTGGAGAGTTGCTATCGGCCGGGCAGCCTCGATTCGGCCATTGCCGATGCTTCGGTTGAGCCCAATGACTTCTCGGGCCTGTTTCGGGCCACTCCGTCGATCACCCACGTCTTCTTCAACGGCCGCAAGGCGGCCGATGTCTATCGTCGCCGCGTCCTGCCAAATTTGCAGGGCATCGGCAAGCTGATTACCTGTCGGACGCTGCCATCGACGAGTCCGGCACATGCCGCGCGAAGTTATCAGCACAAACTTGCAGAGTGGTCCGTCGTGCGTCAGGCGCTCGATCACCCGGTGGACCAGGCACAGGTTGTCCCACCCGAGCCTGCTCCGCCCGGGTCGGGGTGAGACTCAGGCGAGCGCGTCTATCAGTGAGCCCAGTGCGTCGTCTGCACGTTAGCTTATGGGGCATGGTCGGGCACCGGTGTTGGTGCTGTGCCGGCAGCATGAGTGTCGTGCAAATCGACAGCGATTGGCGATGGAGATCCGGGTAATCGCGTTGCGGTACCGGCGATCGATGCAGGGACGGGAGCGAGAGATGATTCACTGTCTCCGGCCCGGTAGCGGGTTAGACTGATGGTCCCATGAGTCTTAAAGCTGAAGTCGAAGCGTTGCTGCCGAACTGGGAGTCCTGGTATCCGAGCTTGTTTCATGCGGCCGAGGACCTGGGCGTCATTCGCGCGTATGTCTGTTCGCCGTCGTCACTGATGCTGAGCAACCGGCATGCGAGGGTGCGGGCCGAGGCGGAGAATGCATTCAAGGAGCAGTGGGGCGGCCATGAATAGCTCGCAAAACGTGCCTTGGGGCCTGGTTGCAATCGATGTATGCCCGGCTACGGTCTGTACGCATTGATGCCAAGCTCGCATTGCGGCCAAGCCAGCGGGTATTGAGTGGGACAGCAATGAGTCCGTTGCTATAATAGTGCGGACCCCTCCGAGGGATGATTGACGGGCCCCTGATGTCGAACTGGATCACTCATGTTTTAGCATTCTTACTGGGCGCCGGCGCCGGCGCCGGCGCTTTGCTGGTTCTGCGGTATGGTTCGCGCAGCGTCGGTGCGCGCGATCCGCACAAGGCATTGCGGCGACTGTACAAGGACTCACCCAGCTTCTTCGACGAGATTCGCCGGGAACTCGACAAGCCGGAGTTCCGGCACGTCCGCGAATTCGCGATCCTTGAGTCAAGTCGCGTGACTTTCGTCAGCGAAGACCTGCGCTTCGTCTATTACGAGGAAGATCTGCCGGGCGTCACGGCACTTGCAAAGGCGCTGGAGGATCACGGCTTCGCCGATGATGTCACGCGCGGCAAGACCCCGATCTTCCGGATACGTGAAAACTTTGTCGCCGCGCTGAAATCTCTGTAGACGCGCGCGAAGCCGCGGCATGAGCGATATCCACTGGTATGTCTATATCGTGCGGTGTGCAGATGCATCGCTGTATACTGGCGTCGCGAAGAATATTGATTCGCGGGTAGCGCTACATAATGTTGGTCGCGGCGCCAAGTACACGCGCGCGAGACTGCCGGTCACCCTGGTATACCGGGAGGCAGTCGTCGACCGGTCGGCCGCACTGCGGAGGGAGTGCGCGATCAAGCGGCTGCGCTCTGCAGCAAAGCGTAAATTAATCGCCCAATATGTCGATTGACCGCCCATGTTGTTAACGTAACGTCGGGGGTCTCGGCGAATAAGAGGAATGACTGCCATGTCCGAGAAGCGTGCGAGCGATACCAACGACAACACTGTATCCCGTCGGTCACTGCTGGCCGGGGGAGCCGGGTTGGCCGCACTCTCGGCACAGGTTCTCGCAGGCAGCGGCAGCGGCGCCACGTGGCCGGCCGTGTCTGCATCCGCCGCCGCGATCAGGAATTCGCCGAAGTATCCGTTCGATACGTTTCGTGACTATATCGAGGCAATAGAAGCATACGGTCTCGTCCTGCGCATTCCACGCATCGACCAGGACAAGTTCGAGATTACGGCGCTGATGTACCGCCTGATCGATCAGTATGGTTGGTACGAGGCGCCGTGTATCCTGGCGGAAGAAGTCAAGATTGACGGCGAGTGGGTCAAGGGCCCGGTAATCTGTAATCCGTACGGCCACTGGTACACCGAGGCCATCGTGTTCGGCGTCGAGCCGATCATCAATGACGGTGTTGGCACGTACCGGAAAGCCATGGCGCGCCTTGACAAGATGCTCGTCAAGGGTGATTTCCCGCAGATTCCACCGGTCGAGATCGAGCGCGACAAGGCTAAGTGCAAGCAAGTGGTGCTGACCGGCGACGACATCGACCTGACGAAATTCGCCTTTATCAAGAGTAACCCCGCCGATTCGCGGCGTTACATCAACACCGGTTCTTCGTTCACCGAGGGTCCGGAGATCGGCAAGAACTTCGGCACCTATCGCTGCGAGTTGCGCGGGCCGCGTCTGCTCGGTTTCAATTCGGAGCCGAACCAGACGGCGTGGCGCACGCTGATGGCGGCCAAGGAGCGCGGCGAGAAGACCGTTCAGGTATCGATCATCGTCGGACAGGATCCGATCGTCTGGATCATCAGCGGATCGCGTATTGCAAACCGTCGGAGTAAGCAGCAGCCCGTCGACGAACTCGCGATTGCGGGCGGGATGCGCGGCAAAGCCATCGAGGTGGTGAAGTCGGAAACCAACCATCATTTGGTGCCGGCGCATTCCGAGATGGTGATCGAGGGCGAGGTACCGCTCGATGAGTTCATGCCGGAAGGACCGTTCGGCGAGATGTACCACTACCTCGGCGCGCGACGCGAGGAGAATTTTATCCTGCGGGTCAAGGCGGTCACCCATCGCAAGGACCCGTGGTTGATGAACATGTTTACCGGCGTGACGCGCGGTGTCTGCACCGGTCCTTCGGCGGTGATGTACAACACCAACCTGAAGCGCCTGGTGCCGGGGCTGATCGAGCTGCATTCGCCGGTCGACACGACGGGCCTGACCTACATCAGGATCAAGAAGACCAGGCCGGGCGAGGGTATCGAGGCTGGCAAGAAGCTGGCCGCGATTATTCCGATCTTCAAGATTGTGGTGGTCGTCGATGAAGACATCGATGTGCTGGATTCGACGCAGGTGAATATGGCGATCGGGTCGCGCTGGCAGCCGTTCTCCGCCAGCTATATCTTCGAGGAGGCGCGTGGCATGCCGCTCGATCCGAGTACGGTCGAGCGCTATAAGTCGAGCAAGATCGTCATCGATGCGACCCGCCAGTGGCCGGAAGAAGGCGGCCCGGAAACTTTCCCGGAGTTGAACCGCACGTTGCTGGAAGAACTTGCCCCGGAATCGTTCGAACTCGTCGAGCAAAAATGGGGTGATATCATCATGCGTAAAATCACGACCTTCGGCAAAACCTGAGCTTTAGGTAGAGAGCCGGCAGCGCCGTTGATTGGCGGTGCTTCGGCGAAAGGGGCCGCTATGTTCAAGGAATCAGTTATCGGCAAGACCGGGCAGTGGTGGAAACTGGGTATCGGTGTCATCGCAATGCTGTTCGGCAGTATCGCGCCAGTGGTGGATTCGACAGGTATCTCGATGATGACCGGCACGGTGATAGCGCTTGTCGGCGACGCATTTTCGATCGCGTTTATCAGTTGTCCTCAATGTCGGTTGCGTTGGTTCTGGAAGGCGCTGATTTATTCCGAGCTCTATAAGCCGTTGTTTACGAAATCCACGTGCCCGAATTGCGAGCACGAGTTTTGATCAATCTTTATTGATGCGGAGCGAGTATGCGCACACTGTCTTTTAACCGGCTGTGCGTTGTTGCAGCCGCGCTGTTACTGATTACCGTAATGCCGTCTGCGCGCGCGGCGCCCGACTATATTGTAATTCACGCCGGGATGCTGCTGGTGATACCCGGGGTCAGCCCAAAGGCGTCGCAAACCGTTGTCGTACACGATGCACGGATTGTCGACGTGCTGGACGGTTTCGCTACGGCAGAAGAACTGGAGCTGACCGACGGCCAACTCGTCGAGATCATCGACCTGCGCGAGCAGTTCGTGTTGCCCGGTCTGATGGACGCTCACTCGCATCTGATGTGGTCGAGTCGTGACCTGCCGCCGAAGAAACCCGAGGATCTGACCCGGGAAGACCTGGTGCTCTGGACAATGCGTAATGCGCGGACCACTCTGGCATCCGGCTTCACGACCGTCCGGGATCTCGCATCTGACCCCTATGTGATGTTTGCGGCGCGCGATTGGATCAATGGCGGCAAGTACCTCGGGCCGCGCATTCTCGCCGCGGGAACTCCCGTTGGTGCGCTCGGCGGGCATGGTGATCGGACGAAAATCGATGTCGATCCGAGCGACGTTCTTGCCTCCGGAAGCTGCGACGGACGGGAGAGTTGCCGGCGGGCCGTGCGCATGCAGCATAAGCTCGGTGCCGATGTGATCAAGATGATGGCGACCGGTGGTTTCCACGACCAGACCGGCACCGGGCAGCTGTTCTTCTTCGACGAGATGGAGGCGACGGTACAGGCGGCGCACCAGCTCGGCATGGCCGTCGCGACGCACGTATACGCCGAGGATGCGGTCGCCGATGTGGTGCGGGCTGGTGTAGACTCTGTCGAACATGGCTTCGGCGCGAGCGATGCCAGCTTGCGTGAAATGAAGAAAAAGCACATCTATCTCGTACCGACGCTGAGCATCGCGCAGCGCAGTGGTCGGCCGGTTACGGTGTATCGCGAGAAATATCGTGCTTTCGAGCGCGCCCTCGAAATCGGCACCCCGATCGCATTCGGCTCGGACGTCGGCGGCATACCGCACAAGTTCGCTGCGCGCGAGTTTCGCTACATGGTAGCGGCCGGCATGTCGCCCGCCGCGGCGATCGAGTCCGCTACGGTCAACACCGCTGAATTATTCCGCTTGTCTGCAGAAATTGGCACGCTGGAGACAGGCAAGCTTGCAGACATCATTGCTGTGAACGGCAATCCGCTGGATGATATCATGGCGCTCGAGACCATCGACTTCGTCATGAAGGGCGGGGTTGTCGCCAAGCGTGATGGCGTTGTCTCTGATTTCTTTTTGGACTGACGAGTGCGGTAGAATCGTCCGATGACCCGCATTTGGTTCTGGATATTGTTTTTGATTTTCCTGGCCGTCCCCGGCACACCGGCCGTTGCTGGAGAATGTCGCGCGTTGCTGCGCCCGCTGCTGCTGCAGGCTGAGCTCGACAACATGCGTCTTCGCGCGGTTCGCGAGCTGTGTGCCGACGAAGCGGAAGTGGGTGACCTCGATGCGCTTTACCAATCGGCGCTGTTTCACCTGGGCCTGCTCGAATGGAGTCCCGACGCCGCGATCCCGATGATTCGCGCGGCAGCGGTCCAGGGGGTGCCGGAAGCGCAGTATTGGCTGGCGTGGCAGTACGATGAGGGCCCGTTGCTGCCGAACGATCGGGGGGTCGCGTTGCGTTGGTATGAAGCGGCCGGTGAGGGCGAGCATCGGCTCGCCCTGCAGCGACTCGCGACGGCTTATCGGCACGGCGAACTCGGTGTAGTCCCCGATATGCGCAAGGCCGCGATGCTGCGCGCGCGCGCAGCGTTGTCAGAATCAGGAATTGGGGTCAGACACCCAATCCTACCCATAGCCATGCGCGATGACATCGACGACGATTCTACTGGCACGGGCCTTGCGGCCTTGCAGCGATTTTGCGTGCAAGTCGTGCGGTTCATGTCGACCGTGGCAACGGATCCGCATCTGCATTTCGAACAGCAACTGACGAGTGAGATTGCGGCGGCCGAGTCACTCGAGGATGTCACCCGCATCATGGCCGGCCTTGTCGACTGGGTCGGCTCGATCGGGCTGACGACCGTGCAGATCGAACGACTGGATGGCGAGCTTGGAGCGGTGGCATTACCGACGTTCTCGCTGATGCGGGTTGCACGGAACCGGAACTTCGGCCGTATACTCGCCAGCGGGGAAATTGGTAACGCGGCAGAATCACTCCTGCTTCGCCAGCATATCGCGACTGGGCACGATTTGCCGGCGGTCGACGCTGAACTCGCCGCGCGACTGGTGGCCGGCCATGATGCCCGTGACTAAGGCTTTCGTTCAGGTCTACCGGGCCGCGAACAGCACCGAGGCGCACTTGCTCAAGGGCCTGCTCGAACAATACGGTATGCCGGTGCGCATGTTTGGTGAGGGCCTCGCCGGGGGGCTGGGCGAACTGCCGGCAGATGTCATGCAGGTCGATATCGAGGTGCCAGTCGGCTATCGTCAGTATGCGCGCGAACTGATCGAGGAATACGAGAACCACGGCGTGGCCTCTGTCGCCTGGATCTGTGTCCGCTGCGCCGAGAGTAACCCGCCCAGTTTCGATATATGCTGGAATTGCGGCACGTTACCAGGGAAGGGGGACGTAACCCGTGGATAATTTCGAGCAGATCGGCGCGACCCCACTAGTGACCATGGAGGCGACATGAGCAGGAAATATCAGCTTGAGATCGAATATTGCACCGGCTGCCACTGGCTGATCCGGGCTGCCTGGGTTGCGCAGGAGTTGTTGTCGACATTCGAAAACGAGCTTGAACAAGTCGCCCTGAAACCCGGCGAGACGGGCGGGGTATTCGAGATCCGGCTGAACGGGGATGTGATCTGGTCGCGTAAGGCCGAGGGGCGTTTCCCGGAGATTAAGGAGCTCAAGAAAATCGTGCGCGACACCGTCGCACCGGAGCGGGACCTCGGACACATTGATCACTGAATCGGTTGCTCGTCGGTTCGTCGTGTGTCGAAGGGCCGGCCCGGGCCATACTCGGCAGCGCATTACCCCCGAGCCGGGCAGTTACTAAGGCCGTCTGCATGGTTGCGACTTCACAAACCGTTGTGCCGGTTCGCTATCGCGGGCGCAATTATTATTTGTCGGCATGGTTTCGGGATACCGGTGAGGAACTGCTGTTGTTCGTTCACGGGCTCGGCTGTAGCAAGGACAGCTGGCGCGAGGCCTGGTCGCATTCGGCTCTGTCCGGGCGGTCGTTGCTGGCGCTCGATCTGCCCGGCTTCGGCAGTTCACCCCGGCCGGTCGATTTCGACTACGCTCTGGAGACTCAGGCAGAACTGCTGGCCGGGGTTATCGACGCGAACGCATCGCGGCGCATTTGCCTGGTCGCGCACAGTATGGGCGGTGCGATCGCGATGTTGCTGCCGTCGGGCGCCGCCGGACGGATTGAGCGCCTGGTGCTGGTCGAGGGACGCCTGCGCGCGTCGAGCTGTGGCTTCGCGGCCGAGGTATCGGGCGTCAGTTTCGAACAATTCGACCGCGTGAATTTTCCCCGGTTTTGCCGTCGGGTGCGCGGCGAGCCGCGTGCCGCATTCGACCTGGACCGGGCCGACCGCGTGGCGTTTTATCGCAGCGGTTGCTCGCTGCTTGACTGGGCGAGCGGCGACGAACTGTTACAGCGCTTTACCGCCTTCGGGTGTCCGAAGGCGTATGTCTATGGCGCGGAAAACCGGCATCTGGAAGAACTGGTCTGCCTGGACCCGCGGCTGGTACACGAGGTTGAAGCTGCGGGGCATTTCGTCATGAATGATCACCCCGATGCGTTCTATGAGTGGCTGGGCGCATGGCTGGCTTGAGGGGTTTTCACCGCTCTGCCGGAGAAGTTGAATCGCGGTATCCTGTAGGCCCTTCTGAACGTCAGGCGACGCAATGAATGAAGAGTCCGGGGTTTCTGTGCAGCTGACGGTGCTCGAGCGGGCGGTGCTCGATGTGGCCCTGGCGCCGGATACCGGCGACAACGAGAGTTTTCGGGCCCAGGTCGCGGCGGCGATCGTGTCCGTGCGGACCCAGAGCGGTGTCGGCTTCATGACCAAACTTCAGGTGCCGGAAGCGCTGTCCGTGGCCGATCGGCCCGCGAACGACAGCCTGCCGGTGGTGATCGGCGCACACCCGGAGCTGCCGTCTGGTGCAGAGTTCGTGCTGCAGGTCAAAGGCGGGCGCATCAGCACGATTGAGGCATTCTGCTACGAGGGTATGTGGCCGCAGGACGAGGTACCGTTCCGGGTAGAAGTCAGACCTTGATTCGCTGGCCATCCACACCAGACAATAGGCCGGAGAGCAGGCAAGCAATTTCAAGAGCATCGAGCGAGACGCGGGAGCAAACATGAGCGGATACGGAAAAATAAACCTTCTTGGCATGCTGGCCATGCCGGTGGTCGCAACCCTGGCGGTGGTCATGATGTTCGGTCCGCGGGGCGATACGATGTTGTCCGTATTCGGTATGAATATCATTCCGATGCTGGTGGGTGGTCTGATATCCGCGCTGTTGCTGCGGCGTGCGAACAAAGCCGGCGGTGCCGGCCGGGCAGTCGCGTTGTGGCCGACGCTGGTGCCGGCCGTCGTCGGCATCGTCTGGTACCTGTGGGATGCATTTCTGCCTGCCGAGCTGGATCCCGGCCGTGTCTACATCGCGGGGCCGCTATACCTGCTTGGCTTGGCGATCGTCATGGGCCCGATATCCTGGGTGACCTGCTGGATCGTGCGCTCGCGCCGGGCGGGCTGAGCCTGCTGCATACGGGTTGAGTCGGCCTGTATCGATCTTCTCCCGGCCTGATTCCGACCTCCCGCGCGCGGCCACATTGCCCTCATGACCATGCAGCTTCCTGCACCCGTACAGTATGTGCCGTACCAATGTGTCGGTGATCAGCCGAACATCATCGTCGATGGCGCGCCTCTGGCTTCCACGGTATTAAACCTGTCGCACTGGCCGGTTAACCGGACGCCGGCCGCAGTGCGCCGGGATTCGTCCACAGCGACGGTATTCGCATATCTCGATATGGCCGAGCTGCATCAGAATGTACCCATCGTGTCGAATAACCACTTCGATGAGGATGGTCTGTGCAGCATGTTCGCGCTGTGCCAGCCGTCAGTCGCGCTCGATCATCGCGCGTTGCTGATCGGTTGCGGGATGGCCGGAGATTTCGGCGTGTACGAAAATGCGGATGCACTGCGGCTGTGTTTTATCCTCGAGGCATTCGGCGATCCGGGTGTCTCGCCGCTGCCGGCCGAGACGTTCGCAGGTTGTGAGCAGCAACGGGTCGAGTCTTTGTATCGTACGATGCTCGAGCGCCTGCCGTTGCTGCTAGGCGACGTCAACGCTTACGAGGCACTGTGGGGCGCTCAGTTTGAACATGTCGAGGAGAGCGCGGAGCTGATCGCCCGCGGCGCCATTACGATAGCTGAGTATGCGGACGTCGATCTCGCGGTCGTATCAATCCCGGACGATCAGCCGCTGCGCACCGTGCGCCGCTATTTCGAGCCGGAACAGGCGGCGGTACATCCGTTCGCCATACATAACGCGACAACCTGTAATCGAATCTTGCGCGTGACGGGTGCTCGATATGAGTTGCAGTATCGTTACGAGAGCTGGTTACAACTCGTGTCGCATCGACCGGCGTTGCGCGTCGCGCTGGATGGACTGGCTGCGCGCCTGAATGCCATTGAAGGCGCGTCCGGCACCTGGCGATGCGAGAGTGTCACCGAAATAGTGCCGCGTCTGTATCTCGAGGGCGTGGAGGCTTCGTCGATCGAGCTCGGGCGCTTCGTCGATGAGGTATGTTCGTACCTGGCCACCGCGCCGGTCGCCTGGGACCCATATCACTGGGAAGGTGGTTAGACAGGTGAAACTGCGCCCATTCCATCTCGCGGTCCTCGTGGATGACCTCGCGGCGGCGCGCGCATTCTATACAGGTTTACTCGGTTGCCCTGAAGGGCGCAGTTCGGACACTTGGGTGGACTTCGATCTGTACGGTCATCAGTTCGTCTGTCACCTGAGGCCCGGGGCGCAGCCGGAGGCTGCCGTGGTTCGGAACCCCGTCGACGGGCACGACGTGCCGGTTCCACACTTCGGTATCGTCCTGACGATGGAAGACTGGGAAGCGCTCGCGCAGCGACTGACGGAGGCGGGCCAGAACTTCGTAATCGAACCGACCCTTCGTTTCCGTGGACAGCCGGGCGAGCAAGGCACTTTGTTCATCCAGGATCCCGCCGGCAATGCGCTGGAGTTTAAGGGTTTTCGCAGTCCGGGCCAGCTATTCGCACGCTGATATGGTGCGCACGACCCGACGTACGCGAATTTGGCGGGGCGCAGACGCGGGGCAGATTTAGCTGTTGAGTTCGGCGCAGTCGAGACACTCGGCGGAAGCTGGCCGTGCCGTAAGGCGCTTGCTGCTGATGTCTTCACCGCAGGTTGTGCAGATACCGAAGTTGCCTGCTTGCAGGCGCTGCAGCGCGCTGTCAATTTCGGCCAGCTCCAGTACCGCTTCGCTCTCCAGCGCCGAGACGACTTCGACATTACCGAGTTCCGCGGCCTGTTCGGCCGAATCGGCGTTCAGGGGATCGCGCGCATGGTTGTGAATCGTGTTCACGCGCTTCTCGAATTCTGCTTTGGCATCCAGCAGAACCTCACGATATCGATTGGCGTCTATCGGCATGTGTGCCACCCGCAAACTGGAGCGTTGCAACCGCAGCCCTCTGAGGCTAAAACCGTTGATCAGTGTACTCTGGCACCGTCGGCCGGGTAACGCCGCTGCGCGGCAAGGCGGGCTTTTGTGGGCGCGATCGTTGTCGACTTTGCATGCGTAAGTGGGACAGCCACAGCTTGCCGTGCGTTGGCAAGCGTGTTGTATTAACGCGGGCAACGGCCCGGCACAGTATACGGAGGCGCGGATGCGCGATGCTCAGGACAGCGATGTGAATACCTCGATAGCGGCGATACTGCTGGCCGCCGGCAGGTCGCGCAGGCTCGGTGCGCCGAAGCAGCTGCTGACGGTGGATGGAACCCCGTTGGTGGTGCGCGCAGTACGCCAGGCGATGGTGCATTGTGATGCCGGCATGGTGGTTGTCACGGGTGCCGGCCGCGAGCAGATTATTGATGTACTGGCGGGGCTGCCGATCGACATTGTCGAAAACCCGGATTGGGCACAAGGCATGGGCACGTCGATTCGGTGTGGCGTCGCGGCGGCACCGGCGGCGGCCGGTGGGTTGTTGCTGCTGGTGTGCGATCAGCCCGCCGTCGGCGCGGCCGAACTGGCCGGTCTGACAGACGCATGGCGCGCGGCGCCCGAGCGCATTGCGGCCGCGGGCTATGCCGGCACGCGCGGCGTACCGGCGATCTTTCCGGCCTGCTACCGGGGTCGGCTGATGGCGCTGAACGGGGACTGTGGCGCCCGGTCCATCATTGCTGAAGCTGACGAGGTCACAGTTGTCGATATGCCCGCGGCAGCCCATGACATCGATACTCCGGCGGACGCGCAGTGGCTCGGCTACACGCCGTCCGGGCGGGGCGGTAAGTAATATACACATAAGGGGTTTGTCAGACCCCATGCTAGACTCGGGTCCCTTTGGTTTTTTCAGTTACCCGTGATGCCGCAGATACACATTGAATATTTCGCCATCCTTCGGGAACACGTCGGCAAGAATGCCGAGGAACTGAACACTGATGCCACAACGGCCGGTGCGTTATTCGATGAGCTTGACGGTCGGTATAATTTTCCCAGGATGGCAGGTATGAAGGTGGCGATTAACGCTGAGTTCAGCGACTGGGACGCGGCATTGGCGGACGGTGATTCGGTCGTGTTCATACCCCCGGTGGCCGGAGGATGAGCGGGTTTGAATTTTCACAGACCGCGCCGTCGCTGGAGACATTGCGTTTACGGGTAACCGACAGAACGGCCGGAGCGTATGTCGCCTTCGAGGGCTGGGTGCGCGATCACAATGAAGGCCAGCAGGTTTTGCGGCTGGAGTATGAGGCCTATGAAGCGTTGGGGCTCAGGGAAGGCGAGCGGATCATCGCAGAAGCAGCGGAGCGCTATGGCGTAACGCGGGCTCGTTGCCTGCACCGGCTCGGTGAATTGGAGATCGGCGATCTGGCGGTATGGGTGGGCGTCAGTTCCGCCCATCGCGATGAGGCATTCAAGGCATGTCGGTACATCATCGATGAGGTCAAGCATCGCGTGCCGATCTGGAAGAAGGAGCACTACGTCGATGGCGATTCGGGGTGGGTGAATTGCGAGCGCTGCGCGGAAAAAGGGTCCGGGTCATTGCTGTCCGGCAGTGGTGGGAGCGGCTTTAGCCGCGATTCTGCAGCGAAGAATCGCGGCTAAAGCCGCTCCTACAACAGCCACAACTGCCGCTCCCGCCACTGCCGGCTGTTCCCGCAAAAGCTTCTGCCGCGAACCGGTCTCTCCCGTTCGCGCGTAAGTGGGACATTAGCAGTGGCCCGGTATCTTTTTGGTCTTAAAGTTCAGCCTGTTCCCGGACGATCAGTTCATCCGCGATGGCGAGAATATCATCGAAGTTACGGATTTCCTCGCCGGTCGTCACGTATTTGCCGTTGATGACGAGTAGTGGCACGCTCTGAATCCGATAACGTTGTGTCAGGTTTTTCGCGCGCTTCAGTTTGCTCTCTACCGCGAACGAACGGAAGGTTTTCTGAAATTCTTCGGACGATATCCCGTTGCGTACGAAGAAATCCTCGATCGCGGCTTCGGTGGTCAACATTTTCTTGTTCACATGCAGTTCTTTGAAGATTGCATCGTGTATCACATCGAGCTTACCGAGCGCCTCGGCCGTATAAAACATGCGCGCATGGATCTGGTTGGTCGGGTTCCATATGACGGGCAGGCGTATGAATTCGACGCCGGCGGGAAGTTCGTCACTCCACTTGGTCACGAAGGGGTCAAAGCTGTAGCAGTGGGAGCAGCCGTACCAGAACACTTCAGCAACTTCGATGACATCCGGAGAACTGCTCGTACCCTGCGCCACCGTCAGTACCGCGTAATGTTGGCCCGCCGAATACTTCTGCGGGGCCAGGGGTAGGTTCGCGTCAGCGGTATCGGCTGCGACCAGCACGATTGGGCTGTCGCTGCTGTCAGCGGCAGATTCTTCGACGATCGCCGGCGGTTTTGCGGGCGCCCGGGACGTGCCGGCTTGTTCCGGCGCGGCAGCCAAGTCGGCCGCCGGTGGGTTCGACATCCCGGTCGGTTCGGGATTGCCGCCGCAGGCGACGACCAGCAGCACCAGGCTGGCAGTCAGGAAAGTACGCATACTGGTCATGAAAGCGTTCCTCGGTGTGGTGGACAACTCGATCGCACTGCAGATATCAGGCGGCGCTCGCAAGAGCTGTCATTGCAAACCCTGGATATATGAGGCCACGGCCTTGATTTCATCGTCAGTCATCCGCGCCGCGATGTTACGCATGACCTGATTGAGCCGGGCGTCGGACTGCCGTTCATTGGACCGGTACTTCATCAGCTGCTTGGCCGTATAGGTCGCGTGCTGTCCGGCCAATGACGGGAAAGCCGCACCCGGATTACCCCGGCCCGTCGGGCCATGGCAGCCGATGCAGGCACTGATCTGGCGGTCATGGACACCGCCCCGATAGACGCGCTCGCCCAGCGATACCAGCGATGGGTCCGCCGTGCGCCGCACCCGCGACTGCGCCGAGAAATATGCGGCCACATCTTCGATGTCCTCATCGCTCAAAGCCGCAGTTTGTCCAGTCATGAGCACATCGCTCCGCGATCCGTCCTGGAACGCGTGCAGCGTCAGGGCCAGGTACTTCTCGTGTTGCCCTGCCAGTGACGGCCATTCCGGGTTCGTGCTGTTGCCGTCGCGGCCGTGACATGCTGCGCAGGTCAGGCTTTTCACGGTGCCGCGTTCGATATCGCCGGCTGCCGATGCGGCGTTCGTGCCGAACAGGCTCAATGCGAAAAATCCAAGCAATATGCCCCGGCGCACAGTGCGCTGCAGGGAATTTCGCTCGTTCTTGCGATTGCTGAAGCTGTCCATAAAGTTTTTGTCCCTGCCAGTAAAAGTATCCAGCCGTCGCCTGGTTGTGGTTGGCGAACCGGCATCGACGGCCATGCTAAACTCGGCATCGCCGCGCATTTTACACGAATTCATTCGTGAAACGCTTATCCGGACGGCGGGCAATGGCTGGCCGGTTGCAGGGAAAACACCCGAAAACAAGGCCTGATAATGGGCTGATTGACCCGAGTCCCAGCGATGTCCGTTTATCCCGAAGCCAGATTCTTGACGAGTGCCCACCAGCCAAACCAATTCGTCGTCGATTCCGGCGCCGAAGTCGCGTTTGCCGGTCGCTCGAATGCCGGAAAATCGAGTGCGATCAATAAGATAGTCAATCGCCGGAATTTTGCCCGCACGAGTAAGAGCCCCGGGCGGACACAGTTGGTCAATTTTTTCCATCTCGCGGATACGCACCGGCTCGTCGATTTGCCCGGCTACGGCTACGCTCGGGTCGCCGATTCCGTCCGGCGGCACTGGCGGGGTGTGCTGGAAGACTATTTCCACAGTCGGACATCGTTGACCGGTACGGTACTGGTCGTCGACAGTCGGCGGCTGCTCGGTGATTTTGACTGGATGCTGCTGGATTTGTGTCAGTCGATCGACTGCCCGGTCCACGTATTGCTGACCAAGGCCGACAAATTGAAGCGGCAGGCCGCAAGCAAGGCGTTGGCCGCAACGCAAAATGAACTGGCGGCAATTGCCACGGTGCAGCTGTTCTCGGCGACGAAGGGTCAGGGCCTGGAGCAGGCGCGTGCTCGTCTGGATAAGCTGCTCGGCTGCGCGTGAAAAAAAAGCCCCGGGCACGAATCTTATCGAAAGAGCGCGCCCGGGGCAGCAAGTAAGCCGATATGGGGTCACCGGCTAATTGACTCTTCGCCCGCTCAGGGGGGTGAAGCGAAATCTGGCGAAGTGTTTTAATAGAGTCCGGCCGGCCCGGAAAGTTCCGCTGCGGGTCGGTCGGATGACACCCTGCCCTAATGGGCTTCGTCCCAGTTGGCTCCGTGGCCCGTTTCGACCTTGAGCGGCACGTTCAGGTCGGCAGCCGCATTCATCAGGGCGATAAGCTCGGTCCGCACGTCGTCGAGTTCCCGCTCCGGGACCTCCAGTACGAGTTCGTCGTGTACCTGCATGATCAGTCTCGCTGACATTCCGGAGTCGGCGAGAAAGCGGTCGACCGTGATCATCGCCCGCTTGATGATGTCAGCCGCCGTGCCCTGCATCGGGGCGTTGATTGCGCTGCGTTCCGCGTACTGGCGACGCTGTGCCTGGCGCGCGTTGATTTCCGGCAGGTAGAGACGTCGGCCGAAAACCGTCTCGACGTAGCCCTGTTTGCGGGCCTGCTCGCGCGTCTGGTCCATGTAATTTTTGACGCCCGGGTAGCGGCTGAAATACAGGTCGACGTATTCCTGTGCTTCGTGCCGCATGATGCTGAGTTGTCGCGCAAGCCCGAATGCCGACATGCCATAGATCAGGCCGAAGTTGATTGCCTTGGCCGATCGCCGCTGGTCGGCAGTCACCGCGTCGAGCGGTATACCGAACACTTCGGCGGCCGTGGCCTGGTGGATGTCCCGATCTTCAGCGAACGCGGCCAGCAGACCTTCGTCGCCGGAAATATGCGCCATGATGCGCAGCTCGATTTGCGAGTAATCCGCCGCGAGCAATACATGGTTTTCCGGTGCGATGAACGCTTGGCGAATGCGCCGGCCTTCCTCGCTGCGGATCGGAATATTCTGCAGATTCGGGTCGGATGATGACAGGCGCCCGGTCGCGGTGACAGCCTGGTGATATGAGGTATGTATCCGCCCGGTGCGGGGTGAGATTTGCTGCGGCAACTTGTCCGTGTAGGTCGACTTCAGCTTGCTCAGGCTACGATAGTCCAGGATCAACTGTGGTAGCTCGTAATCCGGGGCGAGTTCTGCGAGCACGTCTTCGGCGGTCGACGGCTGGCCCTTCGGGGTTTTGCGGATGACAGGCAGCTTGAGCTCGTTGAACAGCACTTCCTGCAACTGCTTCGGCGAACCCAGGTTGAACGGGTGGCCGGCCGCGGCGTGCACGGCTATCTCGACGGCCGCCATCTTGTTGGCAAATTCGCAGCTCAGGTCCTTGAGCAGGCCGGCATCCACGAGTACTCCGGCCGCCTCAGTGCGCTTCAGGACGGCGACCAGCGGTTGCTCGATGTCGGTGTAAATCGACGCCAGTCGTCCGGTCGCCTCGATCTGTGGCCACAGCCGGTTGTGCAGTTGCAACGTGATGTCCGCATCTTCGGCGGCATATGGGCCGGCTTGTTCCAGCGGCACCTGGTCGAACCGCAGTTGCTTGGCGCCCTTGCCGGCCACGTCCTCGTAATGAATCGTCGCACGATCGAGATACTTGCGTGCTACCGAGTCGAGGTCGTGGCGGGTTGCCGTGCTGTCCAACACGTAGGATTCGAGCATCGAGTCGTAGGCCATGCCTGCGAGTGTGATGCCGTGATTTTCGAGCACGTGCGCGTCGTACTTCAGGTGATGCCCAACTTTGCGGTGCTTCGGGTTCTCCAGCCATGGTTTCAACCGTGCGAGTGTTTGCGCGCGATCGAGTTGCTCGGGTGCGCCAGGATAGATGTGCGCGAGCGGCAGGTAGGCGGCCTCACCGTCGCCCGTAGCGAACGAGACGCCAACGATCTCGGCGTCCATGTAGTTCAGGCTCGTCGTCTCGGTGTCGAAGCCGACGAGGTCAGCCACCTCAATTTTCTCCAGCCACGCCTGGAAGCGCTGTTCGCTCAGGATGGTCTCGTATGCGCCGGTCGCCGCCGTGCCCGGGTCGGCCTCGCTGGCCGTATCGCCGGCCGGCTGACCGGTAATGCCGGTGTCCTCGAGCGATTCGAGCAGGCGCCGGAGCTCGAATCGCGTGTACAGCTCGCGCAATGTTGCGGTATCCGGCGGGCGCTGTTGCAATGCCTCCGGTTCCGTATCGAGTTTGACATCGGTCCGGATTGTCGCGAGCGCGCGCGACAACAGGAG
>Ga0114950_10001532_pt1 | contig 17407 bp, 18 predicted proteins | sample N075metaG_FD_83503 | JGI IMG/M metagenome (GOLD analysis project Ga0114950, IMG submission 83503) | Deep subsurface microbial communities from Kermadec Trench to uncover new lineages of life (NeLLi) - N075 metaG | ecosystem: Environmental > Aquatic > Marine > Ocean trench > Sediment | place... | reverse complement strand
CCTCGCGGCCCCTACACCGGTCCACACTTCGCGGGCTTCACGGAAGACGACGTTGAGGACGGGGGCGCCCTCCTTTTCCCCGATGAGCCGGCCCCCGAAACGAGCCCCGACTCCTTCATGGAGTTCTACATGGAGTCTGACGCGGAGGGAACCTTCTTCACGGCCGTCGGAGCCTTCTCGACGCTGGGCACTGGCTTCGACCCGGAGATCGGCGATGCGGGTGGCTACCGTTTCGACCTTCTGTTCTACGGCTCCGGCGACGGCATCGACGACGACGTCGACGCCGTCGCCACCTACTACCTTGCGGCGGATGCGAGCGGCCAGCCCAACCCGGAGGAGGAGAACGTGTTTCGGAGCGACCGAAACGAGCCGAATCAAATGGTGCTGTACGACGGCGATGCGCTACCGGAGCCGGGGGCGAGCTGGATGCTCGGGGCCGGGATCGCACTGCTCTGCGGGCTGGCGCGGCGGCGAGCCCGCGCAAAGGTCTGAGGCGCTCGGGCAGGACCACCCTGAGACCGGGCTGAAACCTTGATTGTTTCGATGGCTGAAGGGGCCACTTTCTCGGTATGAACTCCAGAGTCCTTCCCCAGTACAAGACGAGATACCGAGTGAATCCAGCAGTCGCGATCAATCCTCGATGCACCACACCCGCTCTGGCGGCGAGCACGGTATCGGGAGGTTCTCCCAAGGGATCTCGCTGCCGCCGGTCACCGATATCAGGGCCGCCACCGATCCGGTCAAGCTCCCGCTCGGGCGGGTCCAGTCCGAGCATGCGGGCCCGCCTGCCCCACGAATCCATCCGGAGAGTGCGGGGGGCAAGCTGCCGTCGAATGTCTCGCCGAGCTGAGCGTCGTACTCATAGCTCGACGGCTCTCGGAGCTCGCGATAGCTCGCGAAGTGGAAGCCGGGTGCACAGGCGGTCAAGGGGCCGTCGCCTGCGACCTGAACGACCGAAAGGTAGTAGCGCCGCGCGGCCGGCCGCACGCGGCAGCTCAGGTCTTCGCAGCTGTTGAGGCCGGTGTCTCGCACGCCGCTCAGGTAGACGATGTCCCCGCCGCCCCGGTTCGGTCCGATCGCCGTGTCGAATACGACTACGACGTTGACGCGCATCAGGGAGTTGATCTGAAGCTGGATGCCAAAGTTGCCGGAGTTCCGAACGACGTTCCGGATCAGCTGAGCGTGCTGCCCGACATCGATTCCGCCGCCGAGGTTGGAGTCCAGGGTCACGCCTTCGACGCGGATCCCGGTCGCCCCGAAGAGTGCGATACCCCGGTTCTTGAAGCGGCGGATGACCCCGTTCTTGATCGTGCTGGCGAAGGCGAAGGAGCCTTCGGTCTGGCCCGTGCCGGTGATGCCTCGGCCGGTGTCGCTCGATCCCCCAAACACGGACCCCGAAAGCTCGAAACCGCCGAGATCGATCGTCGCGGTCGTGCTCAGCACGATGCTGTCGACGTTCGGATCGCCGACAGAGAGGTTGCTCGTCAGGAGATAGCTGCCTGCGGCGGTGATCGTAACCGGAAAACCGGGCGAGTCCCCCGCGAAACACCCCGTCTGCTCCGCGCATGTCTAATTGATCTCGAGGACTCCGTCGGAGGCGAGGGCTGGGGGAGCGAGTACGAGCAGCAGCAAACAGAGCGATAAACGGCGCATCGGGAGAACCCCCGCCCAGCCTCAGCACCGCCCGTAACCATCCTAATAACCATATCGGATTTAAGGAACCTGGCGCCCCGGCAGGACTCGAACCTGCAGCGCACGGTCTCGGAAGCTTGGGGACGGCAGTGTGAGGGGCTCTCAGGCGCTTGTGAGCGCCCCGAACATGGCGAAGCCTGTCAAAGGACGGTTGCGGCCGCCTAGAAGCTTCGCAGGCAGCACTATGTACGACGCATTCCGACATCGCGCCGCCCGCCGATACGTCGCATTTCGTGAAATAAATCGTATGTCCTCGGTCTACCCCTCGTCCTGATCGAAGCGTGATCTGACTTCGAGGGTATGGCTCCTCCGGGCCGGTCTTTGACATGTTGAGCGACACGCGATTCGATCGAATCGTTACGATAGTAGGCCCAATCGACACCCGTCGCCGACGCGCCTCCGACCCTGCCGCGTAGCTCGACCCTGTGTCGCAATTATTCCGGTCCCAATATATATTCGTTACATGACTGAATACCCCACCATCATGCCCCACGGTCCGATCGAGCTGGTCGCCGACGACGTCTTCTGGGTGCGGGGCTCCGTCGCCCTAGGCCCCGGTCTCCGCATCACCCGCATTATGGCCATCGTTCGTTCCGGCGGAGAGCTCACCCTCTTCCACACCGTCCGCCTCTCCCCTGAAGGCGAGGCGGAACTCGCGAAACTCGGCACGGTGAAGAACGTCGTCAAGATCGCCCACGGTCACGGTCAGGACGACGCCTATTATCTCGACCACTTCGGCGCCACCTACTGGGCCCTACCCGACGGAGCGCGTCAGCAGGACCCCGAGATCCAACAGGAGCTCCGCGACGACAACCTCCCCTTCGACGATGCCAAGCTCTTCGAATTCCGAGATGCGAAAGAGAAGGAGGCCGCCCTTCTCGTCGAACGTGGCGACGGCATCCTCATCACAGGCGATGCGGTCCAAAACTGGCCCGACACCGCGGGATGCTCTCCCCCCGCCAAACTGGTTATCCGCCTGATGGGCTTCCTCAAGCGCCCCGCCCAGATCGGCCCTCCGTGGCGCAAGATGATGACCCCCAAAGACGGCACTCTCCGGCCGGATTTCGAGCGCCTCGCGAAGCTCGACTTTGCCCACATCGTGCCAGCGCACGGCCGCCCGCTCATGAACACGGCAAAGCGGGACCTGAGGGGCACGATCGAAGCCACGTTCCCGTAGCAAACATCCGAATCGCTCCAACCTCGAGACGGATCGCTCTCTCCCTCAGCCCAGCCCTCCTCCTGAGTTTCGGCACGGTTGCGGCTAATCAAGGAAAACATTGGAGGTTCGGAGTCCATCGTCGGAGTATCGTGAGGTCTCCCCGGCTATGGCAACGGCCTGCGACTGAACTAGATAGGGCGCAGGAAACGGTGGATCGCCTCGTAGGCGTTGTCCTGGAAGTCTTCGTTGGCTAGATCTTCGAAGATCGTCGCTTGGTCGACGACGTCCCCGATCATTGCGTCAGCAGCCGTTCCGTAAAAGACGCCGCTCTCATAGCGCTCGTCCATAAGTGCATTGACGTAGCGCGCCGCCCCCGTCTCAACGTCGTGCATCATTCCAAATGCAACCATCAATGGCATGGCGAAGTACTTCATGAGAATACGCTGGAAACCCTGCATCCCGTCGGTTCCGGCGGTGCCGCTCGTCCCTCCTGGACTCATGGTGACGAAACGGATCGACGGATGCCTCCGCGCCATCGAGCCTATCCAGAGCGCAGCGACGTATTTCGAGGCGGCGTAGGCGGCCATCGCGGTGTACGCGCCTCCCAACCAACTGCCGTCGATAACGGAGGCGAACTCGTCAGAGGATGAGGTCTCGAATGTCAGCGGCTTGATCCGCATCTGTCGTACGCCGCGCATCGCCTCTGAGCCAGAATACACGGCGACCTTCTCGAGCTTGCCGGCAGCGATCAGCTCATCCACAAGTAGAGCGTGTCCAAGCACATTCGCGGCGAAGAGTTGGGTGGAGCCGTCGGGAGTCTTGGCTCTCGGGGTTGGTCCGCCCATCCCTCCCGCATTCATGACGAGGCCGTCGATCGGCGACGGAAGCGCGCGGACCGCAGCCCGTACCGAGTCCATGTCCATGACATCGATCTGCAGGATCTCGAAGACGCTCTGGCCGGTCGCTTGCGTAAGGTCCGCCTTTGCCGCCTCCGCTCTCTCGAGATTGCGACAGCCAAGGTAGACACGCTCGGTCGATTCGAGCAGCGCGAGCTGGCGCGCACTCTCCTTGCCCAGTCCTGCGTTCGCTCCAGTCACCAACACACTCTTCATTTGCGGCATGCGGCTTCCCTTCTCGCTTCTCAGTCGCCATCCGTTCGCCAAGCAGGACCGCAACGAGATCGAGGCGACCCGGCAGAGCATAGTTGTAGAAGGCCGCCGGGGGGAGCACGGCGAAAAGGCTGAAGGGCATGTAGTCTACGGTCAGGCGGTTCTCGGCTCGAGCAGCTCCGCAGCATGGAACTCGCGCCGCAGAACGGGTTACAGAGCCCAATCCGGAGAGGCAGACATGACCCCCACGCCTATCATCATCGCGGTCGCAATCGCCATCAGTCTGGCCGGCTGCTTCGGTCCCGAGGATAGACGGCCGGGGATGCGGATTCCGGGAGAGGTCACGCCGACGCCCTCGGATTGGTCATTCACGGACGATTACCCGGAAATCGCGATCGAAGTCCGCACCCCCTACTTCCTCCCGCATTCCATCACCATCGCCAGTGGGACGTTCGATGGAAATCTCTACGTCGGCGCCAGAGATCCCGAGACCAAGCACTGGCCGGGCTGGGTCGACGCCGACCCCGAAGTACGGCTGGGTATCGGCGACAGAGTCTACGAAGTGAAGCTCGTCCCAATCACCGATCCGGCTGTGATCGCGCGCCTCCTCCGTGGCGGCTCGACCCGATCCGGCCAATCCCCTCCGCCCGACGACCTGGTCATCCGTTTCTGGCAGGTCCACCCACGCTCGTAGGCCGCCGCCCGAAAACGCTCCGTTCCCATCTCGACGGGGATGCGGGGATGCGGGGATGAGCCTTCAAATTGAAGTACCAGGCGGGGTGCACGGGCGCCCCTCCGTCGTTCGCAAAGACCAGCAGCTCGTCCCCCTCGACGCCCACGGCGAGCGGGATCTCTCGAACCTCTCCCGTTCGGGCCAGGGTCGTGTGCAGAATCACCATCGGCTGGTCCCCGAAGATGGCGACCTTCCCGCCACTCGCTCTGAACTCCGTGATGACCTTCGTATTGAAACCTTCCCGCTCCTTCATGTGTCGTAGCCTCCGCTGTTCGCGTGCTCGCCTCCTGCGCTCCTGACTTGACGCAGCTCCGCTTCGCTGAGCGCGTGCGGCGCGACGCGAAACTCTCCCTTCTCGTCGTCGAAGAACGGCGAAGGCGAATACTCGCCCCGCAGCTTCGCAACGAACAACTTCGCGACGAGCGGAAGCATCGACAGCGGAATGCGCGGGTGGGCCTCGAGCGTCGAAAGATCGCCCTTCGCGAAGCGTCCGTTAGCGCGGCTTCGAATGGGCCCGAGCGCTTCGTCTCGGGATCGAATATCGGAGGCATGATCCATGCAACTGTGGACCACACTGATGAACGGCGACTTCGGAGAGGGGAACGTGTTCCCGATCGGGGTCCGACAGCAGCCCGCGTACCACCGAAACATCCCGTCGGGCTTCAGTCGCACACAGGCGATCTGGTCTGCGCCTTCGTTGATCTCGAGATGTGCGAGGGTCGTCGAGAACACGTCGGTGCCGGCATGTGCGTCGAGGATCTCGTCCGCTCGACCGAGAAAGTGCGCGAACGATTGACAGTCGTCGCAGTAGCACACCACACGACTGCCGTTCTTGGGAGAAACACCATGCGCAACGCCACTCAGAGCGCCGCAAGAACATCGTATCGGTACGTCGACTTTCATATGCATGGATCTCCGAAACGGTGCATCAGGGTTGGCGCGGGAGCGCCGGCGTGCGAGCTGAGCGACCTCTGCCGGCCTCGCGGGATGGCATCGATGTCGTTCTCTTATTATCTACATCTGGCTGCCGGTTGGTCGTAGAAGGCTCGCCGCCGCATCGTCGGGTTCGTGTGCATCCAAGGCATCCTCAAGTGTATAGGATCTGCCTGGACTCCTGTAAACCATGTGCCCGGACCGAATCCGCTACGCCGTGGATAGGAAAAAAAGCAGCGCATTCAGCGCAGCAAAGGGGCGACATTCTGCTAACTGGGCCGGCGGGAGACAACCCGGCTCCTGCTGGGACGCTATGCGCAATTCTTCGTAGTAGACAGAAAATTCCACCATCGCCGATTTCGTATTCCGATTTCCGTGTCGAGGAGCACAGAGTTTTTTGCGCAATTATGGAGCGTAGAGAGCACTTCTCGTTATGCAATCGGCGCCGCGATCAAACTTGGCCCGCTAATTGCTTAACTACATCTCGGTAATGAAACGCGGTCCGGTACCGCACAAGGAGAACGAGATGATCACGGATACTTTCAAGCGATTCCTCAATGAAGATGACGGCATGGAGATGGTCGAGTGGTCGATCGTCGCAGTCGTATTTGCTCTCGGCGCTGCAACGATCTGGTCCACCCTCGGGGTTAGCATCGGCCTAGCGCTGACCTCCATCGGGACCTGTGTCGGAGGGGGTGTCTGCTAAAGCAGCCTTTAGTCCCATTGCTGACCCGAAACAGCGAGAAACGTGAAATACCAGGGATTTAAACAATATGACAACGATCAGCCAGCACTTTCCTAATGCCGAGTTGCCGATTCCGATATCGTCCAACGGCAAGCAAATGGTAACTGCGTTCGGATTCGCGCTGGCGATCGTTGGCGCCCTGATCTTAACGCGTAGTGACAGTGGAGGAATGCCCCTTCCGTTCCTAGAATGGACAGGGGCGTTCCTCCTCGCTGTGATCACGACCGATCTGCGCGATCGTCGTATTCCGAATTGGGTCACGTTCCCCTCTCTCGTCACAGCGCTAATCCTTGCTTGGGATGCGGGCGGAAGCGTCATGCTACGTGATGCAGCCCTGGGCATGGGAGCGATATTCCTGATCCTGTTCCCGGCCTTCGCCGCACGCGCGATTGGCGCTGGAGATGTGAAGGCCCTGATGGTCCTCGGTGCCCTCTGGGGTCCCGCTTATATCATTCCGGCTCTGCCCTTTATGGCGGGCGCCGGTGCCCTCCTCGCCTTCGCACGCGTCGCCGTACAGGGTGAGCTCCTCGAAATGCTGAGCCGATGGTTCAGTTCGCTCAAGTTATCGCTTCTGAACCGAAGTATTTGTTATGTCCGGCCGGAGGCCGGGACCGCTGCGGCGAGCGGAATTCCCTTTGCGGTCGCGATGGGTCTGGGTGCAATTGCATTCCAATGGACCCTTGCGGCGGGGGTACAATTCTGATGGTAGGACCGATTCGTTTTCGACGACTCTCGGGATCGAGGCGCCCATCGTTGCGTAATCGCGAAGGCGGAACGGCGATGATCGAGATGATCATCACTCTGCCAGTACTGCTTTTGCTGCTCTTTGGGATCATCGAGTTCTCGATCCTCTTCTCACGTCTCCAAACCGTGACCAATGCCGCCCGCGAGGGCGCACGCAGCGCCGTCGTTTTTCGGCTGGCCTGTAACGCCGCGACGGTACAGGGCGAAGTTCGCGATACGGTCCAGGCCTATGCGGCGAGCGGCGGGGTGACCGTCAGCGCGTCGGATATCAGCGTGACCGGAGCCTGTTCGGGCGCGAACAACAACACGACCGTCCAGGTCGTGTCCAACTATGCATTCCGGATCGTGGGCGGATTCGCTCCTGGCCTAGCGCCTTCCATTGATGTCACCGGCACTTCGGTGATGCGAAACGAATAGTTCGATCGGTCGACTGCGCCCGACAACTGTATAGAGAGAGCCTTTGCGGCTCGGATTCAAGGAGATCGCGATGCGAAATCGAAACTCACTTCTCTTCATGGGCCTCGCCCTCGCGCTGGGTCTGGCGGCGGCATTCATCGCCCGTTCGCGCTTCGAACAGGCCTCGATGCTCGGAGTCGAGGCAGTTCCGACGAGTCGCGTCGTTATCGTCAAAGTGGAGGTCCCGGTCGGAACGGCACTCGATGCGATGCATCTCGAGATAGTCGAGTGGCCTACCGAATTCGTGCCGGACGGGGCATTCGCCGAAACGCTTGCACTTGACAGTCGCGTCCCCAGACGGGCACTGGCCGTTGGCGAGCCGATCCTCGAAGCGTCACTACTGCCAGCAGGGTCCCTGGCGGGTCTAGGATCCCTGATTGGTGAGAAACGACGCGCCGTCTCTGTGAAGGTGGACCCGGTGATCGGCGTTGCGGGTTTTGTCACGCCGGGCTCTCACGTGGATGTCCTGGCCACGCTCCGTCGAGTCGACCGCAATAAGGCGCTGCCCTATTCGAAGGTCATCCTCGAAAACATCACGGTTCTCGCAATCGATCAGAAGCTCGAGGATGTAGGAGGCGCCGAGCCGCATCTGGTCAGCGTCGTCACCCTCGAGGTCGACCCGCAGCAGGCCCAGATGCTGATCTACAGCGCCCACGAGGGGCATCTCCAACTCGCACTTCGCAACCCCGGAGACCAGGAATTGGTGAAGACGAAGAGTATCGGGGTCAAAGATATCCTTTTTAGCGCCAGCGCGCCCTCAAAACGCTCCTCTCGCCCATCGGGATCGCGGATTCAAATCATCAAAGGAACGAAAGTGACTCATAAAGTCATGTAGAAGTTGGGTCGATGGTAAGGCCGTCTTCCTGGTGATCGGATAGAGGGCCTGAATATGAAAACGATTTACAACCATGGCCACGGAAATCGCGCAAGCCAACAGAGAACGGCTCGCGTGATTTTTGCCTTTTTCAGCATCGTTGCCTTCACCACGAGTGCCATGGCCCTCGACGGATCGAAGACACAAATCGTCTTGACGAGTCCCGACTCACTCGAAGATGTTGCACAAGAGTTGCGTCTCGAGCTGGGCAAGTCGACTTTTCTACAGACGGACTACAAAATTGAACGCCTATCCGTAGGCGACGCTGACATCGTCGACGTCACATTGCTCGGTCCCCGCGAGATCCAGTTGCTCGCGAAAAAGGTCGGCCATACCAACGTCGTCGTGTGGAGTCCCAAGAACTCTCCGAAGGCTGCGATCAGCGTCAGCGTAGATTCGCCCCATGCTCATATCGAAACACAGCTGCGTAGACTCTTGAGCGCCCCCGGAATCTCGGTCGATGGGGCTGGTGATTCACTGGTGTTGAGTGGCACGGTTCCGAACGAACTCTCGGTTGAGCGTGCGATGACGATCGCACAGGCCTATTCAGAGGACGTAATCAACCTTCTCGAGGTCGGCGGTGAGCATCAGGTCATGCTCAAAGTCGTCATTGCCGAGATGTCCCGCACGATTGGTCGCAAGTTGGGATCGAACTGGTCCGTCGTGACGGACGGCGGCAGCGTCGAGATCATGAGCCTTCTCAACAATGTTGCCCAAAGCGCGAACCTCGTCGGAAGGATTGCCGCAGGTGGGGCGTTCTGGGACATCTTCCTCGAATTGCTGGAAGAGAAAGGGCTTGGAAAAGTCCTAGCGGAGCCAACCCTGGTCGCACGCAGCGGCGAGTCTGCGAGCTTCCTGGTCGGCGGTGAGGTTCCAATCCTCATCCCGCAGGGCACAGACAACAACGCGATCACACTTGAGTACAAGGAATTTGGCGTAGGCCTCGTCTTCGAACCCGTCGTATTGGGTCCAGATCGGATCTCGCTCAAAATAGCGACGGAAGTGAGTGAACTCGACCCGAATCTTGGCGTTTCCTTCGGAGGCACCCGCATACCCGCGTTCGTCTCACGCCGTGCGTCAACCACGATCGAGCTCGCCGACGGCCACAGTTTTGCGATCGCCGGACTCTTGAAGGAGGACGTAAAGAACACCGTGAGCCAGTATCCCTGGCTCGGCGAATTGCCGATCATCGGCGCTTTGTTCCGCAGTTCTGAGTTCCAGCGATCCGAGACTGAGCTGGTCATACTCGTAACGCCGCATTTGGCAAAGCCGATCGCTCCCGGGCCTCGACCAATTCTTCCTACCGACCACTATATCGAGCCCAGTAGCTGGGAGTTCTACGTCTTTGGCGCACTCGAGGGTCGTTTCTGGGATCGGGACGACCACCCTATGGCCGACGAGGGTGAGATGGTCATGCACATAGACTCATTCCCGGACGACACCGATCGCGGTGGACTGATCGGCGGATCCGGCCTGCGAATGCGCGGTGGTGTGGTCGACGAGCGCCCGCCGGCGAGCGCGTCCAACGCCGGCGTGACACCCAGATGGGCCAGCTCGACAGCCGATGATGATTCGATCGAAGAATCGTCGGAATAAAAAAGGGAGAATACACCGTGCAGATGTGGAAAAACCTGGGGTTCGCCGCAGCGATCCTGTTGCTTTCGATCAGTGTCGGTTGCTCGACTCGTCTCGATCGACACTGGGGTGAATCACACCGCGACCTGATGGCCAGACAGACCGCGCACCCCAATCCAGAGGAAGCGGAACCGGCGCTCGATGGCGTAACCATCGAGGCGGCCGTTGCGAAACATCGCCGCGCCGATACGAGCATCGAAACGAGGCCGTTGATCAATATGGTCGGCAGCAGCAGCAGCAGCAGCAGTGACGGCTATTGAGCCGAGTCGCATATCCATGTCAACGATATCACGAACCAGACGCGAAGCAGGAGCCACGACCATATTCGTGGCTCTCGCCCTTGGGGCGTTGTTGGCCTTTGCTTCGCTCGCGATCGACGTCGGAATGGTCTGGAGCGCCCGTACGCAGCTCCAGAACGCGGCGGACAGCTCTGCATTGGCAGGGGCTCGCGATCTGATCGATCCAGGGGGGGCCGTTGATGCGGCCGCCACGATCGCCAGTGCGCAGTCCCTGGCTGGACTGAATTCCGCACTTGGTGTGGCTTCGATTTCAATCAACTCCTCGGACATTCGACTTGGCCAATGGGACGCCACGACCCGCAGCTTCGATCCGAATGTCGATTTGAGCGATCCGTCGCTCGTGAACGCCGTCGACGTCCTGGCGCGGATGGACGAGGTGTCTAACGGGCCTATCACCGCCCTCCTGTCACAATTTGCCGGAATCGACAGCTATTCGATCCAAGCGAGTGCAACCGCCGAGCTCGGTTATGCGGGACGCAGCCTGCCCGGTGAGATCGAACTTCCGATCGCGATCGATTGCTGCAAGATCGCCGGCGCGAGTTGTAGCGACGACTACTGCAGCACGATTACCAGCAATCCACCGAATCCCTGCAGCCTGGCCGTGCCTCAGGCAGGGGATTCAGGGCCTGTCTCCTGCCTCGAATTCCATTCGACCAGCGAGCAGAACGCTTGCTGGACATCCTTCGATGGCTCGTCGCCGAGTGTCAATACTGCGGACCTGCGAGATCTCGTCGCGAGCGGAGCGCCGGAAGCCGTGTCTGTGGGCGACCAATATTACGTCGACAACGGCGACAAGACGCCGGTGATCGGCACCATCAACGATCGCTTTCAGGGCACCGGATCCTTCGTCGGAAATGCTGAGGGCATCGATCGGTATGCGCCCTTCGATGGCATCCGCGACTCATGGGTCCTGAAGCTACCCGTGATCGAATGCCAGAGCGCAACACATTGCAGTGGGGGAGAAACCGTCGGCATCGTCGGCTTCGTCTGCTTCGAGTTGCGCGAAATTGTGGTGACGCCTGACAAGGTGATCCGCGGACGTTTCCTGTGTCCATCCGATCCCCTCTACAACGAATGCGATGCGGGAAATGCAACGAGCGGCGGCCTCAACTTCGGTGTCCGAGCCGAGTTTCCAGTCCTCGTACGCTGAGAAGGAAAAATGATGAACCAGATCTCACTGATTATCTACTCGGAACGTCCCGAATTTGCCGCGCGGCTCGAGGCGATCACGGAGGAGATCGAGTGCGTCCGGCTGGGGGGGTGCGCAGACGATCCGGAATCGTTCGAGCGACTACGCAAGAGCGAAGAACCATTGGCAATGTTAGTCGATCTCTCGCCCGATCCCAATCATATTCTCGAGGAGATCGAATCCCTGTCGAACATTCCGCCGCTCCTCTACATGGCCGGTCCGCAACACGAGAGCGCGGTAATCCTGCGCGCGATGCGCCTCGGGGCACGCGAATTCTTCTCGGATATGCCGAGTCCAGAGGAAGTCGAGACTGTATTTCGAGCGGCCCTCAAAACGGCTCCGGTCCATCCGGCCCAGCCGGAATCGAACGAGATCGCTCGCGTCATCGGCGTGATCGGTGCCAAGGGAGGCGTCGGCGCCACAACCGTTACATGTCAGATGGGATTCGCGTTGCAGGCGATGGGTAAGCGAACGGCAATCCTGGATCTCAACCTACCCATCGGCGACGTCGCACTCCACTGCGATATCACGCCGGTTCACACGCTGGCCAATATGACAACCGAGCGCGAGAGCGCAGATGCGACCTACGTCACCAAGCTCCTGGAGGAACACGCCTCGGGCCTGCATGTCATGGCCTCTCCCCATCGCATCGAGGAGGCCGAAGCAGTCACTGCCGACCATGTCGGACGCGTGTTGCACCTGCTTCGAGATCGGTTCGACTGGATCGTGTTGGACGTCTCGCGCACCTGGAATGAGATCTCCATTCGTGCGCTCGATCTCTCGGATCTGATCGTCTCGGTATCCGTGACGGATCTGCCTGCACTCCGGCATTTGAAACAGCATCTCGCGTTGATGGAGCGGCTCGGCCACAAACAAGAGAATGTACGACTGGTCGCAAATCGATGCTCCAAGAAACACGGCAGTCTCGACAAGAAAGATTTCGTGAAGTTCATTGGTCGCGACGTCGATTTCGAGATCTCAAATGATTACTCGACAGTAGCGGCCGCGATCGATGCGGGTTGCCCCGTAACGAAGATCTCGACCCGCGCGAAGGTCACACGGGAGTTCGCAGCACTCGCACAGCAGCTTCACACCTGGTGCGGCCTCGAAAACGAAATGCGTCCGAACCAGACGGCCCGATCGGGCTTTCGCAAGTTCTTCAGGAGATAAGACCCATGGGCTTGATCGATCGACTTACCCGTAATTCTGATCCCAAGGGTGTAGACGTCTCAAACGAGGTCGCGATCACCGAAGAATCGGTATCTCCGAAGGCTGTCAAAACGGATCGCGACCTGGACGGCGAGCGGGTCATCCAATTGCTCAAGACCGAGGTACATAACCAACTCTTCGAACAGCTCGACCTATCGAGATTGTCGAAGGTGAGCGAAGAACAGATGCGACGGGATATCGCGAATGCTGTTCGACACACCCTCGACGCGGAGAGCCATCCTTTGACAACGGAGGAGCGCGAACGGATCGTAAGAGAGATCCAGGACGAAGTCTTCGGATTCGGCCCCTTGGAACCATTGCTTCAGGATCCGACCGTTTCGGATATTCTCGTCAACGGCCCCTATTCGATTTTCGTCGAGCGAAGAGGTCGTCTGGAATCAACCGCCGCACGCTTCCAGAACTCGGAACATTTGATGCGAATCATCGAGAAGATCGTGTCTGCGGTCGGCCGGCGCGTCGACGAGATGAATCCGATGGTCGACGCACGACTCGCGGACGGTTCGCGTGTCAACGCAATCATTCCTCCACTTGCGCTCGATGGACCGATTCTCTCGATTCGCCGCTTTGCCGTCGATCCACTCAGCGCCCAAGATCTGGTCGAGATCGGAACTCTCACGCAGCCACTCGTCGAGCTCCTCGACGCAATCGTGGGCAGTCGATTGAACGTTCTGATCTCCGGCGGTACTGGCTCCGGCAAGACCACGCTTCTGAACGTCGTGTCCGGCTTCATCCCGGAGAACGAGCGCATCGTAACGATCGAAGACTCTGCGGAACTTCAACTGAAACAAGATCACGTCGTTCGTCTCGAGACTCGTCCCGAAAGCATCGAGGGAAAGGGCAAAATCGGCCAACGCGAACTCGTCATCAACAGTCTGCGCATGCGTCCGGATCGCATCATCATAGGTGAGGTCCGCGGAGGTGAGGCCTTCGACATGCTGCAGGCGATGAACACCGGACACGACGGGTCGCTCACGACGGTTCACGCAAATTCACCCCGCGATGCGCTTACACGCGTCGAGAACATGGTCGCGATGGCAGGACTCGATATTCCCCAGCGCGCGATTCGACAACAGATCGCTTCAGCGATCGATGTCGTTATTCAACTTTCGCGACTATCGGACGGAAGCAGACGCCTTCTGAGCCTGCAAGAAGTGAGCGGGATGGAAGGCGAGATCGTCACCATGCAGGAGATCTTCACCTTTCGCCGCGACGGCGTGAACTCCGACGGAAAAGTCATTGGATCAATTCACGCGACGGGCATTCGCCCGCGCTTTGTAGATAAGCTCAAGATCTATGGATTCAAATTGTCGTCCGATCTCTTCGAGCCGGCAGTCGAACTTTGAACGGCGGGAGAATACTCCGATGAATCCGATCTTCTACGTATTGATCTTCTTGGCGACAGTGCTTGCCGCGGAGTCCATCTACTTAGCGATTAGGAGCGATTCGACGGTACGTGCGGCTGCCACCCGCAAGCGGCTCGATCGGATTGCGCGATCGCTGCAGTCCCCGGAAGTCGCGGCCAAAGGTGAATCATTGCTGCGCGAGGGCGAGGTACGTAGCGTGGCCGAGCGTATCCTCGATCTTTTACCCCAGCGCGAATCCATCGACCTGCTCGTCTATCGTGCAGGCGCAACGACTACATCCGGACGATTGATCACGACGATCTTCCTGCTCGCGAGCGGCGGCTTCTTGATCGGTGCCTTCGTCATGAGTGATCCCATCAAGGGCCTGTTGTTCTCCACGGTCGGAATCGTACCGTGGGTGCTTCTACGACGGAGCGCGAAACGCCGAATGATGGCTTTTGAACAGCAGCTACCAGACGCTCTCGCACTGATGACCCGGGCCATGCGCGCGGGGCACTCGCTCGCATTCGGACTACGAATGGTCGGTGAGGAGCTACCCGATCCCATCGGTACCGAATTCACGCGAATCGCCGACGAGGTTCAGATGGGCAAGGATCTGCTCGATGCGCTCGCCAATCTCAATCATCGGATCGACGTACCGGATCTGCCCTTCTTCGTAACCTCGATCGGGATCCAGAGAGAGACCGGCGGAAACCTGACGGAGATTCTCGACAAATTAGGCCACGTGATCCGCGAACGCTTCAAACTCTATGGAAAAATCAACGCCATCACTGCGATGGGCCGGGCTTCCGCGAACCTGCTCGCCCTGTGGCCCTTCGTCATGGTCGGCTCGCTCTACGTTGCCAATCGGGAATACATCGCGCCGCTTTGGGAAACACCCGAAGGCCATCAGCTCGTCATGATCTCCGCAGCACTTGTGATTGTTGGCTACCTGCTTTGTCGGCGCATGGCGAAGATCGAGGTCTAGAAGATGGAGTGGATCATCATCGTATTGATCTTTGGCTGTGTTTCGACCCTCACATTGGGCGTCATCAGCTTCGTCACCACGCGTTCGAAGGCACGCAAGCGCCTCACGCGCCTCGCAGACGGAACCGCGGCGGATATCGGATCGATCTCCGACTCCGATGCCGCTTCGTTCGACGAGCCGACTGGAATGCTCGAATCAATCCTCGGTCGTCTTGCCAGAAACCCGAGCAACGGTTCCGAAGAGATCGATCGAGTACGCCTGCGCCTCGTACAGGCGGGCTATCGTCGACCCTCGGCGTTTAAGACCTACCAGGGGAGTCGTGTTGCCTGTGCTCTGGTGCTGCCGATGGCATTGATCGTGGTGTCGCCGGCACTTGGCCTCGATGAACTGCGTTTCGCCGTGTTGGCTTGCTGTTCATCTGCGTTGGGTCTCGTCATCCCGAGCATGATCATCGACCGTCTGGGGAATGCGCGACGCGCGGCCATTGTTCGCGGCCTTCCGGATGCCCTGGACCTGATGGTCGTGTGCGTCGAAGCCGGCCTGGGGATTACTGCCTGCCTGTCTCGAATCGCGCGGGAGTTCTCGCACAGCAATCCAATCCTGAGCGCTGAATTCGAGCTCGTCACCCTCGAGTCCCGTGCGGGTAAGACCAATGCCGCGGCCTTGCGCAGCCTTGCACAGAGAACCGGCGCCGCAGAGGTGAGTTCCCTCGTCGCGATGCTCGTTCAGACCGAACGTTTTGGCACGAGTCTCGCCGACACCCTGCGCGTGCATTCGGATGATCTTCGCATTCAGCGGCTACAGCGAGCGGAAGAGCTCGCTGCCAAGATTCCTTTGAAGATGCTCTTTCCCACCGTAATCATATTCGTGGCGAGCATGATCGTGACGATCGGTCCGGGCATGATGGAGCTCATGAAATTCTTCGATGACAAGTCGTCTTGATCTCGCCGCCCGGCCACCGGGGGGCTAAACTTCAGGTCATGACGATGACCGTGCCGATGTCCACCGGGAAGGCTCGCAGCACTCGAGCTGTTTGCCGTGGATCATTCGAAAACCGCTTCGTGAAGCTTGTCTACGTATTATTGATATTCATGCTTGGTGGATGTGGCAAGGGGAACTCATCCTTTGATGAGACTTCGCGCGAAATCGAATTCGCGCGAAGACGGCATGCCGAGACCCTGGCCGCACAGACCGCTAACAAGATGAGTCTGAGGCGCGAGCGCGGCCCCGTGACCTTCGATGCCACGCTGGAGGCGGGAGATCAACTTCAGTCGAGCGGTGAGACCGCGCGCGCGCTCTGGTCCTATCTCAAGGCGCTCGACCTCGAACCCGACGCCATAGAACCGCGTACGCGAATCGGCCTGCTCCACCTCAAGGACGATCCTGATCGGGCGGCGGCGGTCTTTTCAGAGGTTCTCGAACGAACTCCTGACTCGGCGGCGGCCCATTTCGGACTGGGCCTCGCTTTCGTCGCGCGGGGTGATCAGGACGAAGCGTTTCGGGAGCTTCTGCGGGCTGATGAACTGCTTCCGAACACTGCGATGATTCTAGCCGCCCGCGGCTCACTGGATGAACAGATGGGCAAACGCGAATCGGCCCTCATCCTGCTCCGCCAAGCTCATGATCTGAATCCGACTGACCGCGACATCCTCAACAATCTAGGCGTGACACTTTTGCTCGATGACCAGATCGATGAATCGACGCGGCTCTTAGAACGGGCCGCACTGCTCTATCCAGACGACACAATGCTGCAGAACAATCTGGGCCTCGCCTACGGCTTGAATGAAAATTATGAGCGTTCCTTCCGGGCCTTCTCGAAGGTCGGAGACGAACGGTCGGCTCGCAACAACCTGGGCTACGTCTATTTCTTGAATGGAAGGCTCGACGAGGCGCTCGCCGAGTACGAGACGGCGCTGCTTGCCGAGGGCAGCGACCCGATGATCGTCCTGCGGAATATCGAGGCGGCGCTTGCGGTTCAGTCGAAGAGCGGTCCTGCATCGGTCGCCGACTGAGCGGCCGGTCCTGGATCGCGTCGTGTGCCACGACTCAGCCGACCGTTTGAGCGGCCCTTTTCCGTCGTGGTTAAGGACTTCGCTCAGGCGTTGGTGCATGAATTGGGGCGAATATTCGCTCGAAGTCGCGGGTCTTGTCTGTTTCCCGGGTTTCCCCGTTCGTGCCCGTGTAGACCCAACCGTGACTCCGTTTCCAGCCCCCGCCACCTCGAACGCAGCAGGCGGATGTCGGGATAGAAATTGAGCGCGCGCACCTTTAGGCGAGG
>Ga0114950_10001529_pt1 | contig 17426 bp, 13 predicted proteins | sample N075metaG_FD_83503 | JGI IMG/M metagenome (GOLD analysis project Ga0114950, IMG submission 83503) | Deep subsurface microbial communities from Kermadec Trench to uncover new lineages of life (NeLLi) - N075 metaG | ecosystem: Environmental > Aquatic > Marine > Ocean trench > Sediment | place... | reverse complement strand
TCCTCGATGGGGCCTCCCGGGTGCGCCTGGACACGCGCGCGGACGGTGCGTTCCTGTTCTTGCACGCTGAACGGCACGGCGCCGGCGGGCAGCAACGCACCGGTGGCGAGAACGATGACAGCCATGCCGATGGCGATCGGCCTCGATGTGCTGGCGGACTTCATGTGGCCTCCTGACCCGAAACGGTGACACGCTTCCAGCGTGCGATGCAGGTCACGTTGCCATCCTGGCAACGAAGTCATCGCGTGCCCCACTCGAACTCGGTGAGCACGGGGGCGTGATCCGAGGGCTTCTGCCCCTTGCGCTCGTCGCGATCGATGTAGGCGTCGGTCGAGGTGTCCGCCAGCGCCGGCGTTGCCAGGAGGTGGTCGATGCGCAGGCCATTGTTCTTGGGGAAACCCAGCATGCGGTAATCCCACCACGAGTACAGGCCCCCCTCCTGGTGGTGGCGGCGGAAAGTATCGACCAGGCCGAGGTCCAGCAGTCGCCGGAAGCGGGTGGTGAGATCTTCGTTGTACAACACGCCGCCCTCCCAGGCCTCCTTTTTCTCCACGTCGCGCTCGTCGGGGACGATGTTGTAATCGCCACAGATGGCCAGCGGAGCGGCGAGGTTGTGGCCGGCGAGAAAGGCTTCGAGCCGTTCGAGCCAGGCGAGCTTGTACTCGTACTTGTCGCTGTCGACGCGCTTGCCGTTGACCACGTACACCGAGATGATGCGGGCGCCTTCGACGGTGCCGCTGATGACGCGCGCCTGCGACTCGTCGCCGTCGTCACCGAAGCCGGTGGTGACGTCTTCGATGGGGCTCTTCGCCAGAATGGCGACGCCGTTGTAGGTTTTCTGGCCGTGCACTGCGGCCCGGTAGCCGGCCGCCTCGATGGCGTCGTAGGGAAACTGCTGTTCGGTACACTTGAGCTCCTGCAGGCAGACGACGTCGGGTTGGCGACGCTCGAGCCAGTTGAGCAGGCGCTCTTCGCGGGCGCGGATCGAGTTGATGTTCCAGGTGGCGAGCAGCATAACGCCGATCTTGCGACGAGGGTCGCGCGCACGCAAACTTCCAGATCCCCCCACGCCCCCCACGCTTGCTTACTGCGCCACCCCTTGAGACGTCCGGGCCAGGATGCGAATGAGGGCGACACTTGTGATTCCCGCGGTAAGGAACCATCTTCTTGGAGCGTGCGCCGCAGTTTCGGCACTCGCCGGCGGCCCGGCCCGGGGCTCGTTTGCGTTACAGACCGCCCTTTTGGCTAGGCAGGGACTCTGGCACCATTGTAGGGAAGTGGCCTTTCCCTGTCCTCGAGGAATTTCATGCTGATCAAGAAGTCGTCCGATATCAAAGAGTCCGAAGTCACGCCCGAGTCGGTATATCTGAATCGGCGCCAGATCCTGCAGGCTACGGCCGTTGGCGCCGCCGGTGCCATCGCCGGCGGGCTGCTGCCGGGCAGTGCATTCGCCGGGCCGGCGGCGGCGCAGGAAGGCCGCCGGCTTCCGGACGTGGTGGCGTCGCCGCTATCGACCGATGAGGAGCCGCATACCTGGAAACAAATCACCACCTACAACAACTTCTACGAGTTCGGTACCTCCAAGGAAGACCCGGCGCGTAATGCGCACACGCTGACCACCGAGCCCTGGACGGTGGCGGTGGACGGCCTGGTGGGCAAGCCGGCCGAGTACTCGGTGGACGACCTCATTAAGCCGAGCAAGCTCGAAGAACGCATCTACCGTTTCCGCTGCGTCGAGGCGTGGTCGGCGGTGATTCCCTGGGTGGGCGTGCCGCTGCGCGATGTTATCGAGCGCCTCGAGCCGGAGGCGGGGGCCAAGTACGTCGCCTTTCAGACGCTGTACCGCCCGGAAGAAATGCGCGGCCAGCGCTCGCCGGTGCTGGAGTGGCCCTACGTCGAGGGGCTGCGCATGGACGAAGCCATGCATCCGTTGACGCTGCTGGTGGTGGGCTTGTACGGGCGCGTGTTGCCCAACCAGAACGGTGCACCCATCCGCCTGATCGTGCCGTGGAAGTACGGTTTCAAGAGCATCAAGTCGATCGTTCGCATGAGCTTCGTGGAGAATCAGCCGCCCACGTCGTGGAACATCGCCAACTCCCGCGAGTACGGCTTCTACTCCAACGTCAACCCGCAGGTCGACCATCCGCGCTGGAGCCAGGCCACCGAGCGCGTGTTGGGCGCTTTCTTCAAGAAAGAGACGCCCATGTTCAACGGCTACGCCGACCAGGTGGCGGACCTCTATGAGGGGATGGACCTGCGGCGCTACAAGTAAGAGCGACGGCCCATGCGAATCCGCGTTCTGCAGGCGGTCGTGTGGGCGGTGTGCGCCGCCCCCGCCGTCATCCTGCTGTATCGGGCCTTCGTGACCGGCGATCTGGGCGTCAATCCGGTGGAGACGCTGCAGCACGAGACCGGTCGTCCGGCACTACAGATCCTGCTGGCCACTCTGGCGATCACGCCGCTGCGTCGGCTCTCCGGCTGGCACAGTCTCATCCGGGTCCGACGGCTACTGGGGCTTTGGGCTTTCTTCTACGCCGTGGCGCACTTCACCACCTACCTGGTATTCGACCGCTTTTTTAGCATCTCGGGCATCATCGAAGACGTGGTGCTGCGCAAGTTCGTCCTGTCGGGCATGGTGTCGTTGCTCGCCCTGTTGCCGCTGGCGCTGACCTCGACCAAGGGTTGGATCCGCCGCCTCGGCGGCAAGCGTTGGCGCAAGCTGCATCAACTCGTCTACCTTGCGGCCATTGCCGGCGCGCTGCACTTCATCTGGAAGGAAAAGGTGCTGACCACCGAGACCATCACCTACTTCGTGCTGGTGACGGTGCTCGTCGGCTTCCGCGTTGTCGGGACCGGGCCACGGTTCCTGAACGCGATGGTCGGGGTCATGAAGGGGATGCTTTGCATGCCGCTGTTGCCGCGGGCGTGGGTCGTGCTGTTGGCGGCGGTGAACATGGCGTCGATCGCTTTCATCGGTCATCGCGAGGCTCAAGTGGTTCTCGTTGCCATGATGTTCGGCGGCATGGTCATGGCGGTGGTCTACGCCAAGCTGGGCTTCGTGCGCCTGCTCGGCGTGGGGCATTTTCACTGGATGCCGATGCTTGTCTGGCTTTACGGCCGGCTCGACGGCGCCGGAGCCGACCCGGCTTTCTACTACTGGATCCTGGCGCTGATCGCGATCAACGGCGCTTCGCTGGCCATCGACATCGTTGATGTGGGGCGTTATCTGGCCGGGGAGCGTGAGCCGACGCTGACGGTCTGACCTTGAGCGTTCTGCGAGGTGCTCGACGTACTGATTAAGTACGTCTCCGCGCCCGAATCGGCGCGCGCCTGGTCTCACGCACCCTCGCGCCCGCTTGCTTCGCGACCCGTTGAGATGTCCAGGCTAGTGCGACATCACGTAGACGCCAACGTTGATGCCGATCGCGTAGGCGGGGAATGAAAACCTCTCGTAGAAGTCGAAGTCGTCGTTCTCGCGCTCCCAGCCGTCGGCGATGTCCGTGTTGTGAGACATGAGAACCAGCAATCGCCCGTTCTTGTCGCTGATGCCGCGCAGGTGTGGGGTGGCGGACTCGGCGCCGCGTTCGGAAGTGGTGTTGCGACCGCTGCTCCGCCACCACTGGATCGACGGGATCTGGGGAATCTCCGCGATGTCGTAGAGCATCTGCCGGATGGGATGCTCCGGCGGGATGTCGAGGATCGGGTATTCGTCCGGCGGCAGCACGCGGCCGATCTCGCGGCTCCACATGTCCCATGCGAGCCAGCCCCAGAAGTCGTCGACCCAGAGGAAGCCGCCCTTCAACAGATAGGCGCGCAAGCGCTCCACCTCGATGCTGTCGAAGCCCACCGTGCCGACGTCGGACATGAAGATGAAGGGGTACTTGAAGAGCTCCTCGTCGTACAGTGTGACGACGACGTGGTTGGGGTAACCGGAGCTCGTACGGCTGACCGGCGCGGTGGTGAACTCGCCGAATCGGCTCATGAAGTTCCTGTCGCCGTCCGGGTAGTCGGTGTACCAGCCCTGTCCGAGGAATTCATGGCGCACGCTCTGGTACTCGATGCGGGCGAAGACGAAGTCGCCGTCGGCCGGGGCGCTAGGGTCCGGATACCGCGGCGGGGTACGCCGCCGCCGCCAGCCGTATTGGCTGTTTGGGGCGGTGGTGGGTTCCGCCGCGGTGGGCTCGCCGATGGCGGCAAGGAGACCCGCCACCTTGCTCTTGGGGCCCACCGGTAAGCCCTCGCCGGCGCCGAAGACCGTGGCCGTTGCCAGCAAGACCATGCCTGCCACCGTGGAGGCGAACGCTCGATTGGTGTTGCGGGGGTGCATCTCCCCAGTCTAGCAGGGTGCTGAAAGTTCCCGCGCGGCGGCGCAGTAACTATACGTTGAGATATTCCAGGCTAGTCGATGACATTGCGCAGCTGCACCAGCGTCGTCATGTCGAACCCCACGAAACTGTCCGGCAACACATGCGTTTCGGCGTCCTGCAGCGACAGGTCGATGCCAATGGCGTGCACCAAGTCCAACTGGGCAGCGGTAAGATTGCCCGCCGGTACCAGTTCGACGCCATCAGTATCGAAGTATCTGAACGTCGGCCCGCCGTCGATGAGGTCACGTGCCAGCACCTGATCGGTATACTCCGCCGTCCAGTTGGCACCGTCCCAGCAGTCGATGCTGCGCAACAGCGCACCATTCACCACGCGGAAGGTGATGCGCTCAGCGCCGCCGTTGAGCGCGTTCTCGACGGCGGCACCGCACGGCGGCGCGGCGCTGCCGGCGTCGATGTCGGCGACGAAGATAACGGTCTCGGCCGCCCCGAGGACCAGAGGACTCGGCAGGTTGTCGATCGACGCCCCCGCCATGCGTATTTGCGTCGCCATCTCGTCCATCGCCACGCGTGCCTGTTGGCGCAGCCCCATGGCATCTTGCTGGGCGTCGAACGTGGCCTGGCTCTGGAACAGCATCGAGTACATGCCGCCCAATATCATCGTCATCAAGAACACCGACACCAGGGCCTCGACGAGGGTGTAGCCGGCCTCGCTGGCGAGGTGCCCCGGATTTCTGTGTTGGGTTGCTCTCATCGTGGCCTCCGTGCGCTCAAGGGCGCGCCACCAGCACGGTCATCAGGGAGTCTTTGGCCGGCCCGTAGGCTGCCAGCAGCGAAATCACGCGCACCCGCATCACCTTGCCGACGCCAAGGTCGAGGACTTCCCAGCGACGCGTGTAGTCGACGATGCCGTCGTTGTCGACGTCCGGCATGTCGAAATACCCGGGCTGGTTGGCATTGATCGAGCCGCCGGGTGTGAGCCCGTTGAAGTCCACGTTCTTGAGCTCCTCGAGCTTCTGTTCGGCCAGCACCGTCGCCGAGGTCACGTCCTCGGCCGCCCTCTGCAGGTGGATGCTCACGCCGATGAGCTGTGCGACCCCCAAGAGAACGAGCCCCATGAGGAAGACCGACACTAGAGCCTCGATGAGTGAGAAGCCCCGCCGATCCCGGAACTCCGGAACCGCCGGATACTGCCTGAACCATTTTGTAGTCGCCACCATCCTGGTCTCCCAAGAGTTGCGGCACGTTGACGGGCCCGTGGGGCCGCGTCGAAGCTGCCAAGTTCCCTTTGGTGTTCCCATGTGATCTGTGCAAGTCCATGGCAATCACCATGCCTTACAGAAACGCTAACGTACATACTCTAGAAATTGCGAGGGGGTCATGAATTAATTTTAGTTATCATAAGTTACTATTGCTTATTAATACTTTCATAAAGATAGTATTGACGTTTAAAAAAGTTTTTCGCCTGCTGTGAAGTATTAAAGTAAGTATTGAGCGTTATTAGTCATCATAAACTTGAAAAGCTTATCAAAATTACGGAAAACGCTGTGTAGATCGTTATAATGAAAAGCACGAAACCCAGCCGCATGGGGCGGTGGGTCACGAGCCTCAACGACTCCGGTCGGTGAAGCGGGCATGAAGGGAGTTGGTGATGATGAACGTTCACGATACGTTTCGTGCCACCCGGGGCGAGGAGGGCTTCGGCCTTATCGCTTCGATCCTGGTCATGACCGTTATCTCGGTGCTGGGAGCGGCGCTGTTGACCTCCGGCATGTCCGATCTGGCCGCCTCCGATAACTACCGCAGCGCCAAGCAGGCGTTCTATGCCGCCGACTCGGGCGTGCAGCAGTCACTCATCGACTTCGTCTCCGACAGCACCTGGGCGCCGACCATGGTTGACGCCAGCACGTTGCCGATCGTGCTGAAGATCAATTTCCCGGCCGTCGTGTCCATCAACAACCAGGCCATCAACATGGCGCAGCAGGGCGGCAATCCGGTGGCGAAGTTCTACGACTTCGGCCCCACCGTACCGTTCGCCTCCGCGAGCTATGACCGCGAGCTCTTCCTCCCCCCGATCGCCTTCAACCAGGCCAACGGCAAGGGCTCCAAGGTGTGGGTGGTGATGCCGACGCGCGCCGTTGGCACCGCCGGTCTCAACGGCAACGCGCGGCAGCGGATCCAGGCGGATGCCCGGGTGTTGCTGTTCCGCATCTCGGTTTGGGACAACGCCATCTTTGCCGGTGGCGGCCAGGGCGGCAATGAGATCAACGGAAACGTGCAGGTGCGCGGCTCCGTGCACATCGTCGGTGACCCCCTCAATCCGACGACCATCAACTGGGGCGGCGGTGCGGTGATGCTGAACAACTACCTCGGCGCCGCCGACAACGACAACTTCGCCGCCGACGCCTGGCGCTTGCCCGCCCTGCCGACGCGCCTGATCGACAACGAGCTCGTCGAGACCCTCGACGCCGAGTTCCGTCTGAAGCACGGCAACCTCGACATCGGCGGTACGGTGTCGCTCGGCACACCCAACCAGACGGGCACGCCGGAGAAGGAACAGCTGGACGGCTTTTACATGGACGGGCAGGTGACCGCCACGGGTTCGGCGGCGGTGCATGCGGACTATTCGGGGGAGTACGACATTCGCGAGGACGTCACCTTTCCCGACCTCGGTGATCCTTACGTCGACCCCGGCACCGGCGCCGCTTATGCCACCCAGCGCAGTTACCTGATGACCAACTCGGTGTTGCTGCCCTACAAAAAGATCGACGGCAACACCCCCGCGTTCGTCGTCGACGACGGCCTCGGCAACCGGGTGGAGTGGAATCCGACCACCGGAGAGTTGAGCGTCGACGGCATCGCGCGCGTAGAAGGAAACCTCGAGCTCGGTGACAAGGGCGGCGTGTCCGGTGTCAACCGCATCGCGTACACCGGCACCGGCACCATGTACGCCACCCACGACATCAACATCCACTGGGACGTCGTGCCCCAGGGGGAGTATCTCAACACCCTGGGCAACGCGCGCCACAACCTCGGCCTCATCGCCGACCACAGGCTCTCTATCGCCAGCGGTCCCGGAGACTCCTGGATCAAGGTGTTTGCCGCCATCTACGGCGGGGACGAGATCAGGGTCAAGAAGCAGTCCCGCATCGCTGGCTCATTGGTGTCGACCACCTTCGATCTGGGCTCCAACGTGCCGCGGATTTTCCAGGTGCCGAAGCTTGCCGGGATGTTGCCGCCGGGGATGCCGGGAGCCGAGCCGTTGTTATACGTCTCGCGCGCCGAAGTGGTCAACTGGACGCACCTTCGTTAGCTTGCGCAGCGTTTGCCCGCGCCGCCGTGACCCGTTGAGAAATCATTGTCAGGTCAGCAGCTTTCCGGCCTGAGTAGCCGCGCGGTTTCCGGAGGCCCTGGAACCGCGCGGCTTTTTCTTTGAGTCGCTACGACCATTACCGGCCGCCCTCCGCGACCGAACATCTCTTTGGTGATACTTTTCCTGCCGCAGCCGTTGTCGAGAAAAGAACGGGAGAGTATCCGATGAAGCAGTTCCGCGCGTTCCTGACATTCCTTGTTGCCGTCGTCCTGGTCGCCGTGCTGGCGGTCGATTCGGGCGCGGTTCTTGACGGCCGCCAGCAGGGTGGCAGCGGCGATGCCGACGAGGATCCGTTGCCGCTCGAGGAGAGCCGCAGCTTCCACCTGGAGACCGACGAAGGGTCGTGGATATCGCTCGACGTCAGTCCCGATGGCGAGTGGATCGTCTTCGACCTGCTCGGTGATCTCTACCTGTTGCCGTTCGCCGGCGGGCGGGCGCAGCGCATCACGTCGGGCATGGAGTTCGACTCCCAGCCGCGCTTCTCGCCGGACGGCCGCAAGGTGTTGTTCGTCTCCGACGTGACGGGCGGCGAGAACCTGCACGTCCTCGATCTCGACGAGCGGGACGGCGAAGGAGACTACGAGGTCCGATCCCTTACCGAAGGAAAGAACAACTCCTACAGCTCGCCGGAATGGACGCCGGACGGCGAGTACGTCGTCGCTACCAAGTCGTTCGGCCGACGCGGCAAGCTGTGGATGTGGCACATCGACGGCGGCTCCGGCATCCAGCTCATCGACGAGCCGGAGAACGTCAAGACCATCGGTGCCGCCTTCGGTTCCGACGATCGTTACATCTGGTTCGCACGGCGCAGCGGTGACTGGCAGTACAACGCCATCTTCCCGCAGTACCAGATCTATTACTACGATCGCGATACGGGCGAGCAGGTAGCGCGTACATCCCGTTACGGCTCGGCGGTGCGGCCGACGTTGTCGCCGGACGGCGAGCTGATGGTGTACGCCACGCGCTTCGAAACCGAGACCGGCCTGCGATTGCGCCAGCTCGACAGCGGCGACGAGCGCTGGCTGATGTATCCAGTGCAGCGCGACGACCAGGAAGCCATGGCGACCCGTGACGCCTTCCCGGGCATGGCGTTCACCCCCGACTCGCGTGAGGTGGTGACCACCTACGACGGCAAGATCTGGCGCGTGCCGGTGGACGGCTCGGAGCCGTCGATCATTCCTTTCAGCGTCGATGAGCAGGTCGCCTACGGCCCGCCTGTCTTCTTCGAGTATCCGATCTCCGACGACCCCACATTCCAGGTAACGCAGATTCGCGACGCGGTGCCGTCGCCGGACGGCAGCAAGCTGGCTTTCGTCGGTCTCGACCACCTCTACGTCATGGACTGGCCGGGTGGCGCACCGCGGCGTATCACGGACAACGGCGGCGACATCATCGAGGCACATCCGACCTGGTCGCCCGACGGCCAGTGGATCGCCTTCGTTACCTGGTCGTTCGGAGACGATGGCGCCATCTATCGCGCCCCAGCAGCCGGCGGCGCAGCGGTGCGGCTGACGACGCAGGAGGGCATTTACCAGAACCCGGTGTGGTCGCCCGACGGCGAGCGCATCGTTGTGGTGCGCGGCCCGGCGAGTAACTTCGAGGACGCTACCGGCACGCGCGCCTTCGGCGCCGCCGTTGACCTGGTATGGATTCCCGCCGACGGCGGGGAGTGGACCCTGATCGCCCCCACCGACGGGCGTACCAACCCGCACTTTACTGCCGACGGTGACCGCATCTACCTCAACGAGCGCGGCGAGGGCCTCATCTCTATCCGCTGGGACGGCACCGACCAGAAGGCCCACCTGCAGGTACGCGGCCGCACCGCCCCGGGCTCGGAGAACGCGCCCACCGCGGGGTGGATCCAGATGGCGCCGGTGGGCAGCTCGGCACTGGCGCAGGTGGGGCAGGACCTCTACGTGGTAGCGGTGCCGCGCGTCGGCGGCGACACGCCGACGGTGTCGGTGGCCACCCCCGACAAGGCCATCGTGCCGGTGCGCCGCCTGACCGAAATCGGGGCGCAATTCCCCGCCTGGGGGCGTGACGGCAACACCGTGCACTGGTCCATCGGCAACGCCCAGTTCGTCTACGACATCGAGGCCGCGGAAGCGGCTGAGGCTGCTGCCGAGGCAGAAGCCGAAGCAGAAGCTGATGCTGCCGCCGCAGCCGGGGCCGACACCGCTGCCGGGGAGGAGACCGAACCCGAAGCGGCAGAGGGCGAGCAGGAGGAAGCCGAAGACGAGGAAGACGAGCCGGCGTACCGCCCCTTCGAGGAGCGCATCATCGTCGACGTGTCGCGCGACCTGCCCACCGGCACCGTGGTCCTGCGGGGCGGCCGCGTCATCACCATGAACGGCGACGAGATCATCGAGAACGCCGACATCGTGGTGCGCGACAACCGCATCGTCGCGGTGGGCCGCCGCGGCGACGTGGCCATTCCTTCCGGCGCCCATGAGATCGACATCTCCGGCAAGACGGTGGCGCCGGGATTTGTCGACACGCACGCTCATATGTGGCCGGCGTGGGGCATCCACAAGAGCCAGATCTGGATGTACCTTGCCAACCTCGCGTACGGTGTGACCACGACCCGCGATCCGCAGACCTCCACCACCGACGTGCTCACCTATTCGGATCGCGTCACCGCCGGTACGACCCTCGGTCCGCGGGTCTATTCCACCGGCCCCGGGGTGTTCTCGGGCGAGGGCATTCGCAGCCAGAAGCACGCCAACGAGGTGCTCAGGCGCTACAGCGACTACTACCGCACGCACACCATCAAGATGTACATGGCCGGCAATCGCCAGCAGCGCCAGTGGATCATCTCCGCGGCGAGGGACCAGAACCTGATGCCGACCACGGAGGGTGGTCTCGACTTCAAGTACAACCTCGAGATGCTCATTGACGGGTATCCGGGCCAGGAGCACTCCTTCCCGATCACGCCGCTGTACAAGGATGTGGTGGGGTTCGTTGCCGCCACTGGCATGACCTATACGCCGACCTTGCTCGTTGCCTACGGCGGCCCGTGGGCGGAGAACTACTTCTACGCCAAGGAGAACGCCTATCACGACGAGAAGCTGCAGCGCTTCACCCCGTACGAGGAGCTTGCGCGCAAGGCGCGCCGTCGTGGCGCCGGTTGGTTCATGGACGAGGAATACAACTTCCCGCGCCTTGCCAAGGTGGTCGCCGACATCGTCAACGCCGGTGGCAAGGTCGGTGTCGGCAGCCACGGCCAGCTACAGGGCCTCGGTTACCACTGGGAGCTGTGGGCGTTGCAGTCCGGCGGGCTCACCGAACATCAGGCGCTGCGCGCGGCGACGCTGTTCGGCGCCGAGGCCATCGGTGTGCAGAGCGACCTGGGCTCGATCGAGCCCGGCAAGCTTGCCGACTTGGTGATCTTCGAGCAGAACCCGCTCGATAACATCCGTAACACCAATACCATCCAGATGGTGATGAAGAACGGCCGGCTGTACGACGGCAACAATCTTGACGAACTGTGGCCGCGTCAGCGTGAGCTCGGACCGGTCTATGGGCTGGGCGACCGGCCCATCAGGGGCGAGCGCGAAGGCGCGCGATGACTGCGTTGCGCTTGATTCGGGTGCTCGACGTACAAAAAAGTACGTCTCCGCGCCCGAATCTGCGCGCGCCTTGTCCTCACACGCCCTCGCGCCCGCCCTTCCTCGCTAGGCTACCCATTGAGAAGTGCGGGCGAGCGTTGGTATGGCTGGCGGTTGCTGTGACGGCGGCTTGTGGGTCTTCGCTTCCCCAGGCGGAGGTGTCCGCGGCGGGGGAGGGGGCCATCGAGTTTTCCGCCACCGTGAGTGTGGCCGCCTTCGATGGCGAGTTCGACATGGCCGGCTATCACTTTCTCGTGTGGGCCGGCGGCCGCGCCTCCGACCGCGCGTTGCTGCGCGCCCATGTCAGCGATACCGAGGTGCTGGACGCGCTCGAGGCGCTCGGCGCGGTGCCCGGAAACGCCGTCGGCATCGAGGCCTGGGACAAACGCCAGGATCCCGAATCGCCTGCCCCCGACACCATCATCGAGGGCCCACGTGTCTCCGTGACGATTATCGTTCCGGGACGTGACGAGCCGCTGACCCTCGACGATATCCTCGTCGATCCGGGCGGCCGCGGCTTCGATATGCGCTTCGGCGGCCACCGCCAAAACATTCCCAAGTGGCTCTCCGGGTGCGTCGTGTGCCTGTACTCGTGCCCCGGCAGCAAGGTCGGCAATGCCAGCTACACGGTGCGCGACCACGCCGGCGAGACCACCCATTTCAGCGTGCGCCCCGGTATCCTGCCGGCAGACGGGACCCAAATCACCGTCAGAATTGCGCTGCTCGACTAGCTGCTAGCCGGTTGTCGCCCTGCGCCCCGTTCCAGTAACAGGCAGGCGAACCCTGGCAGGAAGGCGATGAACCACGACACAAAGTTGAGCGCGTAGTTCGGGTTGCGCGTCGATCCGCCCAGCCAGATCCCCGAAATGGCCCAGAACGCGGCGCCGGAGAGCACCGCGGCGGCCACCCCGCGTGCCAACGTCAACCCCAGTCCCTCGGTTGAGCCGCGCGCCCAGCGATTGATGAACGCGGTAATCATCCACACCCACATCCAGGCTACGAACATCGCCGCCCAACCGATAGCGCCATAGAGGGCGTAGAATACCGCCGCGCCGCCGAGACCGGCGAGGAGCTCGCCCGCGGCGGTGAGCACTACCGTCGTGCCACCATGGCCATCGTTGCCGGCGCGCGCCGCCAGTACGCCGAGCACGACGCCCAGCAGCATGAACAGGAGAGCTCCGTGGATGAGCCCGAAAACGGCGCGGTGCGCTGGGATCCACAGCGCCCATACCAGGTCGGCGAACGTGCTGATCGCGGCGAGAATCAACGCCGCGGAGACGGTTGCCGTCCCTCCCGAAATCTTGCTCATGATGCAAGTATCGCCGTTGTGCTGATCGATCACCATGTGATGAGATCATCTCCGGTAATTTCACACCTGCACAGGAGGGTTCCGATGATCAGCAGCCTGGCTGCTTCTCGCAGCGCGATGCGATGCTTCGCCTCATTTTTCTTCGCCGCCATTGCGGTCGGGGGGGTGCTCGCCGCACCCGTACCCGGCGTGGCGTACCAAGATGTTGCGCAGGAAACTGCGCAGGAAGCCGCGACCGCGCCCAAGATCCTCAACCTCGAGGACTACCCGCGCTGGAGCCGCGTCGGCAACGTGGCGCTGTCGTCCGACGGGGTGTGGATGGCCTACAGCTACGACCCGCTCGACGGCGACAGCACCCTGCACGTGCGCAATCTCGATGCGGACGCGGACCACCAGATCGAGCGCGGCGCCGGACCGCGGTTTTCCGCCGATTCGCAATGGGTAGCGTTCATGGTAAACGCAGAGTCGGAGAGCGGCGAGGGGCGCGGCGGCCGAGGTGGCGGCCCACGCGGTGGACAGCGCGGCGGGCGAGGTGGCAACGGCGAGAACGGTGGCCGCGAGGCGAGCATCATGAACCTGTCGAGCGGCGAGACGTTCAGCACCGCGGATGCGGCGAGCTTCACGTTCTCTCAAGACAGTCGCTTCTTCGCCGTCAAGCGGCGCAAGGTCGACCGCGAGGCGGAACACGAGGGCACCGACCTGATGCTGCGCGACCTGGCATCGGGCCTGGTACAGAACATCGGCAACGTCGACGAGTTCGCCTTCAACGAGCAGGGCGACGTGCTTGCCTACACCGTCGATGCCGTCGCCAGCACCGGCAACGGCCTCTACGTCATGGATCTCGAAGGCGGTACATTGCGCCCGCTCGACACCTCCGGCCAGAGCTACGCGCAGCTTTCCTGGAACGAAGACGGCGACCGCCTCGCGGTGCTTCGCGGCGAGACCGAGGAGGGCTTCGCGCAGCGGTCCAACACGCTGATCGCCTTCGTCATGCGCGGCAACGAGATCGTGCGCACCGACTTCGATCCGGTGGAGTCGCCTGAGTTTCCCGCCGGTATGGTGCTGAGTGAGCGGCGCGCGCTGGATTGGAGCGACGACGGCTCCCGCATCTTCGTCGGCATCAAGGAGCAGGAAGAAGCGCCCCCGGAGGAGGACGAGGAAGAGGCCGCCAACGTCGACGTATGGCACTGGCGCGACGAGCGCGTGCAGTCGGTCCAGGAGGTGCGCGCCAACCGTGACCGGCAGGCCACCTATGCTTCCGTTGTCCACCTCGCCGACGGCAGGTTCGTGCAGTTGGCCGACGAAGCGATGCCCTCGATCACGCTGAGCCAGGACGGCACATTCGGTGTCGGCCGCTACGACAAGCCGTACCGCTACGATGTCGCCTGGGGCGGCAGCCGGGCGGATTACTTCCGCGTCGACACCACAACCGGCGAGCGCCGGCTGCTGGTCCAAGGGCTGGGGCGGGCCATGGGCCTGTCGCCGGACGGACGCTGGTACCTGTACCTCGAAAACGAGACCTTGTATGTCGAGGGTGTCGACAGCGGCGAGGTCACCGACCTCACGGAGCTGTCGGGCGTCGATTTCGTCAACCGCCAGGACGATCATCCCTACGAGTTGCCCGCCTACGGCCTGATGGGCTGGAGCGAAGACGGCGATTGGGTGTTCTTGAACCACCGCTACGATCTTTGGGCCCTGCCGCTGCCGGGCAGCGGCGGCGACCCCGTCAACCTGACGCGGGGACTCGGCGATGGCGACAGCATCCGGTTCCGCTATCTGCGCCTCGGTACCGGTGGTGGCGGCCGCGGAGGCGGTGGCGGCCGCCGTGGCCGCGGTGGCCCCGTGACCATCGACATCGACGAGCCCATCCTGCTGTCGGCCTACGGCGACCGCAGCAAGAAGTCGGGCTACTTCACCGTCATATTCGGCGAGACGCCGCAGCCCATTGTCTACCAGGACAAGTCCATCGGATCACTGCGCAAGGCGGAAAACGCCGACCGCATCATCTTTACCGAGCAGACCTTCGTCGAATTCCCCGACTACTGGGTTGCCGACGATCTTTCGGTGGAAGGAGTTTCCAGCACCCGTCGGGTAACCGACGCCAACCCACAGCAGGCCGAGTACGCCTGGTCGCCGGGCTCGGTGCTCATCGACTACACCGACGAGCGTGGCAACGAGCTGCAGGCGACGTTGTCGCTGCCGGCGGGCTACGAAGAGGGCAAGCAGTACCCCATGCTGGTGTACTTCTACGAGCTCATGTCGCAGAACCACCACCGCTACTCGATGCCGGCCTACGATGACCGGCCGCATTTTTCGACCTACACCAGCAACGGCTACCTGGTGCTGCGCCCGGACATCGTGTACACCGAGGGCCGGCCCGGCACCTCGGCCCTCGACGATCTGACCAGCTCCATCCGAAAGGTCGTCGACCTGGGCTACGCCGATCCGGCGCGTATCGGCCTGCAGGGGCATAGCTGGGGCGGCTACCAATCGTCCTTCGTGCTCACCCAAACCGATATCTTCGCCGCCGTGGTTACCGGCGCTCCGGTAACCAACCTGACGAGCTTCTACAACGAGCTCTACAAGAGCTCGGGCAACGTGCAGCAGGGCATCATGGAACGTGGCCAGGTGCGCATGGGGGTGTCCCCCTACGAGGATTGGGACCTGTACGTGAGCCAGTCACCGGTGCACCAGGCGGAGAACATCACCACGCCGTTCCTGATCCTGCACGGAACGGAAGACGGCTCGGTCGATTGGCACCAGGGACTGGAGTACTACAATGCCGCCCGCCGCCTCGGCAAAGAGGTGATCTTGTTGTCGTATCCGGGCGAGGGACACCATCTCAGCAACCGTGCCAACCAGAAGGACTTCCAGGTACGCATGAAGCAGTTCTTCGACCACTACCTGAAAGGGGCGCCGGCGCCGCCCTGGATGACCGAAGGAGTGCCCTTCTTGAAGAAGGGCAACGGCCTGTATCGCCAGCAAAGGCCGTAGCCGGGTAGGCGGGCCCGTGCAGCGGCGGGGTTGAAGCCGCCTACGATCCGCATCCGTACCCGAGCCTGCTCGCGCTTGGGCCGGTTCCCGCTCGCGTCCGGGGAGCCGGTTATTTCCGTGGCTCGTATTTCAGCTCGACGATGCCGTTTTCGTCGGCGATGTAGCCGTCTATCGACAGGGCCACGTAGACACGAAAGCGAGACATGGGTTCCTCCTTGGCGACCATCCGCTGTTTGGCCCTCTCCCCGGAGCATAGCCGCAATTCAGGCTAGCCCCCGTAGGCATCGCGGGCCATCGCGCTCGCGCAGCCGCGACCCGTTGAGATATCCAGGCTAGGTCTCGAAGGCGGCGAAGAGGTGGCGGATCTCGTCGTCGACGTCGGTGGGGTCGCTGAGGGTGCGGGACACCTCTTCGCGCAGCACCGTGCCGAAACGCTGGCGCAGGCGGTGTACGGCCACTTTGACCGCTCCCTCGGTCATTCCGAGCCGCTCGGCTACGTCCTGGTAGCGGATTTCCTCGCCCTCACCGGTGAGGAAACCCTGCAGTAGCTCGAAACGCTCCTCGCCACCCTGGCCGGCGTCGGTGCGCAGGCGATCGAGGACCTGCTCGAGTTGCGCTGTGGCCCAGCCGCGATCGAATTCCTGCTCGGGGGTGCGCTCGTCCGCCGGCTCGATGTGGTAGCGGCCCTCGGCGGTCTCGAAGTCGAGAGACAGCGTCGTGGTGGCGCCACCGCGTTTCTGCGCCTTCTTCCGGTCCCACTCGTTGGCGGCGTAGTTCTTCAGGGCGGTGAGCAGGAACGAGCGGAAGCGGCCGCGCTCCTTGTCCGCCGCCTTGAGATAGCCCTTGTCGAGTAATTGCGTGAAGAAACCTTGTACCAGGTCTTCGGCGTCTTCCTGCGAGTAGCCACGCCGGCGCAGGTAGGCGTACAGCGGATACCAGTACGATTGGCACAGGTCAGCAAGCGCCGCCCGCGAGTCGGGATGTTGCGAATCTCCCGCCGCGACGACCAGCGTCCACTGCGTCGTCTCAAAGCTCATCCTCGGCCGATCTTACCCCCGCGGCTCAGTGAATACCCACCTGCCCCTTGATCGACTCCAGCATCGCCGGGGAGTCGTAGCCGACCCCATCCTTGAAGACGAGTCGTACGTTCTTGATCACCGTCGGGTCGGCGGCGAGGTCACCCTCGAGCAGCACCAACTCGGCGAGCTTGCCGACCTCGATGCTGCCTGTCTGGTCGTAGATGTCGAGGATCTTGGCTCCGTTGGCGCTCATGATCTGCACCACTTCCTGCGGCGAAAAGTCGGCCTCGCGCAGCAGTTCGAAGTTGCGCTGATCGCCGAAGCCCGGCAGCGTGGCTCCGTAGCCGGTGGGATCGACCCCCGCCGCCAGCGTACCGCCGGCGCGCACGAAGGCGGCCTCGTACTCGAGCGCTTTCTGGAACATCTCCGGGGGGAACCCGAAAGTGGCATCCTCGGGGGCGTTGACGTAGCGATCGTTCTCGGCCTTGACGGCGGTGGCGATCTCGGGCGCGAGGATGTCCAGGGTGCGTTGCTCAACGGGCGGCCGGCCCAATACGAAGTTCTCGTATACCGCCAGCGTCGAGGTCATCGGCACGCCGGCGCTGATCATCTCGCGGAAGGTCCGGCGCACCTCGTCGGAGTCGATGTCGAGATCGAGGTAGCGGGAGCCGATACTGACGCACTGGTCCGGCTGCTTGTCGTCGAGGTAGTCGGTGTTGGTGAGTAGGCCGTGCTCGAGGTTGTCGATGCCCAGCGCTACCGCCTCGCGGAACGTTACCGAGCACAAATGCGCCGTGA
>Ga0114950_10001525_pt1 | contig 17468 bp, 15 predicted proteins | sample N075metaG_FD_83503 | JGI IMG/M metagenome (GOLD analysis project Ga0114950, IMG submission 83503) | Deep subsurface microbial communities from Kermadec Trench to uncover new lineages of life (NeLLi) - N075 metaG | ecosystem: Environmental > Aquatic > Marine > Ocean trench > Sediment | place... | reverse complement strand
TGTCGGCCTTCTCCGCTAAGTAAAGATAGCGGCGGTTGGCCTGACTTTGACCGGCGAAGGCGTCCTTCTGGTTACCTTCTGGCTTGCTGGCTTTGAGCGGCATTGCACTCTCCTTTCCCTAGGTTTGATATCTCTGACATGACACAAGCCGCAGCACACCCGCACCGCAGCCACCCTTGCACGGCCGCAATATGGCGCACCGCATAGCGCCTGTCGACAGTTTAGATATGTTCTAAACTGAGTTATACAAGATTTGTTCCCCGTAACTTTCCGCAGCCGGCTTTCGGCTGGACGTCTACTCGTCTCGCTTCAGGCGGACCACCACATCGACCCGTTGAATCTGCGCGCCAGAGGGCGGCTCGGGCAACCTGGCCAGCGTAACGGCGTCGCCGGGAATGTCTTCCAGGGCACCATCGTCTTCATAAAAGAAATGGTGGTGGTCGGAGATGTTGGTGTCGAAATACGAGCGCCCCGGCGCGACCACGACCTCGCGCAACAATCCGGCGGAGGTGAACTGATTGAGCGTGTTGTAGACGGTTGCCAGCGACACCCGGATACCGTGACGCATCGCCTCGTCATGCAGGTTCTCGGCGGTAACATGGCGGTCGCCACCGTCGAACAATAACTTGCCCAGCGCCAGCCGCTGCCGGGTGGGTCGCAGCTCGGCTTTCTTGAGCCGCCGCAACGCGTCGGCGAAGGGCCTTTCGGGTCGAATTTGGGGGGTCTCAGTCATTGGCACAGGGCTTCTCATCGGACAAAGATATGTATCATTGCCGATCGATTTAAAGAGGAAAGTTTCGAAACTGTTGGTTAACTCCATAATATTTAGCACATTTCTTCCGGCGGGGCCCCCTCTCGCAGGGGCTGTTCGCCGGCCGGCGACAACTTGGCCGCACCCGCCGGCGAGCGCCGGGACGGCAGGTGCGAAAGTCTGGTTTTGACAAGCGGCGTTCTGCGTTACAGTGCGCCGCAAACCCGCCGCGTGGCGATTAATGTTACCCAAGCAACGAGTTGACGAGTATGGACGAGCCGTTTTCAAAATCCAGTTTTACCTATGAGGATCTGCTGCAGTGCGCCCATGGCGAGCTGTTCGGGCCCGGCAATGCCAAGCTGCCGCTGCCGCCGATGCTGATGTTCGACCGCATCGTCAAAATTAGCGACGACACTGGCGAACATGGTCATGGCGAGATCATCGCCGAATTGGATATCACCGATACTCTGTGGTTCTACCAATGCCACTTCGAGGGCGACCCGGTAATGCCGGGCTGCCTGGGGCTCGACGCCTTGTGGCAGATGCTCGGTTTTTTTCTTGGCTGGCTGGACCGCCCCGGACCGGGCCGCGCATTGTCGGTCGGCGAAGTGAAGTTTTCCGGCGAGGTGAAGCCGGGCAGTAAGCTGCTGCGCTACCACATCAATGTGCGCAAGGTGATCAAGCGCGCCTTCACGCTGGCGATCGCCGACGGCTACGCCGAGCTCGATGGCGAACGTGTCTACGAGGCGACCAACCTGCGCGTCGGCCTGTTCCCCGAAGGCGAAAAGGTGGGTGCGTAATGCCTGATCTGCGCCGCGTCGCCGTCACCGGACTGGGCATCGTCTCCCCCATCGGCAACAATGCCGGCGAAGTGGTGGACAGCCTGCGCACCGGCCGCTCGGGTATCGTGTTCTGCGAAGATTATGCCGATCGCGGGTTCCGCAGCCATATTCACGGCGCCCCGAATATCGACCTCGATAATCATATAGACCGCAAGCTGCGCCGTTTTATGGGCAACGGTTCGGCCTATAACTACGTCGCCATGCAAGAGGCCATCGCCAGCGCTGGCCTCAGCGAAAGCGAAGTCACCGACGAGCTCACCGGCCTGATCATGGGTTCCGGCGGGCCGTCGACGTCGGCCCTGGTGACCGCCGCCGACACCGCGCGCGAGAAAAGCGCCAAGCGGGTCGGCCCCTACGCGGTGCCCAAAGCGATGTGCTCGACCAACTCGGCCAATCTATCGACCGCGTTTCACATGCGCGGCCTGAGCTATTCCATCAGTTCGGCCTGTTCGACCAGCGCCCATTGCATCGGCAACGGCGCCGAGCTGATTCAATGGGGCAAACAGGACATCGTATTCGCCGGCGGCGGCGAGGAGCTGCACTGGACGCTGACCGTACTGTTCGACGCCATGGGCGCGCTGTCGTCGAAATATAACGACACGCCGGAAAAGGCCTCGCGCCCCTTCGACGCCAACCGCGACGGGTTCATCATTGCCGGCGGCGGCGGCGTCGTCGTGCTCGAGGAGATGGAGCGCGCGAAGGCGCGCGGCGCCAAGATTTACGCCGAGGTCGCCGGCTACGGCGCCACGTCCGACGGTGTCGATATGGTGGCCCCCTCGGGCGAGGGGGCCGTGCGCTGCATGCGCATGGCAATCAAAGACCTGGGTAATACCACGGTCGACTACATCAACGCCCACGGCACCTCGACGCCGGCCGGCGATATGACCGAGCTCAAAGCCATCGCCGAAGTGTTCGGGGCGCACCGGCCGCGCATCGCATCGACCAAATCGCTGACCGGCCACAGCCAGGGCGCGACCGGCGCCCATGAGGCGATCTATTCGCTGCTCATGCTCGACAACGACTTCATCGCCGCCTCGGCCAACATCGAGGAACTCGACCCGGATACCGGCGACGCCGCGATCGCCACCGAGCGCATCGACAATGCCGGCCTCAATTGTGTCATGTCGAACAGCTTCGGCTTCGGCGGCACCAACGCCGCCCTCGCCTTCACGCGCCACGATGGCTGACGCGCACGCGCCCACGCCGCCGGTGACGCCGGCCTCTAAAATAACCGCCGCCACCCGGCTGCCGGCGGCCGGCACGTTGATGGAAGGCAAGCGGGGCCTGATCATGGGCGTCGCCAACGATCATTCGATCGCCTGGGGTATCGCGCGGGCCGCTGCCGCCCAGGGCGCCGAACTGGCCTTCACCTATCAGTCGGACATGTTCGCCAAGCGGGTCGCACTCCTGGCCGAATCGGTCGGCGCGGCGGCGCTGGTCGAATGCGACGTCGCCGATCCGGACAGTCTGGACGGCGCCTTTGCCGCGGTCGCCGACGCCTGGGACGGGCTCGATTTCATCGTCCACGCCATCGCCTACTCCGACCGGGAAGAGCTAAAAGGGCGCTATGTCGATACCGGCCAGGAGAATTTCCTGAACACCATGAATATCTCCTGCTACTCGTTCACCGCAGTCGCCCAGCGCGCGGCCCGGCTGATGCGCAACGGCGGCGCCATGGTCACCCTGACCTACCACGGCGCCCAGCAGGTGATGCCCAACTACAACGTCATGGGGGTCGCCAAGGCGGCGCTGGAAGCCTCGGTGCGCTATCTCGCCGCCGATCTGGGCCCCGACGGCATTCGCGTCAACGCCATCTCCGCCGGACCCATGCGCACGCTTGCCGGGTCCGCCGTCGGCTCGGCGCGCCAAGTCTACAACTACAGCCGCGAGGTCGCGCCGTTGCGCCGCAACGTGGTGCTCGACGATGTCGGCGGCGCCGGCCTGTACCTGTTGTCCGACCTGTCGGGCGCGGTCACCGGTGAAGTGCACTATGTGGATTGCGGTTTCAACGCCATCGGCATGCCGACCCCGCCGGAAAACGGCCATAACGACAGCAGCGGCGCAGACAAGTAGCGCCCCCTTCGAAACCGCACAAACCAAAACGGCCCCGGAAATTCCGGGGCCGTCTTCGTTTTAACGCTGCGGGTGGCGGCCTATTCGGCGGCGTCGCTACGCGGCCGGCGCGGCCTGCGGGGGCGGTCGCCTCCGCCACCTTCGCGGGGCTCGCGCGGCGGCCGTGTGTCCTCCAACTCCTCGCCGGTTTCCTGATCGACGACGCGCATGGACAATTTCACCTTGCCGCGGTCATCGAGGCCGATCACCTTGATCTTGACCTCGTCGCCCTCGTTGACCACGTCGGTCACCTGACCGACCCGCTCGTTCCTGAGCTCGGAAATGTGCACCAAGCCGTCCTTGGGACCGAGAAAGTTCACGAATGCACCGAAGTCCATCACCTTGACGACCTTGCCGGTGTAGATAACCCCGACCTCCGGCTCGGCGACGATACCCTTGATCCACTCCATCGCGCGGATCGCGGCATCGCCGTCGGTCGATGCAATTTTGATTGTCCCTTCGTCGTCGATATCGATCTTGCAGCCGGTTTCCTCGCAGATTTCGCGAATGACCTTGCCGCCGGTACCGATGACGTCGCGGATCTTGTCGGTGGGCACCTTCATCGTGGTGATGCGCGGGGCATGCTGCGACAACTCCGCGCGCGACTGGGTCAGGGCTTTCGCCATCTCGCTCAAAATGTGCAACCGGCCATCGCGCGCCTGGGCAAGAGCGATCTGCATGATCTCCTCGGTGATCGACGTGATCTTGATGTCCATTTGCAGCGACGTGATGCCGGCCTCGGTGCCCGCCACCTTGAAGTCCATGTCGCCCAGATGATCCTCGTCGCCGAGAATATCTGACAACACGGCAAAGCCGTCATCTTCCTTGATCAGGCCCATGGCGATACCGGCGACCGGCGCCTTCAGCGGCACCCCGGCGTCCATCATCGACAGCGAGGCGCCGCAGACGGTGGCCATCGAGGACGAACCGTTCGATTCGGTGATTTCGGAGACCACCCGGATCGTATAGGGGAAGTCCTCCTTGGACGGCAGCAAGGGGTGAATGGCCCGCCACGCCAATTTGCCGTGGCCGATCTCACGCCGGCCGGGACCAAACATACGACCGGCCTCCCCCACCGAATAGGGCGGGAAGTTGTAGTGCAGCATGAAATGCTCGCGGTACTCGCCCGCCAACGCATCGACGATCTGCTCGTCCTGGCCGGTGCCCAACGTGGTCACCACCAGGGCCTGGGTCTCGCCGCGGGTAAAGATGGCCGAACCATGGCTGCGCGGCAATTGCGACACCTGGCAATCGATCTGCCGGACCGTTGAGGTGTCGCGGCCGTCGATGCGTTTGCCGGTGTCGAGGATATCGCGGCGTACGATGTCCTTTTCCAGGCTCTTGAGAGGGCCGCCGGCGATGGCCTGTTCGTCCTCCGAAAGTTGGTCCAGAACCGCCTGCTTGGCCACCGATATTTTCTCCTGGCGGACCTGCTTGACGGTCTCTTGATAGGCTTCGCGCAAGCCGGCTTCGCCCAATTCGCGCACCTTCACGGACAGATCGAGCACCTCTTGCGGCGTGTCTTCGATCGGCCGCGGCTCCTTCGCCGCCGACTCGGCCATTTCGATAATGGCATCGATCACCGGCTGATAGCCGTTGTGCCCGAACATCACCGCGCCCAGCATGACCTCCTCGGAGAGCTCGTGGGCCTCCGATTCGACCATCAGAACGCCCTCGCGGGTGCCGGCGACGATGAGGTCGAGCTCCGACTCCTTCAATTCGTCGGTCAGCGGATTGAGCACATACTCGCCATTGATGTAGCCGACCCGCGCTCCGGCGATCGGCCCCATGAACGGCAGGCCCGAGATCGTCAGCGCCGCCGAGGCACCAATCAGGGACACGATATCGGGATCGTTCTCCAGATCGTGGGATACCACGGTGGTAATAATTTGCGTCTCACAGCGGAAACTCGGGTGGAACAGCGGCCGAATCGGCCGGTCGATCAAGCGCGAGGTCAGCGTTTCCTTTTCCGTTGGCCGGCCTTCGCGTTTGAAAAAACCGCCCGGAATCTTGCCGGCGGCGAACGTCTTTTCCTGATAATTCACAGTGAGCGGGAAGAAGTCCAACCCGACTCTGGGCGTTTTTGCACCAACGGCGGTGCATAACGCGGCTGTTTCGCCATAGGTCACCATTACGGCGCCATCGGCTTGCCGGGCAATCCGGCCTGTTTCCAATACGAGCGGCCTTCCGCCCCATTCTATTTCCTTACGAACTACGTCAAACATGGATATTTTTCCCAACGTACGTCAGTCGCCCGGGCCACTCCCGAACGACAGCCCCGCGCCCAAGCGGGGTATCAAACACCACCGATTAAGTATTCCAGAAGTGGCGCGTGCGCGGCGAATCCGCGCGGGTCCGGCCGGCAACGCCGGATTGCGTTGCCGGAACCGGTAAAGTGTGATTGTCGTCACATTCACTGAGGCCCCGCTATCGGCGGAGGCCGAGGCGCTCGATCAATGTTTTATAGCGCTGTTCATTTTTGCGCCGCGTGTAATCGAGCAACCGGCGACGCTGGCCAACCATAAGCAGCAGGCCGCGGCGAGAATGATGGTCCTTTGCATGGACCTTCAAATGTTCAGTTAAATTGGTAATGCGCTCGGTCAAAACAGCAACCTGAACTTCCGGCGAACCGGTGTCGCTTTCTTTAATCTGGAACTCTTTAATGAGCTCCGCCTTGCGCTCAGCGGTAATCGACATGAGCTACTTCTCCCGGCATCAAAGGTTTAATACACGAACCGGGCGGATTTGAATGCCATCGACGCGGGCCAACGCTACGGGCGTTTCCGCTTCGACAGCAAGGACAATACCTTCATCGCCCACCGCTTCGATTTTCTCCCGTTCCTGCGGTCGCAGAATCGGAACCGCCTGCCCATTGCGCAACTGCGCGGCTTCTTTTTCCGATAGGGCCAACGCCGGGATGCCGTCCAGCGCGGTCTCGATCGGTAGTAAGGTTGGGAAGGCGGCGGCACTATGGCCAAGTTCTTCCAGTTTTTCCAATGAAATTGCTGTCGCCTCTGTAAATGGTCCCACGGCGCCGCGGCGCAAGCCGGATAAATAGCCGCAGGTGCCCAGCGCCGTGGCCAAATCGCGGGCCAAACCGCGCATATAGGCCCCTTTTCCTCTGGTTACGGCAAAACGGGCGCAATCGCGGTCGGGCATGTCCAATAGTTCAAACGACAAGATCAATATCTGGCGCGCCGCCAATATCACATCCTCGCCGGCGCGCGCCAAGGTATAGGCGCGCGCGCCGTTAACCTTTATCGCCGAGAAGGCCGGCGGGACCTGGCTGATGTCGCCGGTAAACTGGGGCAGAGCGGCCCTGATCTGGGCTTCGTCCGGCCGCTGGTCGGCGGTTTCGACAATTTGGCCCTCATTGTCGTCGGTGTCGCGCCGCTCCCCCCAATTGACGGTGAAAACGTATTTTTTATGGGTATCAACGACGAAAGGCATGGTTTTGGTCGCCTCTCCCAGGGCAATCGGCAGCACCCCGCTGGCCGCTGGGTCCAGAGTGCCCGCGTGCCCCAGCTTGGCGGCATCGAGGGCGCGGCGCACGCGGTTCACGCAGCCGGCGGAGGTCACGCCGACCGGCTTGTCGACATTGATCCAGCCGTTGATCTGCCTTCCGCTGCGCCGTCTACGCCCCACTGCCATCTCCCCCATCGGCAATATCGCGCTCAACACCCGATTTCTGCAGAACGGCGCCGATGCGCTCGGCCTGGTCGAAACTGCCGTCATACTCGAATTTCAGGCTCGGCGTGTGGCGCAGCTTTACGGCCTTTGCCAACTGTCCCCGCATATAGCTGGAGGCACGCTGCAAGGCCGCCACCACGGTATCCGCCCCGCCCCCCAGCGGGGTCACGAAAACGGTGGCGTTGCGCAAATCCGGGCTCACCCTAACCTCGGTCACCGTGATCGACTGGCCGGCGAGATCGGGATCGCGAAATTCGGTCTGGGTCATCATTTGGGCCAGTGCGTGGCGTATTTCTTCGCCAACCCGCAGTTGGCGCTGGCTCGGGGGCCTGCCGCCACGCGCACTCTGGGCGCGTTTTCTCATCGATAAATTCCCATTAGCTCGCTTGCCGATCCGCCAGGTTTTTAACTCGACCCTCGTGACGCGCCGCCGCTATTCCAGCGCGCGCCCAAGGGAGCGGAGCCAACCTCGTTTATACCGACGACTGGTCTGTCCACCTAGAGATGACGGGCGATTTCTTCGATCTCGTAACACTCGATAACGTCACCGGTCTGAATGTCGTTGTAGTTTTCGAGCGCCATGCCGCACTCGTAACCGTTCTGCACCTCGCGGACATCGTCCTTGAAGCGTTTCAACTGCGCCAAGTCGCCCTCGTATACGACGACGCTGTCCCGCAGCAGCCGCACCTTGGCGCCACGTTTGACGATGCCCGAGGTGATCATGCAGCCAGCCACTTTGCCGACCTTCGAGACGCTGAACACTTCGCGAATCTCGGCGCTGCCCAGGTGATTTTCCTGCAGTGTCGGCGACAACTGACCTTCGAGCAGCGCTTTGACATCGTCGACGATATTGTAGATTACGTTGTAGTAGCGAATATCGACGCCATCGCGTTTTGCCAGGTCCCGCGCCTGGGGAACCGCCCGAACGTTGAAGCCGACGATGAGCCCACCCGACGCCGAAGCCAACGAAACATCGGACTCGTTAATGCCGCCGACGCCCGCGTGCAGCACCTGAACCTTAACCTCATCGGTGGACATATTTTCCAGCGCACCGACGATCGCCTCGACCGAGCCCTGGACATCGGCCTTGATGACTAGCGGCACCAATGAAGCCTCGCCGGCGCTAATTCGCTCGAACATTTCGTCCAATGTTCCGCGCGCATTTGCCGCAACACGCTGAGCTTTCAACAGGTCGGCTCGATACTCGGCGATTTCACGCGCCCGCGCTTCGGTTTCGACGACAGCGAAATCATCGCCCGCCAGCGGCGTTCCGTTTAAGCCCAACACTTCGACCGGCATCGACGGACCCGCGGAGGTGATATTTTCCCCATGGTCGTCGACGATCGCGCGCACGTGGCCCCACTCGGCGCCGGCGACAAAGATATCGCCGATGTTGAGCGTGCCACCCTGCACCAAAACCGTCGCCACGACACCGCGGCCCTTATCCAGCTTGGCCTCTACGATGGCGCCAAACGCCATGCGGTCGGTGTTCGCCTTGAGTTCGAGAATTTCCGCCTGCAGTACAATCGCTTCGGTCAGATTATCGAGGCCGATCTTTTCAGTGGCCGACACCTCGATGCACTGCACCTCGCCGCCCATATCCTCAGACACAATCTCGTGGTTAAGCAATTCGTTTTTGATCCGCGTCGGATCTGCGGCGGGCCGGTCGACCTTGTTGATGGCGACGATAATCGGCACCCCCGCGGCACGGGCGTGGTTGATCGCTTCGACCGTCTGCGGCTGAACGCCATCATCGGCGGCGACGACAAGAATAACGATATCCGTTACGTTAGCGCCGCGCTGGCGCATCGCGGTAAAGGCGGCATGGCCCGGAGTGTCGAGGAAGGTAATCTTTTCTCCCGATGGGATCACCACCTGGTAGGCGCCGATATGTTGCGTAATCCCGCCCGCTTCGCGGCTCACCACATCGGTCTCGCGCAATGTATCGAGCAGCGATGTTTTACCATGATCCACATGGCCCATGATCGTGACCACCGGAGCGCGCGGCGTGCCAACGCCCTCATCGTCTTCAACCGCAGCGCCCAGGCCAATTTCGACATCGGCAGCCGACACGAGTTTGACGGCGTGACCGAATTCCTCGGTCACGAGTTGCGCCGTTCCCTGGTCAATCGTCTGATTTATGGTGGCCATAATATCCATATTCATCAACGACTTAATCACCTCGTTGCCGCGCACCGCCATGCGGTTGGCCAGCTCGCCAACCGTGATCGTATCGGGGATCTGGACCTCACGAACGATCTTTTGCTTCGGCTGCGCCCCACCAGCTTCGCGCTGCACGCGTTGACGTTCACGTTCCTGCCGGCGGCGGAAGGCCGCCACCGAACGCTGGCGCGCCGCGCCACCTTCTTCATCGAGCGCCTCGGAAATTGTCAGCTTGCCGCTGCGGCGGCGCCGTTCGGTGCTGGGCTTCGCTCCGGTTTGACGCACGTCCGAGCGGCCGGCGCCACGGCCCCGGCTACGGGAGGGCGCTTCTTCCACAGGCTCACCCTCAGTGGTATCGCCGCGGCGGCGCGCCGTCGCGGCGGCGCGCTGCGCCGCCTCCTCGACACTGCGCGAGGCCTCCGCTTCGACCGCCTGGCGCGCGGCCTCTTCTTCACGCCGCAATTCCTCGATCGTCTTGGCGGGCGCCTGTTTTTCCGCCGCCCCGGGCTCTTCGGAGGATCCGGCATCCGGCTGCGCCGCAGCCCGTTGCGCCTCTTCAATCGCGCGCAGTTCGGCTTCTTCGCGCGCCTCCGCCGCCGCCTTGCGGGCGTCTTCAAGCGCGCGAACCCGGGTGGCCTGCTCGGCTTCGGTCAAAGTCCGCGCCGGCGGCGCCTCGGCTACCGGTTCCTCGGCCAGCGGTTGAGCCGGCGGCGCCGCATCTGCCTCCGGTTCAGGCTGCGACGTGACCTCGGTCATTTCGCCGCCCGCATCCTGGCGGAAGGTGCGCTTCTTCTTGACCTCGACCGCAACCGTCTTCGAGCGGCCATGGCTAAAGCTCTGCTTAACCTGTCCGCTTTCGACAGTCTTCTTAAGCTCCAACCGGCCGGGGCGCGACAAAGTCAGCGGCTTTTTCTTTTTCTTGGTTTCTTCTTCAGTCGTCGCCATAGCCCTATTCCATATCAACCACATCTACGGGCGCAAGTTCAGCACCCCCTAATTCCACCAACGGCGTCACGCCGCGATAGGCCGCCAGCCGCCCCAACGCAACGTACGGCCCCCTGCCGGCTGTATCCGTTTCTAACAGCGCGTGGACAATTTGGTCACGCCCAATCGCCCAGCCCAGCGTTTTAGCATCGAACAATGCCAGTTGGGCAACTTCCGCACCGCTTTCATTCACTCGGTCGGCGAGCGTTTTGAGTTTGTTGCGGCCATCGGCAGCGGCATCCTGCGCAGTCAGCAATATAGCCGAACTCCGTGCGCGGCCGGCAGGCCCCGCCTTGCCCTTGAGCGCCGCCCGCACCTGGTCGAACCCAACGATCAACCGGCCCGCCCGGCGGGCTAATCCCAATGCCTCAACGCAGCGCTGGATTAACTGGGTATCGACCAGGTCCGCCAGGTTTTCATCGTTGGGACCAACGAGCGGCGTGACCGCGCGACGCGCGGCACGCCGAAATGCACCCTTCGCACATGCCTGCGACACCATATCGTGGCGCCCGGTCACCCATAAGCCACGCCCCGGCAGACGCGCGGAAATATCCGGCACAACAATATCGTCGGGACCAATGGCGAACCGGATCAGCATTTCGCGGGGCAGCGTGTCTCCAGACACGATACAGCGGCGCAGCGGCGTGTCGTTACGCCGTACGCGGGCTCCTTCGGCCCTGTCTTCGCCTACCGTCATCTCGTACATGCGCCCTACAGTCGCTCACTCGCCTGCGCCGGCCGGCGTTTTGAACAACGCTTCCGCCTCGGCTCTCGTTGGATCGACTTCGGGTGCTGTCTCAGCCTCCGTGTCTTCGACCTCTTCGACCTCCGGCTCCGGCGTCAGCACGTCGTCGCCATAAATCACCTGCCGGGCCGCCATGATGATGGTGTTCGCGTCATCGCCATACAGTGGACTGATGCGCACCAATCGGCCGACATCGGCGTCGGACATCTCCCACAAATCGTCGACGCTGACTTCGGTTTCGATGTCCATCAGCAAAAACCGCAATTCGTCCGGCGTCAGTCCGGCGATATCTTCAACCGTTCGCGTTGCCTTGCGGCCGAGCAAAACGATCTGGGCCAACGACAGGCCCGGAATGTCGATGACCGCGTCCTCAACGCCCAGCTTCTTACGTTCAACATCGAGAGCCGCGTCGCGCTCCTCCAGCCAGGTGCGGGCACGCGCCTGGAGCTCTTCGGCGATTTCTTCGTCGAAACCCTCGATCGTCGCCAAATCATCCAGCGGCACAAACGCCACCTCCTCGACGGTCGCGAAACCTTCGGTCACCAGCAGGTGAGCGATAACGTCCTCGACGTCGAGAGATTCGATAAACAATTGGCTGCGCGTGTTGAATTCTTCTTGCCGGCGTTGCGATTCTTCTTCCTCGGTCAGGATATCGATATCCCACCCGCTCAGTATCGATGCCAGCCGCACGTTTTGGCCACGACGGCCGATCGCCAGCGACAATTGCTCGTCGGGGACGACGACTTCGATTTTGCGGGCATCCTCGTCGAGCACCACTTTGGTCACCTCGGCGGGCGCCAGCGAGTTCACGACGAATGTTGCGGTATCCGGCGACCACGGAATAATATCGATTTTTTCGCCTTGCAACTCGCCGACCACCGCTTGAACGCGGCTGCCGCGCATGCCCACGCAAGCGCCGACCGGGTCGATCGAGGTGTCTCTCGAGATGACGGCGATTTTCGCACGGCTGCCGGGGTCGCGGGCCGCGGACCGAATTTCAATTATGCCGTCGTAAATTTCGGGCACTTCCTGAGTGAACAACGCCTTCATGAATTCCGGCCGCGTACGGGTCAGAAATATCTGCGGTCCGCGCGGTTCGCGGCGCACGTCGTAAATATAGGCACGCACCCTGTCGCCGGTTCGGAAATTTTCCCGGGGCAGGCTTTCGTCACGCCGCAATATCGCTTCGCCACGGCCCAAATCGACCGTTACGTTGCCGTACTCGACGCGCTTCACCAAGCCGTTGACGATTTCACCGGCGCGATCCTTGTACTCTTCAAACTGGCGCTCGCGCTCGGCGTCGCGGACCCGTTGAACAATCACCTGTTTTGCGGTCTGCGCCGCGATACGGCCAAAATCGATCGGCGGCAGTTCGTCGATCAGAAAATCACCGACGGCGGCATCCGTTTTTTCAAGACCGGCCTGTTCGACGGTCAACTGCGTATGTTCGTCCTCGACCTCCTCAACGACTTCGCGGTATCGCGCCAACGCGATGCGGCCGGTATCGCGGGCAATGGTCGCGCGAATATCGTGCTCTGGTCCATATTTCGACCGCCCGACCTTCTGGATGGCCTGTTCCATCGCCTCCAGCACTTCTTCGCGCTCGATTCCCTTATCGCGCGCCACCGCATCGGCGACCGCCAACATTTCGATCCTGCTGGGACCTCCGTCCATAGCACCTTACCCTTGGTTGGTTCCGTCCCGCTGCGCGGCAGCGAGAAGTTCATCGGTTAGTACAAGCTTTGCTTTCGCGATTGCAGCGAACGGCAACGCAAATTCGGTCTCGACCGCATCGAGCGGCACCACCATCCGGACAACGTCCCCCTCTAATCCGAGAAGGCGCCCCCGAAAGCGGCGACGCCCTTCTATGGGGGTTTTCAGTTCCACCTTGGCCACACTCCCGCTGTAGCTCAGGAAGTCTTTGGCCCGTGTGAGCGGCCGGTCCAGTCCGGGCGAACTCACCTCGAGCTCGTAGGCGCCGGCAATCGGGTCGGCAACATCCAGCAGCGCCGAAACCGTCCGGCTCACCAAAGTACAGTCCTTGACCGCCACGTCGGCGCCATCGGTGCGGTCGATCATTATCTGCAGGACCGGCCGGCTGTCGCCCTGAAGACGAATCCGCACCATCTCGTAACCGAGGTCGGTCAAGGATGGCTCGATCAACGCCAGAACGGTCTCGGTCTGTACGGTATCGCTGACAAGGCTCATGAGATCGTTATCTCGTCTACGTTCGCCATCAACCGCCCCAAGGCAGACGCGGAGGGGGCGGCGGAAAAAAATGCAACAAAAAAGGCGGCGCCGGTTCTTTCCGGGCCACCCCTTGTTCGCCTGTTCCCAAGCTCCCGGGATTTGTTGGCCTAAATATAGGCCAGACCGCTAAAAACGCAAGCTCACAGACAAAATTTGCTTAACCCCGCATCCGCCGCCGAAATAGCAGAAAAACCGGGCCTTTGCCACCGCTTCGGTTCTTTTTCTCATAACGTGTGGGGGGCCAGTCGCCGGGCCGGCGGAGCCAATCGCCGGGCCGCCGGGCCATCCATTCGAATGCCGGATGAGCTAAGCCGATGCGCAGCATCCACGCCAAATAGTCGGCATCGTCGGTAGCCAACCTCAATTCCGCGCCATCGGCCATTACTTCGGCTAGGCGGTCCAGGGTCTCCTCGTTGACCAGCCGCCGCTTGTGGTGGCGCGCTTTCGGCCAGGGGTCGGGGAACAAGATGAAGACCCGGCCCAGCGAGGCGGCGGGCAATCGCGGCAGGAACGGACGCACATCATCGGGAATGACACGTATATTTTCAATACCGCTTTCGGCGATGTGGGAAAGCAGCCGGGCAACACCGTTGAGGAAAGGCTCGGCGCCGATGAACCCTATGCCGGGATGCTGCCGGGCCTGCCACACCAAATGCTCGCCGTTGCCGAAACCGATCTCGAGCCAAACCTCGCGCGCCGGCGGGGTGAACGGCGCCATCGGGTCGAGCGTGCCGCCATCCGCCGGTAACGATAGTTCGAGCGTTGGCAGCAGAGTATCGACCAATTCTTCCCGGTGCGCGCGCAAACGGCGGCCTCGGCGGCGGCCGTGAAAACGGGGATCGGCTGATGGCACTTGCGCGCCCATGGGTTAATACGCCGGCAGCACGCGCTCAGAACGCGCTGCGCAAGGCGTCCGCCAGATCGGTCTTTTCCCAGGAAAATCCGCCATCGGCTTCCGGTTCACGGCCAAAATGCCCGTAGGCGGCTGTCCGCGCATAGATCGGCCGGCTGAGCCCAAGGTGCTCGCGGATGCCACGCGGGCTGAGGTCCATAACGTCGCGTAACGCGTCCGCGATCTTTCCTTCGTCGACCTTGGCCGTACCATACGTATCGACATAGACCGAAAGCGGGTGGGACACGCCGATCGCGTAGGCGACCTGGATTGAGCAGCGGTCGGCGAGTCCGGCCGCCACGACATTTTTGGCCAAGTAGCGGGTGGCGTATGCGGCCGACCGATCGACCTTGGTCGGGTCCTTGCCGGAGAACGCGCCGCCGCCATGGGGCGCCGCGCCGCCATAGGTATCGACAATGATCTTGCGGCCGGTCAATCCGGCGTCCCCGTCCGGACCACCAACGACGAAACGGCCGGTTGGATTGACATAAAATTCATCCTCGTCGCACATCCAGCCGTCGGGCAATACGTTCAATACATGCGGGCGCACGATTTCGCGCACGTCGTCCTGCTGCAGTTCCTCGGCGTGCTGGTGCGAGACAACGACCGACGCCGCGCCGACCGGTACGCTGTTTTCATAGCGCAGGGTGACCTGACTTTTCGAATCCGGTCCGAGACCCGGTTCCGAACCCGAGTGGCGCGCCTCGGCGAGCGACTTGAGAATTTCGTGCGCATAGTAGATTGGGGCCGGCATGAGCACCTCGGTTTCGCGGCAGGCATAACCGAACATCAGCCCCTGATCGCCGGCGCCTTCATCCTTGTTTCCAGCGGCATCCACGCCCATCGCGATATCGGCCGATTGGGAATGAACGTAACAATCGACCGCCATTTTTTCCCAGTGAAAGCCGTCTTGTTCGTAGCCAATATCGCGCACCGCGGCGCGGGCGATGGCTTCCATCTGCACAGCATCCACTGATTTAGGGCCGCGCACCTCACCCGCCATGACAACGCGGTTGGTCGTCGTGAGGGTCTCCACCGCAACACGGCTATGGGGGTCGGCGGTCAGAAAGGCATCGACAATCGCATCCGAGATGCGGTCGCACACCTTATCCGGATGGCCTTCCGAAACCGATTCGCTGGTGAATAAATAAGAGCTGCTGGACACGTCCGATTCTCCTGTTTGAAATGGCTAGCGCTTAGCGCTTATCGTTGCAGTAGCCATCGAAGCATCGATGTTTCAGCCCGGGCGGGCCACCAAGTTGTTCTGCGCGGCGGCTAATGATGCAGGCTGGTTTTGCAGACACAGCGGCCAACCTGTCAAGAAATTTCGCGTTTTATTGCGTGGGACGTCGCCCACCTACCCGCAGGGCAACGACCAGCAGCATGACGATCCCAACCAACCCGGCGGGAAGCGCATTACCCCAGTGGGCATAGGGCGTCAGAGTGGGCAACGCCCGCGGCAGGCCGGAATCTATGACACCTTCGACGCCAAGGCCGAGCATAGCCAGCGGACGGCCATAGGGATCGATGACGGCGGAAATGCCGGTGTTGGCGGCGCGCACCAACGGCAGACCTTCTTCGATCGCGCGGGTTGCGACGATGGCAAAATGTTGTTGCGGACCGGCGAACGTACCGAACCAGGCGTCGTTGGTGAGGTTCAACAACCAGCCGGGCCGCGCGTCCCGGCGCACCACGGCGCCGGGGAAAATAGCCTCATAGCAAATAAGCGGGCTGACCGGCGGCAACCCCGGTACGTCGAGTGTTCGACGCCCCACTCCCGCCGAAAAATCGCCCTGGCCGGGCACCAGTTTGTCGAGGGGCAGAATGCCGCGCAGAGGCACATACTCGCCGAACGGTACTAGATGGGTCTTGTCATAAGTCGCGACAATTCGGCCATCGCTGGTAATCACATGCGCCGCATTCCAAAAACGGCCATCGCCGGGCGCGCCGCTGCGCCGCGGCGCACCGGTAATCAGCGCGCCCCCGGGCGGCGCCGCAAGCGCGGCAAGCCGGCGCACGGCGTCATCGGTGGACAAAAAGAAGGGTACTGCGGTTTCCGGCCAAATGACATGGGTAGGCGGGCCGAGTGACGCATTGGACGGCGGTTGCCGACTCAACGCGATTTGCCGTTGTAAATGACCTGCCCGTAATTCCGCCTTCCACTTCTCCCGCTGGGGGATGTTCGCCTGGACGATCCGTAACCACACCCCCGGCAGCATCGACGCGGTGTCGCCGGGACCGTAGGCGGGCGCGGCGGCTAAGCGCATCGCGCCGCCCGACCAAACCGCAGCCGGGAGAGCAATTGTAAACAAGGCCACCGCGGCCCAGGCGCGTCCGCCGGTGCTCGCCAGCGCCGCCGGCGCCGCCGCCGCCACGACCGTCATCAGGCTGAGCCCGAAAATACCGGCATAGGCCGCCGCCTGCATTATTTCGGGTGTCGCCGACCATACATAACCGGTGAGGTTCCACGGAAAACCAGTGAACACCCAGCTGCGCAACCATTCGAAAACCACCCACAAGGCGGCGAATGTGAGCACCCGTGCTATTCCCGTCAATGCGAAACGCCGAGCCAGCGCGATGGTGATCAGCCCGGTGGCGGCCGGAAACAACGCCAGCCCGCCAGCCATGCCGGCCAGGGCAAAAGGTATGAGCCAGCCATGGCGCGCGGCATCCACCAGGAATGGTTCGGCGATCCAATGGACACCCACCAGAAAGTGCCCCACCCCAAACAACCAGGCGGTCATGGCGGCGGAGCGCAGCGGCCGCGGCGAGCGCCCTGCTGCGTCGAGCAGCCACAACAGCCCGGTGAACGCTGGAATAATCAGCGGCACATAGTGCCAGGGCGGTAACGCCAAAGCCGACATTGCACCCAGCAAGAGCGTCAATGCAATTCGGCGCTGGCGGCTCAGGCTTACGGTGAGGTTATAGAGGCGGGCAAACATCGTGGCCGATCATTACGTGTATGACCGGCTGCACCGGTAAACAATTCGTCAGTCGTCATCGACCGGCCGCGTATCGCGCACGCACACTCTTTTGACG
>Ga0114950_10001523_pt1 | contig 17482 bp, 15 predicted proteins | sample N075metaG_FD_83503 | JGI IMG/M metagenome (GOLD analysis project Ga0114950, IMG submission 83503) | Deep subsurface microbial communities from Kermadec Trench to uncover new lineages of life (NeLLi) - N075 metaG | ecosystem: Environmental > Aquatic > Marine > Ocean trench > Sediment | place... | reverse complement strand
TTGCCTGGATACTGTTGCATCTGCTGTTCGGTCTGATGTACTGGAATCTGTTGCGTTACATGCCGGAGCGCACCTACATAGGCCACCGATTACTGTACCTCGCCTTGTTGACCGGTTCGGCTTTGGGTGTCAGCGCGGTCTCTTATTCATTGCTGGGTGCATTCCTGCTATTGATCGTCGCAGTTTTATTACCGTGGATGTTAACCGCGGTGCCCGCGCTTTCCTGGCTTATCGCACAAAATGTACTGCTGGCGATCACCTTGAGTCGGGTTCCGGAAATCAGTATCACCGAAGCGTCATCGTCGGCAGGTATGTTTTTGGGCATATCCCTGTTTGCATTTATGGGGTCGGTGGTCACCGTGCGACAGATCAGGGCAAGGGACGAGTTGAGAAAAGTGAACTCGGAGTTGCGCGCAACCCAGGCCTTGCTGGAGGAAAATACGCGTATCGCCGAACGTGTCCGTATTGCACGCGAACTGCATGACCTTATTGGTCATCACCTGACGGCGCTTACGCTGAACCTGGAGGTTGTTACCCACCTGGTTGATGGAAAGGTGCTGGGGCATGTGCAGCAGGCTCATTCACTGGCCAAGTTATTGCTGGCTGATGTGCGCGAAGTGGTCAGTGATATGCGGGGAAATGACATGGTCAACCTGACCGAAGCCCTGCAAACGCTGGTCGAAGGTGTGCCAAAACCCAAAATTCATCTTGATCTCCCTTCCGGACAGGTCATGACAGACCCCCAGCGCGCACAGGTATTGTTGCGCTGCGCCCAGGAAATGATCACCAACAGTGTGCGGCATGCGCACGCGAACAACTTGTGGGTGCAGCTTTCCATTACTGCTGGCGGGCTTACAATGAGTGCCCACGATGACGGCATCGGTTCCAGCAAGGTGGCCAGCGGAAACGGCTTGAAGGGAATGACGGAGCGTCTGCAGCAATTGGGTGGTAAGCTGGAAATAGAAACAGAACCGGGCGCAGGATTCACACTGCACGCCTGGCTACCGAGGGAGGCTTGATAATGATTAGGGTAATGCTTGTAGACGATCAGAACCTGGTGCGCAAAGGGGTTCGCAGCCTGTTGGAATTGTCAGAAGAAATTGAAGTCATTGGCGAAGCTGCTGATGGGGTCGAAGCGATCGCCACCGTCCCGGAAATCAATCCTGATGTTGTTCTTCTCGATATGCGGATGCCGGGTAAATCAGGTCTTGAAGTCCTGCAGGAACTGTCGGCGGCGGGCACTTTGCCGCCCACCATTATCCTGACCACGTTTGATGATGACGAATTGGTGTTGGCGGGTATCAAGTCAGGTGCCAAGGGTTATTTACTCAAGGATGTAAGCCTTGAAGAATTGGTCGGGGCGATCAAGACGGTTGCTGCTGGCGGTTCGATGGTGAAACCGGCGGTGACCCAGCGCCTGCTGAAGGGCTTGCAAAACATGCGGACCGAATTCTCCAGTCTCGACCGTCCGGACCCGTTAACCGAACGTGAAACCGAAATTCTGCGTTTAATGGCGGGTGGTTACAGCAATAAAGAGATCGCAAACTCTCTCGGCGTTGCCGAGGGGACGGTCAAGAATCATGTTTCCAATATTCTTTCAAAAATGGGTGTCAGAGACCGCACACGTGCAGTACTCAAGGCTTTCGAAATGAGCCTGTTATGATTTTGGGCAGGTTAAACCGCGATAGCCAATGAGCAGAAAAAGGCAGCCCACCGCGATAAAGGCAGGATAGGCGGCTACGCCGAGTGCCACAAACCCAACGCCTGCCAGTAACAGAAGCATGGGCTGTGTTTTAAAAGCAGAAGACCGGGGCCGTACAGCAGCGGCCAATAATTTCATCAAGTGTTGTAACCCTTTTTATCTGGTCTGGTTATTTAGTATAACGTTTTTATTCAGGACGCCTTATCAAGGTGATCGAATTGACGCTTCAGGTTTTCTTTTGGGTTGGTGACAATCCGTTCCAGTGTTTCCACGCGATCACGTAAATCATTTTCCAACGCGTCTACTTTAGCATGAAGTGCGCGCATTTTATCAGTCATTTCTTCACCCTGCTTTTTATTGGGTTTGTTGTTAAAAATCCCGGCCACGATGCCGGCTACCGATATTAACGCAATTGCTGTCCACATACTCATCATCATTTCTCCATCGACCTGTTACAACCATAGCCGGAAACCACGACTGCCAACAGTGGAAAAAGTCACATACAAAACGGATCTTTTATTACGCGGTTTATAGTGGCCCCGGTTCACCCGGTCTGTCGCTGCGGCGTATGCCTTCGGGCAACGGGTCGTGATCAGTGCCTTCAATGTGGTCTTCAAAGTGGATACGTTCCATCAGGTAACACAGGCAATCCTGCTGTATGACCCTGCGATCCAGAGTTAGCATCGAAGGCATGATCTCGCGCGTGGTTTCGATCTGTCCACGGTCAAACCTGAAGTATTGTGCGCTTACATCGACGCCATTTGTGTCGGTTACCAACAACGGGGTTTCCGGCCCGCCGTGAATATCGCCCAGGGAAATGCCCGCTGGCAGTTCCTGAAAGTTCAGAACATCCAGGTTGTGTCTGAACGCGATATCGGTCGGGACCCGGCCAAAACCAAACAGCACATCAGGTGCAACACGGACGGTCGCGACCATATGAAACAGGTGTACGTCCTCGGGGTCCAATGCTGCGGTGGGGACTTCATTCATCTGCAAACAGGTTTCGAGGTAGCCGATGGCGTGATCGGTGCCATGAATTTCCCCGGCTTGCCCGCATTCGAGTGTTACCGATGGACACATTTTTGAAAATGCCAGTGACTGTGTCCCCGCAGGCATCGTAAAAAAGACCACTTTGGACGAAAAAAGCGAAGCCAGTCGCAGAAACTCGGGACGAATCCGGTTTATCGCTGCATAATGGGGGTTGAGACCGGTATTGTTGTGAATGTCGATGCTGGCGATGGGTCGCATGGCACGCATGCGCTCGGTCACCTGTTGAAAAACCTGGCCAAGCGGGCTGTCCTCATATTTGCCGCCCGGCCAGCAGCGATTGTAATCAAGTTGGTCGTCCAGGCGCCGCAAGCGGTGTTTTGCCGCCCGGGTATTACATATGAGAATTGCCATCGAACGGGGCAGATGTTTGGATTCATTGTGGCTTTTCAACAACCTTCGCACGGCTTCCCAACCGGTGACTTCGTTGCCGTGTTGAAGCACGGATACGAATAAAGGTTGTTTTTGCCTGCCTTCGAGATGAATCAGGGTTGGGCCATCGAGCTCATGATGCAAGGCAGAAGCCGGACGTTCCAGCAATCCTGCAGGTAAATGGTCGAGTTCGGTCAGCTTCGCCATGGAGAAAATCTGTTTTCAAAGCGGGAAACAATACAATCAATTTGATGTACAGGATACAAAAGTCTTGAAATAATTGAAGCAGACCCGAAAATAGGCACCCGGGCAGAGCAAGCAGCGTTCCTGTCTACTGATCAGACAATGAGTAAATTCTTTTGGATAATTGCGTGATTGAAACAAGATCTTTGAGCAAATGTTACGGTAATTTTGTCGCCGTTGATAACCTGAGTATGTGCATCGAAGCAGGTCAGGTTCTGGGTTTTCTGGGACCGAACGGGGCCGGCAAATCCACCACGATGAAAATGCTGACGGGTTTTCTAAGACCAACATCAGGTACGGTTTTTATCAACGGTATCGATATGTTGAAGGATTCACTCGCAGCGCGTATGCAGATTGGCTACTTGCCAGAAGGCGCACCAAGCTACGGCGAAATGACCGTGCAGCAGTTCCTGATGTTTATTGCCCGGGCGCGCAAAGTGGAAAAAGGCAAGCTGGATGAAAGCGTTGCCACCGCTGTCCGGAAGCTGAACCTGACTGACGTATTGTTACAGCCAATCGAGACCCTGTCGAAGGGCTTCAAACGGCGTGTTGGTCTGGCGCAGGCAATCATCCATGACCCCCAGATTCTTATTCTGGATGAACCGACCGATGGCCTGGACCCAAACCAGAAGCGCGAAGTGCGTCACCTCATCAGGGAAATGGCGCAAGACAAGATCATCATTATTTCCACGCATATCCTTGAAGAAGTCGAGGCCGTCTGCAACCGGGTAATGATTATTGCCCATGGCAAACTACTTGCCGATGAAACACCGCATGAACTGATCGCCAGGTCCCGTTACAGGAATACGGTTTCGATGCGGGTCGAAAATGCTGAAAAGGTCGCGAGTATTTTGAGTGAACTTCCACAGGTCACCAAAGCCGAGTTGCGCCAGGGTGAATTGACCCTGTTTCCGTCAAATGAAACTGGTTTGTTTGAGGCGGTGACCACAGCGATCAGTGAAAACCAGTGGCAGGTTTCGGCGCTGCGTCTCGAGGCGGGCAGGCTGGAGGAAGTCTTCCATAGCATTACCCGCGAGGAGGAGCGGTCATGATGGCTGTCACCAATATCATGCGCCGTGAACTGACGGGCTATTTTGCCACCCCGGTCGCCTATGTTTTCCTGGTCATTTTCATTGTAATGACCGGGATATTTGCATTCTACCTGGGGAATTTTTATGAACGGGGTATCGCCAATCTCGATCCGTTTTTCCGTTTTCACCCGTGGCTTTACCTGTTCCTGGTACCCGCGATATCGATGCGTTTGTGGGCTGAGGAAAGGCGTTCAGGAACCATAGAGCTGTTATTTACACTGCCGATTTCCACCACCGAGGCGGTGCTCGGGAAATTTCTCGCCGCCTGGTTGTTTATCGGTTTGGCGCTGGTTTTGACGCTGCCGATGTGGATTACCGTAAATTATCTTGGTGAACCGGATAACGGGGTGATTTTGGCTGCATATTTCGGTAGTTGGTTGATGGCCGGTGGTTTTCTGGCGATCGGTTCCTGTATGTCGGCCCTGACGCGCAACCAGGTGGTCGCGTTTATTTTAAGTGTGGTGATGTGCTTTTTATTCCTGTTGAGCGGTTTACCCATGGTGATGAATTTATTCAGTGATTGGGCGCCGCAAATCGTGCTCGATGGCATTGCTGGTCTCAGCTTCTTCAAACACTTTGCGGATATCTCGAAAGGCGTGATTGATTTGCGCGACCTGGTGTATTTTGCGCTGATGATTGGATTCTGGCTTACCGCCAATGTGCTGTTGCTGGATCTCAAGAGGGCGGAATGATGGCAAAAAACAAGCGTTCAATGATGTCTGCAGTTGCACTGGTTCTGCTGGCTGTTTTGTTTGTGACACTGAGCATTCTTTCATCAGCATTTCTGAAGGGGATGCGGATTGACCTGACCGAGGACGGCATGTACACCCTGAGCGAGGGCACGCTCAATATCCTGAAAAACATGGATGAACCCGTTAACCTGTACCTGTATTTTTCTGAAGATATCAGCCGGGATTTACCGCAGTTTCGCAGTTACGCGCGCTGGGCAGGGGAAATGCTGGAAGAATTTGCAGACCGCAGCGAAGGCAAACTGAGTTTGCACCGGGTAAACCCGGAACCATTCTCCATAGAAGAGGACCAGGCAGCACAGTATGGTTTGCAGGGTGTTCCGGTTGGGGCGGCTGGTGATACATTGTACTTCGGCCTGGTCGCCACAAACTCGCTGGATGGATTGCAGATGATGCCTTTTCTGCAACCTGAAAAAGAAAAATTCCTGGAATATGACCTGGCCAAGATGGTGTCATCCCTGTCGCATCCCGAGCAAAAGAAAGTTGGCCTGATTTCAGGCTTGAGTATGCAGGCAGCCTGGGACCCGGCAACGCAATCAATGCGCGAGGCCTGGGTAATCCACCAGCAACTGGGCCAATTGTTTGATTTGCAGGATATTTCCGCAGATGCGAGCGAGTTGCCGGACGACCTGGATTTGTTGTTGCTGGTGCACCCGAAGGATATAAATGAGGACTTGCTTTACCAAATTGACCAGTTTGTCTTAACCGGCGGTCATTTGTTGGCGTTTTTGGACCCGCTCGCCGAATCTGATCAGGGCGGCGGCCCCAGCGACCCGACAGCACGTTTGAGTGCCGGTGGCAGTTCGTCACTGCAACCATTGCTGGAGGCATGGGGTGTTGGTTTTGATACCGCCCGGGTGATTGGCGACCGCGTTTATGCCTTGCAGGTTGGTATGGGGCCGGGGCAGCCAGCCATCCGGCATCTCGGCATATTATCGATCAAATCAGATGGTCTGAACGCCACCGATGTCGTCAGCGCAGACCTTGAAGTGATTAATTTTTCATCTGCAGGCTGGTTGCTGCCGTTGGAAAATGCCACTTCAGAATTTGAGCCATTGGTGCAAACAAGCGAGAACGCGGCACCGATTGATGCCGCGCGTATCAGGTTTATGACCAACCCGCAGGAATTGGAAGACGGTTTCCAGGCAACGGGTGACCGCTATGCACTGGTGGCACGCATTACAGGCGACGTCAAAACGGCATTTCCCCGGGTGCCGGAGGGGCAAAGTACGGACAGCCAAAGTACGGACAGCCATGTTACAGATTCCTCTCCCGGGGGCATCAATGTGGTGCTGTTCGCCGATACCGACGTGTTAACGGACCGTTTGTGGATACAAAAACAGGATTTCCTCGGCCAGGTGCTGGCGAATTCATTTGCTGATAACGGCACGCTGGTGGCAAATATTGCAGACCAGTTGCTGGGGAGCCAGGATTTGATCGGGATTCGGGCCCGTGGAAACAGCAACCGGTCATTCAAACGGGTTGATGCGCTTCGCCTGTCGGCAGAATCTCAATTCCGTGAAACTGAGCAACGATTGCAACAGGAACTGGATGAGACCGAGCGCACCCTGACAGAAATGCAGGCCGCGCGTGACGACAACGAATTGACGGTACTGAACGCTGAGCAACAAGTTGAGTTGCAGCGTTTTCTGGACCGCAAACTCAAAATTCGTACTGAGCTGCGACAGGTGCAGCACGACCTTTCCAGGGGAATAGAAGCCCTGGGTATGCGGCTGAAGTTTATCAATATCGTGCTTGTTCCGGTGTTGACCGTGATTGCGGCGCTGGTATTCGGCCAACGACGCCGTAAGCAGCGTGAGCGGGGCGGCCAATGAATCGTAATATGATCTGGCTGGCGGGTTTAACCGCCCTGGCGCTGCTGGGCGTCGTATTGCTGGCATTGAATGGGTCGTCGCAGGATGGGCCCGCCAGTGATGCATTGTTTTTGCCGGCCACAGCCAAACCGATAAACGAAGTCGAGCGGGTGGAGATCGTGACCGCTGGCAACAATACGGTGGCAAATATGCTGAAAACCGCAGACGGCTGGCAACTTGTGGAAATGGGCGCCTACAGCGCGGACTGGCCAAAATTGCAGGACTTGCTCGCTGCCCTGGCCACTGCGAGGGTACTCGAGCCTAAAACGGATAAACCGGAATACTACGCACGTATGGGCGTAGAAGACATCGAGTCGGATGACGCGAAAAATGTGCTGGTCAGGCTACACCTGGGAGATCAGGTAACCGGCATTCTGGTCGGTCGTCCGGCAGCGGGCAGAGAAGGCCAGTATGTCCGTTTACAGCATGTTGCCGGCAGCGTGCTGATAGACCGCAAGCTCGATGTCCCGATTCGGGCTTTGGACTGGGCAGACAGGTCGATCGTTGATGTAACTGCAGCGGAGGTCTCAGAAATCGAGATCATACACCCGCAGGAAGACCGGTTGCTGGCAACAAAAATCTCTGTTGATCAGATGGACTTTGATTTGGTCGACCTACCTCAAGGCCGTGAGATAAAGGGCAGTTGGGCAGTTAACTCACTGGGGTCTGTGCTTGCCTTGCTGGATTTTGAAACTGTGCTGCCAGTGGATAATGTGGCCTGGGGTGATGCGGTCAGAATGCGCGTGTTGTTGTTCTCCGGTGTAGAAATCATTGCTGATTTGGTCAGTGATGAGGATCGGTATTTTGTCCGCTTGTCAGCGACTCACCCTTCCGCCAGCGTCGTATCGGTCAGGGTAGCGGAAACGCAAGATCCTGAAACTCAAGCAATTGAGCAAAAGGCATTTGCACAGGTGGCAAAAAGTGTCGATGACATCAATCAACGGGTCGGCGGCTGGGCCTATGGCATCCCGAAAAGCAAATACGACGTAATGACCAGACGCCTTGACGACCTGTTAAAGCCGGTCGGGGAGCCATGACGGGACCATCACGTCATATTGCGCTGGCCGGGGCATTACTGGCGCTTTCAGGCGTGGTGCTGGCTGCGATGGGAAGCCACATGGTGGATATGCAGGGTGCGGGCATGCAAGGCATGGGGGACGCACAACGCATCTGGCAAACTGCCTCGATGATTCACCTGTTCAATGCTGCAGCGTTGGTGGGTCTGGCTGCATGGCTGTCAAAATCAAATTCCAGCGCCTTGCGTTGGGGTGCATGGCTGATCGTTGCCGGCACGGTCGTATTCGCGGGCAGCCTTTATCTGCGCGTGTTTACCGCTGGGGATTTCACCGGTTATGCGCCGGCCGGGGGGCTTTTGATGATGGCCGGTTGGCTTTCCATCATTTTCTCCGTCGCGAAAAATTCATGAGTCGGCTGCGTTACAACCGGCGCCAAGCTGTAAATACACTGAAGTCCAGCTGTCCAAAGTTGGCTGCGGTGATTAAAGAAAAAGGGCGCTTTGACATTGAACTGGGCTCTGATAATGATCTGTTCATGTCGCTGGCACGCTCGATTGCCTACCAGCAATTGTCCGGCAAGGCTGCGGCGACCATTTATGGCCGCTTTGAAGCATTGTTTGATGATAATTCACCGCTTGCCTCGGTGGCCGTCGATATACCGCTGCAGGGTTTGCGTGCGGTAGGCCTTTCCAACAACAAGTCGCTGGCCATTCTGGACCTGGCTGAACACAGTTGTGCAGGGAGTTTGCCGTCACCACGGAAAATGTCCCGGATGGATGATGATGCGATCATCGAAAACCTGTGCCGCGTACGTGGTATCGGGCCATGGACCGCGCAGATGCACCTGATATTTTCGCTGGGGCGGCCTGATGTGATGCCGGCAACCGACCTGGGTATCCAAAAAGGCGTACAGGTCACCTATGGGCTTGCAGATTTACCCAAACCGGAACAGGTGCTCGAGTGCACCCGGCATCTTGCCCCTTACAGGTCTGTTGCCAGTTGGTACTTCTGGCGGATAGCAGACGATTGACTCAGTGCATCTGATAAACCGGGTGATAGGCGTCCGGTTCATAAAGTGGCAGCATTTGAGTAGCCAGGTTTGCCAGGCGTTGCTGACGGTTACCGGGGCTGGGGTGGGTGCTCAGAAACTGTGGCGGGTCAGATTTGTTTACATCGCCCATCTTTTGCCACAGTGATGCCGCTGCACGCGGGTCGTAGCCGGCCAGTGTTGCCAGCCTGATTCCCATCGTATCCGCCTCTTTTTCTGCCGCGCGGCTGTTTGGCAGGGTAACCACCAACATAGCCGTCAGCGCTGCCCCGGTCAGGGCAACAGCGGTGTTGTCCGAGGCAATCCCTATTGCTGCGACGCCAATGGCGGTTGCCATTTGAACCGACATTTTCTCTGCGGTGTGCTTGGCCAGCGCATGGGATATTTCATGCGCCATTACCTGCGCCAGTTCATCATCTGTGGGTTCAATTTTCAGTAGCAGACCGGTATAGATAGCCATACGCCCGCCAGCCATACACCATGCATTTACCATCTTTGGATCATCAATAACCACCACGCTCCATTCCCAGTTCGCCGTTTCCGGTCGCAGCGTGATGGCCTCGGTGATCAGACGACCGGTAATTGTATCGATCCGCCTGTTGATTACCGGGTCTTGTTCAATTTTACCGGCATCGTCCAGTTCCCTGACCGTTGACAGGTAAGCCTGCTTTGAAGAGACAATGGATGATCGTTCGGAAACGAGCATCAGTTGATGACGACCGGTTGGGCTGGTGGCGCAACCGGTCATCAACAAGGTGACTAAAGAAAGGACGATGTAACGCTGCGAATCGCTCATATACTAAAGTCCTTATGTTGCGGCCTCTCAATATACCTTGGGGCGTAACCGCAAGGTAAAAGGCCTGCACAAAAAGGGAGTCCCTTATTGTTCTTGCACCGTTGCGATCCACGTATCTACGCGCCGCTCGAGTACTGACAACGGCATAGCGCCACCACCCAGCACGGTGTCGTGGAAGCCACGGATATCGAAGCGATCACCCAGCGTTGCTTCTGCTTTCGCGCGTAATTGCTGGATCTTCAGCATACCGATTTTATAACTCGTTGCCTGACCCGGCCAGACGATATAACGCCTGACCTCAGAAGTGACACTTTCCAGCGGTTCCGGTGAATTGTTCATCATGTATTCGATCGCCTGCGACTCGGTCCAGCCTTTGCTGTGCAGACCGGTATCGACGACAAGCCGCAACGCACGCCACATTTCACTGCTCAAGCGGCCAAAATCTGAATAGGGGTCGTCGTAGGCACCCATTTCCTTGGCCAGCAATTCCGCATACAAACCCCAGCCCTCGCTGTAGGCACCAAAGCCGGCCTGGGTGCGGAAGGTTGGCGTATCCTCCAGTTCCTGCGCGATTGAGATTTGCATGTGGTGACCGGGGTTGCCCTCGTGATAGGCGATCACCTCGAGCTGGTTTTTCGGCATGCTGGTCATGTCGGACAGGTGCATATAGTAAATGCCCGGGCGTGAGCCATCCGGCGTGCCAGGGAAATAATGCTGGGCCGCGCCGTCCTGTTCGCGAAAGGGCTCGACACGCTTTACCGTGAGTTCCGCTTTTGGCAGAATTCCGAAATACTGTGGCAGGCGTTCATTGATAAATTCCAGCATGTCTTCTACACCATCCATGTAAGCCTGGCGGCCTTCATCGGTGTCAGCAAAATAAAACTGGTCGCTCTCACGGATAAAAACAAAGAATTCCTGCAGATCGCCCTCGAAACCGACGCTGTGCATGATTTGCTCCATCTCTCCGCGTATTCTTGAGACTTCGACAAGACCCAACTCATGCACTTCGTCTGCGGTCATGTCGGTGGTCGTGGAGGACGCAAGCTGGTAGTTGTAAAAGGCTTCGCCATTTGGAAAGCTGCCAACGCCGGTTGCGATCTCATCTGATTTTGGAATTTCGGTCTCAACCCACGCGATCAGGCGTTCATAGGCCGGTTTGAAATCGCTGAGCAATGCATTACTGGCAGCGTCCAGCAGCGTTTCGGCCTCTTCACTCGATATTTCCCCCGCCTCGACCAGCGTGTCTGTCTTACGTTTGAGGTCTGCCCACATGGCGGAATCATCAGCATCGTCAAAAGGCATGCCGGAGATGACCTTTTGGGCCTGGTCGAGCACGCCTTCATAGGCGAACCTTGGTGGCCGGACACCGTTCTCTGCATATGCCTGGGCACGATCCGTTGCCTGGTTTAATGCGCGTGCCATACCAGCGACACGTTTGATGTAAGCCTCCAGGTCACTGCGGTCATCGACGCGGTGAAAATTGATCATCACGGTCGGTAACATCGACTGCAGACCCTGCATCTGCGTGAAGGTATAGTTGCTGCCCCGGAATTCGACACCCCTGGCAGAATTCTCATATTGGTATTTCCAGATGTCGTACGAAATTTTCGCTTCCGGCGTCAGTTGGTCGTAATCAAACTCACGTTCCATCTCTTCCACGGTTTTGCGCTGCCATTCGAGCTGTTTGTCCTCAGCTTCCTCAGAGAGGTCGTCCATCTGGTCATACAGTTCTTTGCGCCCCATAAATGTCAGGCTGATGGGGCTGAACATGATCTGTTCTTCAAAACGCAGCTCGAACCACTCGTTAAGCCGTTCGCTTTCGGATATCTCCACAATGGCTTCAGCGGCCGCAGTGGCCGGTGGGTTGGTTGGAGCCTGTGTTGTTTGCTCGTCTTTTCCACAGGCAGCGAGCACGGTAATAACGATGAGGGCAAGCAGAAGATTTTTCATGGGGACTCCAGATTCGGCGAATGAAAACAGGCGAAACAAAAGCTGTGGTAAAACAAAGGCCGGAATTCTAGCATGGTGTGCAGGTTCAGCCCATATGCCACCAGTTTATTGCGATCATTTTTTGTGCGGCCTCCAGGCCTTAGACACAATCCGAAACACAATCCGATGTTTTACCTCACTGCATCGCTTCACATATCGCCACATTGTTCTGGATGACCCGCTGGATCGGAATCACACCCTGCAGATTGGCTGATTCGATATCGTAGGTCAGGATGCCTTCGTTGCAGCTTGAAAATTCAATCGTGATGGTACCGTCCGGGTTGTGCTCGACCTCCGGCAATCCCTTGTTAAACACGCCACCCTCGGTGCGATCAATATCCAACACAACCGAGTTACCTGAATAAGGGCCGATTGCGGTAAGCCAGCGATGGGCCGGTTCACCCAATATGGCCGTAATGTTTTCGTCCGGTCGCTCTGTCTCGTAGGTAAACCACGCAACAAACATCAGGTCGATACCCGGGAACACGGTCATAAGGATGCCCTGGCCATCGGTATCCGGGTTGTACCAGGCGTCGCTGAAACCGGTATTTATCACCACGGGTTGCGGCTTCTCGGAGACATCGCTGATCCGGTATACACCAGCGTCCCGGTCCACAACGTAAACATTGCCATCTTCTCCCCGCCCGAAAGACGAGATCGAATACGACGTATCAACCAGCATGGTGCTGATCCAGTTATTGGCTTCATTGCGCAATGCCCAGATCCGCCCTGAGCAGAAATCACCGAACAGGTAAACACCAAACAAATTGGGGTAGTCGTCGCCCCGGTACACTTCGCCACCGGTTATTGCACAGTCCTGTCCATTGACGTACTGGGTGACCGGCAGGGTCAGGCCTGTCTGGTTGCAGTCGTTTTCGACACACAGCGTGCCCTCCATGATGGCCCAGCCGTAATTCTCGCCGCCATTTGAACCGGAAGGCTGGTAATTGACCTCTTCCCGGCTACCCTGGCCAACGTCGGCGATATACAGGTCGCCGGTCAGACCGTCGAAGCTGATTTTCCATGGATTGCGCAGACCCAGGGCCCATATCTCATCCATAAAATTCCCGTCACCAACAAACGGGTTGTCTGCTGGTACCGCATACGTTCCATTGGCCGGGTCAACATCAATGCGGATCAACTTACCCAGCAGGGTGTTGCCGTTCTGGCCGTTTTGCTGCGGGTCACCCGCGCCGCCGCCATCACCCAGACCCAGGTAAAGCATGCCATCGGGGCCAAATTGCAAACGCCCGCCGTTGTGGTTGGAAAACGGCTGGGCAACGGTCAATATTTTTGTTTCGCTGTTTTCATCGGCCACATTTGCATTGCCACTGACGCTGAACCGGGAAAGCACCGTGTCGCCACCTGCTTGCGTATACCAGACATAGAAATAACCGGTGGATTGGTAATCAGGCGGAAAAGCCAGGCTCAAAAGCCCCCGTTCACCGCCGCTCATCACACGATTCTCAATATCAAGAAAGGGCGTGGACAGGGTCTGGTCGTTTTGCACAATTAACACCCGGCCGGATTGTGCCACCAGGAACAGACGCTTACTGCCGTCTCCCGCGTTTGCAAGATCCACAATGCCGGTCCGGTCGCTGACTTTTGTGAATTCAAGCTCCGGGTCTGCGGCCACAGCATTGGTCGTATAAAAGGCCAGCAACAACAAACACAATGCGATCAAACTGGTGGAAATATGGAGCATCTTGAAGTGATGAGACATAAGCTTTCCTTCCTGTTTGGATGATCAATGTCTATAACTAAAGCATAGTCCTTTGGCAGGTAATTGCTTGAGAAAATGTATTCGTTGACCTGGTGAAAATTCCTGTCCGGAATGCACGCCAACGTGGTGCTGTTCAAGCAAGCGGCGTTTAGGTTTTTGCGAACCCGGTTTTTTTGATAAAAGATATTATGGTGGCTGTCTGAATTCTTTATAGCTGTCTGAATTCTTTTTATGGTGGCTGTCTGAATTCTTTCGTGAATTCTTTCGTTCCAAATGAAACCGATGTAATTATGTTTTTATTACTCGTTGCTGCCGTTCTTCAATACCAGGGCTGGTTGCTTGATTCGACCCTGTAGAGCAACAAATCACGAAAAGCGTTTGCGTCTGTAGCCGGCATGTAAGGGATTTTTAGCGAGTGTGAGGCCAGGTGAATGGTCAAATGGGCCAGGCTTCTGCGGCGCTGACCGGGAGTTTGACGGAAATCGACTCTTTGCGCCTTGAACAGCGGAAAAATGGTGATCCTGGTGCCAATAAAGCCTTGCCGGACAAAACCATACTGACCGACGGTCGCATAACCGGTTTTTTGCCAGATTCGGTAAAGCACTGACCAGGCGATCGCGATTGCGAGGGGTAGAATGATGATGAATTTCCAACTGACAAGTATCGCGAAGATGCTGGTTACCAGCAGCGTTGGCGGTAGCACGAAAAAACCCAGAAATATGCTGGCAAACCGACGCAGGTTGATGCTGGAGAACTCCACTTTGTCTAGTTCACAGGTTGGCAGAAACTCGCTAATCAGAGCTGCCAACTCCTCAGGAAACAATGCAGGTACCAGGAAAGTGCTGCCCGGACGGCTTGGTAATTGACCTTGTTGCGCACCGCTGCCGGCACTTGCCATTCTCAGGTGCATATTGGTGCGGTTGAACCAGCGAGCGATAAAGTTCTGCTTTAATACCAGCGCCTGAATTTTATGTCTTTTTATTGATTCATCATGGCGTGACAGCAACCCACTGGTCTTGCGATAGGTTTCACCCTCGACGCTGAGTCGATACCCATAATGTCTGAACAGCGCCCCAATCACCGAAATCAATGGCAGCAGTAAAAGCATTACCAGCCCCAGGCCGATAATAATCAGGCCGTTACTAATCGCATTGCTATCGCTTTGTGCCATGGAGATTAAATCCTTGATCCAAGAATTTTTAGTCAGCCAAACGATGATATTTTCGGTCATATCATGGGCGCCGAAAAGCGCACCTATCGCAATCAAAAACCACATTATGAAGTTGACGGTCAGGCCATAAATCGCGATTTCTTTGCCGCTGCGTGAAAGCAATACAGAAGGATCAGCCTGGTTGTTTTCCCGCGCTTCATCAGATTCATCCTTTACCCTGGTTTTTGACAGGATGGTTTCACGCAAGCTGATCGCGACATTCTTCCTGATACCAGCCAGTACGATCTCCTTTTTGCTGCTTCCGGCGGTGTCAATACTGAGCAAGGCCAGATCAAAAGGCCGCATATAAATTGGCTCACGAATGCTGATATTCTGTATCCGGTCAAACTCAACACTCAGCTCCTCACGATGTAGAACACCGCTGCGCAGTAACACACGTTCGTCAATGATACAAAAGCGGAACCGCAACCAGGCGAGGGCAGAGCCAATGACCGACATAATAGTCAGCACCAACAGGCCCAGGATAAACAGATGCTGGTTCGAATCGTCTGATTTGGCATACAGGGCAAGCACCACGGCAATCGCAGGCAGACCGTTTACGCCAATGGTACGAACCGTGCGCATCAGGAAGAACACCACCGCAATGGGTGATGTGCGTTGCCAGTTCAGACCCGCCGCGGTATTTGTCATACTGGTTTAGTCATGCAAAATCGGTGGAATTACTTTTGTTGAGCACATGGGCGCGAATCTGCTCGGCTCGCTCGCGCTTGAGTCCGTCAACCTTGAGATCAACACTGCTGCCACCAGCGGTGAAAAATTTGAGTGTAGCAAGCCCAAATTTACGCTGTAATGGTCCGGAACTTACCTCAACGTGTTGCACCCGGTTGAAAGCTAAAATGACCGTTTTGCGCCAATGAAAACCAGACTGATAGGCAATGTCATGGGTTCTTAATGCGATGCCTTTTACCGCCGCCATTTTAACCACCAACCGCGAAACAAGTGCCGCCAGCACCAGCGCAATCACCGGTATGACCAATAGAAAATAGATCTGTGCCAGCAGAAACGGTACAAACGAGGCCAGCAATAACGGCAGCCAAATAATAATTTGCTGGGTCTGAACTTCTCGCCGGTAGGCTTCGTCCATTGGTTCCATTACGATTTCATCGGCAACGGGCAATCGCTCAATTTCAAGCTGTGGATTAATAAATGCCATGCTGTATCCTCCTTGCCATGAGGCTAACGGCAGACAGGGGTCAGAGTAAAGTGCCGGTGCAAAGTTTCACATGATTGAGCAAAAAATAGACACTACATGATGTGGCAATATCAGCTAACCAATTTATTTGCATTTTCCAGTTACAACGCCCAGGGCTATGCAAACGTGTTTAATTTTCAGCCAGTCATTCCGATAGAAAAAGCAACATTGATTCCTGTGTCGCAAGTAATGAGGCTTGCAGTACCGCTGCTCACCAGCCCTGGCTGCAGGATGCACGGTAGTCGCCAAACCCGATCTGAAGACAGCAGCGACAACGCTGGAAGTTGGTCCAATGTTGCGCGAAGCAGGTCTCCCGGACGGCGTGTTCAACGTCGTCGTTGGTGACGTGGAAGAAATCGGCGATGTTCTTACCGGACATCGGGACGTCAATACGGTCTCCTTTACAGGGTCAAGCGCAAGTGGGCGTAATGTCATGAGTAGTGCAAGCGCAACCGTTAAGCCACTGCACCTTGAACTGGGCGGAAAGTCACCGCTCATCGTTCTGGCAGACTGCGACATTGAAAAAGCTGCAAAGGACGCCGCCAATGGAATTTTTTGGCACAACGGTCAGGTCTGTACCGCTTGCTCGCGGCTACTCGTCGAGCAATCTGTCGTCGATCAGTTTATCGAACTCCTGCAGAGTGAAGCGGCGAAAATGAAAATTGGCGATCCGATGGCGGCTGACACAGACCTGGGGCCGGTCATTTCGGTCGAGCACCGGCAGCGAATTGAGGGTTTTATTGAAAGAGGCATCGAAGCGGGTGCCCGACTTGTGAGGGACGGACGTTTTACTGGCTCAGAAGAGGCATTTATAGGGCCGACAATTTTTACCGATGTATCTCCTGAAATGCAGCTTTTCCGTGATGAGATTTTCGGCCCGGTAGCATCGATAACTCCGGTCGATGATCTGGACGAAGCGCTAACCCTCGCCAATGACTCTGCATACGGCCTTGGCGCCGGTATCTGGACCAACAGTATGAACGCCGCAATGCAGGCTGTGCATGAATTGCAAGCAGGCATGGTGTGGGTGAATGGTTACGGTGCGGAACGATGCGAGATGCCCTGGGGTGGACGCGACCAAAGCGGTTACGGTCGCGAGTTATCGCCTCAGTCTCTGGAAGTATTCCTCAACACTAAAGCGGTACACATCAGCAGGTAATCGCGTGATTGTGAGCGGTTGCGCTAATGGTTAGAAATCATGAAAGGAGACTTAGATGGACGACATCCAGTTCATAGCGAACCTTGCAGAAATCTTCGGCGGGCTGGCTGTTATTTTTGGCATCGGCTTCGGTTTTATGGAATACCGGCGATACAAAGCCATTGAACAAAGAGAAGCGGCTGCCACCCTGGCACGGTCCTTTAAGACCAGTGAGTTGTCCGCTGCGATTCGGGTTGTGCTGGAGTTACCT
>Ga0114950_10001521_pt1 | contig 17488 bp, 15 predicted proteins | sample N075metaG_FD_83503 | JGI IMG/M metagenome (GOLD analysis project Ga0114950, IMG submission 83503) | Deep subsurface microbial communities from Kermadec Trench to uncover new lineages of life (NeLLi) - N075 metaG | ecosystem: Environmental > Aquatic > Marine > Ocean trench > Sediment | place... | reverse complement strand
TAGTCGCCCCAAGAGTCCGCGCCACTTGTTAAGCTTATCGACCATGCGGGCCTTCCGTCGTCAAAGGGTGCCGGCTAGAAAAATTATCAGTCAGCATTGTTTTATAATTAGAGGCAAATTGTTTGACATCGCCACGTCCGCTTTGGGTCACAAGCGGTCATTCAACAGCCTATCACGCGAATGGCTGCTTTCGGGGAGACAGCGGACGTTCACGAACTCATTGCGAGAGAATCGGCTGAGCGATCTCAAAGTGAATATGGCGCGTTTATGGCGCGAACGCCAAAAAACAAAGCCCCGCGAATTGCGAGGCTCTGTAAATAATTGTTCTTATTTAGGAATGTGGCTCCCCGACCCGGACTCGAACCAGGGACCAATTGATTAACAGTCAATCGCTCTACCAACTGAGCTATCGGGGAATGATTCCTCACCAATCAGGTGCGGGCCGGGATTTTCGTCCAGCACCCGGTCGAAGTCAAGCGGACACTGCTTTTTCAATCCTCTTCACGGCTTCCTTGAGGGACTCGAGCGAGCAGGCGAAAGACAGACGCAAATAACCGGGTGCGCCAAATGCACTGCCCGGGACGACGACAACGTCGGCCGCCTGGAGCAGGTGTTCGGTGAGTTCGATATCGCTTGCGAGCCCAAGGCGCTCAAGGATCCCGGTGATCATTTCGTGAACTACAGTTTGATCGCCGTCCAGCGCTGCCTGGGCGGCTGCCTGTGACACGCTGCAGGCATTCGATGTGCTCTGGCTTTGAACGGTCGTCATTGCCGAGATCAGCTCGACAGGGCCGGGCAGGCCGCAGCAAAGCTAACTACCGGCTCGTCGCCCCAATGGATCGTCTCGTAGATTTCGTCGGATACCACTGCTACCTGCGGATGATCTTCGAGTACCTTCCCGAGCGCTTGCAACTCGGATTCTGTGTAGCTGGCGCCGGTCGGATTGGACGGGCTATTGAGGATGAAGAGTCGTGTCTTGTCCGTGAGCGACGCGGCCAGTTGTGCCGGCGTGATCTTGAAATCATCATCGATGCCTGTGCTTATGAAGACCGGCTCAGCCTCCGCAAGGAGCGCCATGTCGGGATATGACACCCAGTACGGCGATGGAATGATGACCTCGTCTCCGGGGCCGAGCAGGGCCATACAGAGGTTAAACAGCGCTTGCTTGGCGCCGAGACTGATGATGTCGCACCCGCGCCATTCGATTCGAAACTGATAAACTCACTCGCTTGCCTCCGCACAGCCGATAATCATGGTACGTGAAAGCTCACATCTGCCCAAGAAGACCGCCGCGGCCGAACGCGACAGGCTGACGCTCGTCTCGAATTTCGAACCGGCCGGCGATCAAGGTGCTGCGATTAAAGCACTCGTTGAAGGTCTTGCCGACGGGCTCGCGCGGCAAATTCTGCTGGGTGTAACGGGGTCGGGCAAGACGTTCACGATGGCCAGTGTTATCGAACGCACGCAAAGACCGGCGATCATTCTGGCACCGAACAAGACACTCGCGGCGCAACTCTACGGGGAGATGCGCGAATTCTTCCCGAAGAATGCTGTCGAGTATTTCGTTTCTTACTACGACTACTACCAGCCTGAGGCTTACGTCCCGAGTTCGGATACCTACATAGAAAAAGACGCATCGATCAATCAACACATTGAACAGATGCGTTTGTCTGCAACCAAAGCGCTGATCGAGCGATCGGACGCCATCATCGTCGCGACCGTATCGGCGATTTACGGCCTCGGCGATCCCGAGGCGTATTTCAGCATGATCCTGCACCTTGTACGAGGTGATCGGATCGATCAACGTACGATTCTGCGGCGCCTGGCCGAGCTGCAGTATCGCCGCAACGAACTTGATTTTTCGCAAGGCATGTATCGGGTTCGCGGCGATGTCATTGACATCTTTCCCGCCGATTCGGAACGCGATGCGGTTCGTATCGAGCTGTTCGACGATGAGATCGAGAACTTGTCGTATTTCGATCCGTTAACGGGCGAGGTCACGGCCCGGGTGCCGCGCCTGACGATCTTCCCGAAAACACACTACGTGACGCCCAGGAAAAAACTTCTGGAAGCTTGCGACCTGATCAAGATCGAGCTCAAGGACCGCTTGAGCTATCTTCGAAAGAACGAAAAACTTGTTGAAGCTCAACGGCTTGAACAGCGTACTTTATTTGATTTAGAGATGATTAAGGAGCTCGGCTACTGCTCCGGCATCGAGAACTACTCACGCTATCTGTCCGGGCGAGAGGTCGGCGAGCCGCCCCCCTGCCTGTTCGATTACCTGCCGGATAATGCGTTGCTGATTATCGACGAAAGCCACGTGACCGTGCCGCAGCTCGGCGCCATGTACAAAGGTGATCGCTCTCGTAAAGAAACACTGGTTGAGTTTGGGTTCCGCTTGCCATCCGCGTTGGACAATCGGCCATTGCGCTACGATGAGTTTGAGGGTCTGGCCCCGCAGACACTGTATGTATCTGCGACGCCGGGCAACTATGAGTTCGAACACGCGGACAGCACAGTTGAGCAACTCGTGCGGCCGACTGGTCTCATTGATCCGCGTGTCGAAATCCGGCCCGCTAAAAATCAGGTCGACGATGTCTTGTCCGAGATCACTAAACGGGTCGCCGTCGAAGAGCGTGTGTTGATTACGACCTTAACCAAACGCATGGCGGAGGACCTGACGGATTATCTGCAAGAGCACGGCAAGCGCGTTCGATATCTGCACTCGGATATCCCAACCGTGGAACGCACCGAGATTATTCGGGATTTGCGCCTGGGAGCGTTCGATGTGCTGGTGGGCATTAACCTGCTTCGAGAGGGCCTCGACATGCCCGAAGTATCGCTGGTCGCCATCCTGGATGCGGATAAGGAAGGGTTTCTGAGATCCGAACGATCACTCATTCAGACCATCGGGCGCGCGGCGCGAAATATCAACGGCATGGCGATCCTCTATGCGGACAGGTTGACCGGCTCGATGGAACGCGCCATCGACGAAACCGATCGGCGCCGGGAACGGCAGATAGAGCACAACAGAATTCACGGCATTGAGCCCAAGACAATCGTCAAGCAGGTTGCCGATATCATGGAAGGGGCCTATCCGGCGCCGCGCAGGGGTCGTCGTGCCGCTGAGGACGCCCCGGCGTACGAGACGATGACACCGGAGCAACTCATGAAGCGTGCGGCCAAACTTGAAAAAACGATGCTCAGGCACGCACGGGACCTCGAGTTCGAGGAAGCCGCGCGCTTGCGGGATGAGATCCGGAGTATCCGGGATCAAAGTCTGGGCCTGGTGAGTCGCAAGGCCAGTTGAAGGGTCTTGCGCGATGCAGGGCGCTTCAGTATCGTATGCCGCCCTTCATCGGGAGAAGGGCGATTAGCTCAGGGGTAGAGCGCCACGTTGACATCGTGGAGGCCGGTGGTTCGAGACCACCATCGCCCACCAATTCCGCAATTGGCACGAGTCGTTGCGTATTGGCAACAAAAAGTCTGATTTTTTCGCAAAAACAATCGCTTCCACGGTTGTTTCTTGCTATTCGGCTATATAGAATCGCGTTCCCGCATTCGCTGTGGCGCTTGGATGCGTGTAGCGTTGGCGGGGAACCTGTTGGGTATTGGAGGATCTGAGGATCGCAGCCACGAAGCGCGTACGACGGAACGAGGAAATTGATGCCGTAGAGGTCAGAGTGATTGACTCAGAAGGCGAGCAAGCGGGCGTGATGCCCTTGGCAGATGGCATTGAACTGGCCAAAAGCATTGGTCTGGACTTGGTTGAAGTATCTCCAACGGCCGAGCCTCCGGTTTGCCGGGTGATGGACTTCGGCAAGTATTTGTTCGAACAGAACAAGAAACAGCAAACGGCGAAGCGCAAGCAAAAGCAGGTTCACATAAAGGAAATTAAGTTTCGTCCGGGAACGGACGAAGGTGACTACCAGATCAAGCTGCGCAAACTCGTGGATTTTCTGGAGTACGGTGACAAAACCAAGGTCACGTTGAGATTTAAAGGGCGGGAGATGGCGCATCAGGAATTAGGCGCGAATCTGCTCGCCAGGGTCAGGAAAGACCTGGAAGAGTACGGAATAGTTGAGCAGATGCCGCAAATGGAAGGCCGGCAGATGATCATGGTGATAGCACCGAAGAAAAAGTAAGTAACAACCGACGGCGGACAGCATTGTCTGTCTGAGGTATTTCCCGCCTGCAGCGGCCGGATTGATCCGGTACGTGGTACGGCTAATAAGTGGAGCAGAAGATGCCGAAGATGAAGACCAACCGAGGCGCTGCCAAGCGTTTCAGTAAGACGGGTAAGGGCGGCTTTAAACGTGCCCAATCCCATCTCAATCACATTCTTACCAAGAAAAAGTCGAAGCGTAAACGTCAGTTGGGCATGACCCTGCAGGTTGCGGACAGCGACGTAAAAAGCGTGCGCCGCATGCTTCCCTACAGCTAAGAGGAGATTGAGACATGGCTAGAGTAAAAAGTGGCGTTACCGCCAAAGCACGCCATAAGAAAGTCCTCGATAAAGCGAAGGGCTACTATGGTGCACGCAGCAAACTGTACAAAACCGCGAAACAGGCCGTTATTAAAGCCGGCCAATACGCATACCGCGATCGTCGCCAGCGCAAACGCCAATTTCGTGCGCTCTGGATTGCACGAATTAACGCGGCGTCCCGTCTGCATGGCTTGTCCTACAGCCGGCTGATCAATGGCTTGAACCTGGCCAACATCGAGATCGATCGCAAGATACTGGCGGACATCGCCGTACGCGATCCCGAGGGTTTCGGCGTCATTGCCGAGCAGGCCAAAGCCAGCCTGGCTCAGAGTAGCTAGGGAGGCCAGTACGGACGCGCATATCCTGCGTCCGTATCGGGTCTGATCTCATGCGGCCACTCAGCGAGCTGATTCAGACCGCAGCATCGGCGATCGATGCTGCGAATGATCTGGCTGCGCTGGATGCGGTTCGAGTCGAGTACCTCGGCAAGAAAGGCGAACTGACGGCGAGACTCAAATCTTTGAGTGACTTGCCCGTCGCAGACCGCCCGGCCGCAGGGCAGGACATCAATCGTGCCAAGCAGGATTTGCAGTCCCGAATCAATGCACGCCGAGAATCTCTAGACGCCCTGGCGCTCGAAGCCAAGCTGGTTGGAGACGCCGTAGATGTGACTTTGCCGGGACGCGGTCAATCGACCGGCGGTCGTCATCCGGTATCGCGTGCGATGTCTCGCATCGAGAAGATTTTTCGTAACGCTGGGTTCGGCGTTCGTTCCGGGCCCGAAATCGAGGACGACTTTCACAATTTCACGGCGCTGAACTTTCCGCTGAATCACCCGGCGCGCGCGTTGCATGACACGTTCTTTTTTCCCGGCGGCAAGCTGCTGCGTACGCACACCTCGCCGGTGCAGATTCGTTCGATGGTGAAAGAAGGCGTTCCGATACGCATCATCGCGCCCGGGCGAGTTTATCGCTGCGACTCAGATCAGACGCATACGCCGATGTTCACACAGGTCGAAGGACTGGTCGTGGATCGCGGCGTGAGCCTCGCCAATCTCAAAGCCGTCCTGCACCAATTTGTTGAAAGCTACTTTGAGCGCGACGCGAAACTGCGTTTCCGGGCATCCTATTTCCCGTTCACTGAACCGTCCGCTGAGGTGGACATTTTGTGGGGCGAGGGGAAGTGGCTGGAAATTCTCGGTTGCGGCATGGTCCATCCGAACGTGTTGGAAGCGGCCGGTATCGATTCCGAAGAATTTACCGGCTACGCATTTGGCATGGGCGTCGAGCGACTGGCGATGTTGCGCTATGGCGTGACTGACTTGCGCATGTTTTTCGACAATGACCTCCGTTTTCTGCGGCAATTCAGGTAGCGGCCATGAAGATTGCAGAGAGTTGGTTGCGTGAATGGGTGAACCCCGACCTCGATACAGAGGCGCTCGGGGAACTTCTGACCATGGCTGGCCACGAAGTTGACAGCATTACGATCGAGGGGGCAGGTCTCGACGGTGTTGTGATAGCAGAGGTGATCGAACTGGAACAGCATCCTGCCGCGGATCGCCTGAAAGTTTGCAAAGTCTCTGTCGGAGGTCGCAAATTAGTCGACGTCGTATGCGGTGCGCCAAACGTGTTCAAGGGTATGAAGAGTCCGTTGGCGACCCCCGGCGTAACGCTGCCTAACGGCGTTAAGCTGCGCAAGACCAAAATTCGCGGTATCACGTCGAATGGCATGCTGTGTTCGGCAGTCGAGTTGGGGCTGGGCGACGAATCGGACGGGATCATGTCCTTGCCGAGTGATGCGCCGGTCGGTGAGGGGCTTGCTGATTACCTGGGTCTTCCTGACGCCGTCATCGATCTGGACCTGACACCGAATCGGGGCGATTGCTTTAGCGTGCTCGGAATTGCGCGCGACTTGTCTGCGCTGAGCGGCGCTGACCTGAAAGACGCGACAGTACCATCAGTCGCGGCCACGATCGATGACACGCACGCGGTCGAAATTGCACTGCCTGAAGCCTGCCCGAATTTCGCAGGACGGGTCATTCGAAACATTGACCCGACGGCCAAAACGCCGATCTGGATGGTCGAAAAATTGCGGCGATCGGGTCTCAGGGCCATTCACCCGGTGGTCGATATTACGAATTACGTCCTGTTGGAGCTGGGACAGCCCCTGCATGCCTATGATCTAAAGCACCTCAATGGCCCTATTCGCCCGCGATTGGCCAAGAAGGGCGAGAAAGTGATCTTGCTCGACGAAAAAGAGCTCACGCTCGACGCTGACACACTGGTTATCAGTGATGACAGCGGTGCCATCGGGCTGGCCGGAATCATGGGCGGCCTGAGCACGGCCGTCAGTGATAAGACGGTGGATGTGTTTTTCGAAGCCGCCTTCTGGCCACAGGAGTACGTGGCCGGTCGCGCACGCGCATACGGCTTACACACCGATGCCTCATTGCGATTTGAGCGCGGCGTTGACCCGGAAGGGCAGGCGCGTGCCATCGAAAGAGCAACGGCCTTGCTGCTCGATATTTCTGGTGGCGATGCAGGCCCCCTGGTGCTGACGACCGACCTTGGTTGCTTGCCAAAACGCGATCAAATTCGTCTGCGTCGATCCCGAATTTCCCAATTGCTGGGTATGGATTTCGACGATGAAACTGTTTCCGGAATTTTGCAGCGCCTGGGTCTTGCCGCCGTCGAAACAGACGACGGATGGGACGTTACAGCACCCAGCTATCGTTTCGATATCGAGATAGAAGTCGACCTGATTGAAGAAATCGCCCGCGTATTTGGTTACGACGAAATTCCCGAGGCAACTGCGATCGCTGCGACGCCTCTCGAAACCGTCACTGAGTCTACGATCGATTTGGAACTGGTCGCAGCGACACTGGTCGCTCGTGATTACCAGGAAATTATTACTTACAGCTTTATCGATGCGCGCTCGAACGAGGCGCTGTCCGGTATCGACTCTGAACTGGTATTAAGCAATCCGATTTCCTCGGACATGTCTGTCATGCGTGCAACATTGTGGCCGGGTTTGTTAAATGCGCTCGCCTCGAACGCTTCACGACAACAGGATCGGATTCGCCTGTACGAGATTGGCAAGTCATTCCATGGGGCGCTCGATAGCCACGAGGAAGTTGTTCGTATCAGTGCCTGCGTGGCAGGATCGGCGCTCCCGGAACAATGGGCGAGTAAGTCACAACCTGTTGATTTCTTTGATATAAAGTCCGATATTAGCGCACTTTTGCGCCTCGCCGGCGACGCTTCGAAAATCGAGTTTGTCAGTGCCGAGCATCCGGCTTTGCAGCCCGGGCAGACCGCAAACATCGTTCGCGATAAGCAAATTATCGGTGTCATCGGCAAGATGCATCCCCGTCACTCGAAAATGTTCGATCTCAAACGCGACGTGTTTCTTTTTGAACTTGACGCCGATGCGGCCCTGCGTTCAGCGGCGCCAAAGGCCGTTTTAGTGTCGAAGTTTCCGTCAATTCGAAGAGACATTGCGGTCATTGTCGACGACAAAATTTCAGTGGACGAACTTATTCGAACGGTGGCGTCGGCGGCTCCCGATTTGATTTCCAGCGTCAGGGTTTTTGACATATACACGGGTCAGGGCATAGAAGCAGGGCTAAAAAGCGTCGCTTTAGGCTTGATTTTGCAGGAAACATCACGCACCCTTACTGACGATGATGCGGATGCCGCAATGACCGCAGCAGTGCGCAAATTACAAAAGAAATTTGCGGCCGAGTTGAGAGACTAGAAAGCAATGGCACTGACAAAAGCAGACATGGCGGAATCGCTGTTTAACGAGCTCGGTCTCAACAAGAGAGAAGCTCGCGAACTAGTCGATATGTACTTTGAGGAACTGCGGGCATCGCTTGCAGTTGGGGAGCAAGTCAAACTTTCCGGATTCGGAAATTTTGATCTTCGGGACAAGAAAGAACGGCCAGGACGTAACCCGAAAACGGGTGAGGAAATTCCGATCACCGCGCGTCGCGTGGTTACGTTTCGTCCGGGACAAAAACTAAAGGCCCGAGTAGAGGCATATGCTGGAACCGGGGAATAACGACGAACTACCTCCAATTCCTGGAAAACGTTACTTCACAATAGGTGAGGTAAGCGGTCTTTGTGCCGTGAAACCACACGTACTCAGGTACTGGGAACAGGAATTTCCACAGCTCAAGCCGGTCAAGCGACGCGGCAATCGCCGCTATTATCAACGTCAGGACGTTCTGATCATCCGGCAGATCCGGAGTCTGCTGTACGACGAGGGATTCACTATCGGTGGAGCGCGTCAGCGCCTCATGGGCGTTAGCGCGAAGTCCGACGTTACCCAAAGCCAACAGATTATCAAACAGTTACGTCTGGAACTTGAAGAAGTCCTTAAGATTCTTCGCCGCTGATAATCGGCATTTTCATGCCCGGTCGGGGCGTAGCGCAGCCTGGTAGCGCACCACAATGGGGTTGTGGGGGTCGGAGGTTCGAATCCTCTCGCCCCGACCAATTATGACGGTGCGCCCGGCCATCGAATTGCGCGCTGTTTGAACAGGGTGAACTTAGGAAAGTCGGGTGACACCGGTTGTCGCCGTTGGCAATTTCTTGTCCTCAATCCCCAATAGGATCGGTTTCCCCGCCTCACGGTAAATATTCACTTTCGCGTTGTAGGCGACGCGCGACAAACCGTGCTTGTCCGTGATGTGCAGACGGCGAATGTTGAATTGGCCGCCGCCCATGTCCTCGCCAGTAAGGTAGCACTTGATGGCCGTAATGCGCTCGCCAGAAAATACCATGCCGCTGAGCTTTGACAAATTGCCTTGTGCGCGCTGCAAAAAGGTGACGGCATCGAGATTGGCCTGAGTCTGAACATGATCGTCCTGATCGTCTGTCAGTTTTGCTGAAAAATCCCCAACGAGTATCTGGCCCGGCATGGCGGCGTCGATCATTCTCGCCAATTCGATCGTGACTTCACCGACGATAAAATCGTGCATCGTGGGATTCAGGCCTTCCGCCTGATTGAATTCGTAGCAGGCACCAACATGAAAACAGGCGCGTAACTTTGGCACTGCTTTCGTATCGGATTTGCTTTGCGCAATCGCATTGTCCGCGAGCACGATGTGCATGAAGTGATACAAATTAACGTTTGCTTCCAGACCGTCGTCACGATTCCAAACATAAAAACCGTCGCCGGTAGATGAGCGCGCAAAATCGATTCCGACATCTTGTTCAAGCATCTTGGCGTGGGAGGAATTCAATGAGTACGACAAGCTATTGAGCTGGGTCAGTTGTTCGAACGGCGTCAACAGACTAAAGCCCACAATATCGAACAAGGTAACAGCGCGGCTGGCTACAAAGCTGATGCCGTAGCGCCGAATCATCTTGTCAATAATCTGGGTTTCGCCGCGGCCACCACTCAGTGGCTCCCTTAGTTCGACGACAACGGGTTCGACTTGCAACAAACGCGATACTTTTTGCATTTGCTGAACCGTAAGTTTACGGTCGCCCGAAATTAATTCGGTAATGAATTTCACCGATACCTTCGGCGCATTGCTATCAGTTTGTGGTGATGTGTACTGAGCTATGGCGTAGTGCGGAACTACCAGAATCAGCAGGCCGTCATCGGTTGAAGCCCAGCTGAGAATATTGTTCTGACCAAGTGACCATTGCTGGTGAAGACAGCGTTCAATATGCACAAGATTGCTACGCTGGCGCAGTCCCATGCCCTGGGCGAGTCCGGCCAGTTGGTCCAGATACGGCGAAAAATCGGCGAGGCGCCGAATGCCGGATTTCGAAAGATCATCAAGTTCCATGCTTGTGCCCAAAGCGACTACCGTTGGACTGCGTTCTCTGCCACAGTCCACACAGTCAGCGGTCGAAAATAATCAACTCTCATGTATTGCGCAAGTATAGATGGAAAGTGGGTGTAAGCAGTTGAATACTCGAAAATCCATAAAGATCGAAGAGGTCGTCCGTACGCCGGTCTTGCGGTGCATGGCCCTGGAAGATCTGCTGGATAGCGACACCCGTGTTTTCGCCAAACTCGAATTCCTGCAACATACCGGAACGTTTAAAGCGCGCGGCGCGCTAGCCATATTACGCGGTCTCGACGACCAGCAACTGGCAGCAGGCGTGACGGCCGTCAGCGCCGGTAATCACGCGATAGCGACGGCGTTCGCCGCGAAGGCGGTTGGCACCAGCGCGAAGATCGTCATGATCAGCACAGCGAATCCTGCGCGCATAGAGGCCTGTCAAACGTACGGTGCCGAACTGGTAATGGTTGACGACATTCACGCAGCATTCGATATCGCCGATCGTATTCGGGAGGAGGAAGGCCGCTTCATGGTGCACCCGTTCGAGGGCCCGGAAATAGCAAACGGAACTGGCACGCTCGGGCTGGAAATATGCGATCAGATCGCACATTTCGATGCGATTGTTGTGCCGATCGGGGGCGGCGGATTAATCGGTGGCATCAGCAGAGCGATCAAGCAGCAGCGACCGGGCTGTCAGGTTATCGGCGTGGAACCGGAAGGCGCGGATTCGATGCACAGGAGCTTCGCTGCGAACGAGCCTAAATCGATAGACAAGGTTCGTACGATCGCGGACAGCCTCGGAGCGCCGTTCGCGATGCCATACTCGTTTGCACTGTGCAAGCAGTACATCGATAAACTGGTTCTCGTTGACGACATGCAATTGCGCCGGGCGATGGGGCTCTTGGTACAAACGATGAAATTGTCGGTTGAGGCCGCTTGTGCGGCGAGCACCGCCGCATTGTTCGGGCCACTACGGGAAGAATTACGCGGCAAGACTGTCGTCCTGCTTTTTTGTGGCAGCAATATCGACTGGGCAACATTTTCAGGCCAGGCGATCTTTGAGGATCTCGATGCTGCTTGACGCGCTCAAAACCATTGTTGGACCCAAGGGCTGGGTAAGCGATAACGCCGAGCTGGAACCACACCTCACAGAATCGCGTGGCGTGGCGCGCGGTAAGACGCTGATCATGGTCTCCCCACGCTCGACTCAGGAGGTCGCCCGCATTGTTCAGGCATGCGCGCGGGAACACGTAGGCGTGGTGCCTCAGGGAGGAAATACCGGCCTTTGTGGGGGGGCGATTCCCGACGACACGGGCGAGCAGGTGCTCTTGTCACTTGCCCGAATGAACGCAATTCGAAACATCGATCCGCAGGACTTTTCGATCACGGTCGAAGCAGGCTGTATCTTATCGGTGGTGCAGGATGCTGCTTTGTCTGCCGGACGATATTTTCCATTGAGTTTGGCCGCAGAAGGTAGCTGTCAAATTGGCGGTAATCTCTCGACAGATGCCGGTGGTATCAACGTCATTCGCTACGGCACGGCGCGACAGCAAGTACTCGGTCTCGAGGTCGTGCTCGCAGACGGCAGGGTATGGGATGGCCTGCGATCGCTTCGCAAGGACACAGCCGGGTATGACCTGAAACAGCTGTTCCTGGGCAGTGAGGGAACCCTGGGCATTATTACCGCGGCGACATTGAAGTTGTATCCGGAACCGGGCGAGATGGCGACCGCATTCATTGCGCTGAATTCCGCGCATCAGGCTGTCGAATTGCTGGCATTGTTGCGCGACAAGTTATCCGACCGAATACAGGCGTTCGAACTCATTTCCGACCGCGCCCTGCGGTTTGTTATACGGCATATTCCCGGCACATCGGCGCCATTCGACGCCTCGTGGCCGTGGTTCGTCCTGCTTGATGCAGCCGTCGGCGACGGTGCCCAGCTGGTCGAGGAAGCTCTGGCCGCTGCAATTGATCTCGGAGTGGCTCAGGACGCGATCGTCGCCAAGAATGGATCGGAAGCAGCTGCATTTTGGCGAGCACGGCACTCGATATCCGAGGCGCAGCGGTTCGAAGGGGCCTCGCTCAAGCACGATATCTCGGTGCCGATCGGGAAATTGGGCGAGTTTCTTGAACGCGCGGCGAAGTTGATCGAGGAGCTGTTGCCTTCGTCCCGGCTGGTCGCGTTTGGACACATTGGCGACGGCAATCTGCATTACAATGTTTCGCAGCCAAAAAAGGCCGATCCAGATGAGTTTCGAATCGCTGGCAAGGCATTAACCGCAGCTATTTATGCGCTGGTGACGAAATTGGGTGGTAGCACGTCCGCCGAGCACGGTATCGGCACATTTAAGAAAGCTGACCTGCTCAATTGCCGTAGTCGCACAGAGATCGATCTCATGCGCACGGTCAAGCAAGCCCTGGATCCGGACAACATACTCAATCCGGGCAAGGTAATCTGACGACCAGTTCCGCGAGACGCCTTGACCAGCGCGTTAAAATGAGCCGATTCGGACCCAATTCACATGAGCGTTGAACAGGAAATATGATCGTCGACCGGCTATGAGCGCGCAAACAAACAAAATTCGTCAGTCAATTGCTGATCAGCTGTCATTCTTCGAAGAAAGACTCGACGAGAAGGTCGCTGATGCCAAAGTGCTGGCTGAGATTCAGGAGAGCGTCGGTCGCATGCTGGGCAGCGACGGTGCCAACGAAGCGGACGTGCGGCATGTGCTGCAGGAACGCTACGACAGTGACAATCTGCGCAAGGATACTTTCCAGGTCGTCAAGTCGATGCTCGATCGCTACGTGACCGAACACATCCCGACGAATCCCGGTGGGGATGATCCCATGTCCTCAACACCGGTCATCCCGTCCGCAAGCGGCGCCAAGCTCGACGAGTCGAGTGACCCCCGCGTCCAGATCGGATCGGTCTTACGCGATCGATTCACGCTGCTGGAGCAAGTATCTGGCGGCAGCATGGGTGTGGTTTACCAAGCGTCTGATAAAGGCCTGGTCGAGGCCGGAAATAGCAAGCCATGGGTTGCTATTAAAATTTTGTCGCAGGCACTATCCAGAAATGCGAAGGCATTGAAAGCATTGCAGCAAGAGGCCTCCAAGGGACGCTGCCTGGTGCACCCGAACATCGTACGTTTCATTGATCTGGCCCGGGAAGACGACCTCCATTTCATTGTGATGGAATGGCTTGAGGGCAGGACCTTATCCGATATTCTCGATTCCCCCGATGCGCGCAATATCGATGTCAAACGTGCATTCAAAATCGTTCGACAGATTGGTAAAGCGCTCGACTATGCACATCGATGCGGCATCGTCCATGCGGACGTCAAGCCGGGAAATATCATGATGATGCCGAACGGCGACGCTAAATTATTCGACTTCGGTGTCGCGCGTGGTAGTCAGGAGAAACTCGGCGACGAATCGAATTTCGATCCGGGCGTTCTTGGCCTGTTAACGCCCGCTTATTCGAGCATGCAGGTACTGACCGGAGAAAAACCAACGCCGGCTGACGACGTATTTTCTTTGGCGTGTCTTTTGTACCGTTTGATCGCCGGCTATCGCGTCTTCGGTCCGAAAAATGCGGCCGAAGCCGCCGAAGAAGGGATGAAGCTCCAACGTCTAAAAAAACTTGACGATGACAGGTGGCGCGTCTTGAAAAAGGCGCTGTCGTATTCGCGTGTTACCCGATTCGGATCCATGTCGGATTTCATGGGCGCTCTCGACGTCGATGCTTTCGATGTCAGTGCGCCCGTTGTCGATTCAAACAATGTCGCTGCACCCGTTGTCCAGGTCACAGCGCCAGTTGCTGCGAATGCTCCGATGCTCGCCGAGGTCAGAAAACCCGTTGAAAAGGGCCGCTCTGGCCGCGCTGCATTTGGATTTGTCGTGCTGCTGGTTTTGACCGGTGTGTTGGGTAATCAGATGGGTTGGTTGGACGACTTAAAGGAGCGCTACCTGCCGCTCCAGGTCACTCACGATGCTCAGGAGATCCTCGTGCAGGAGGCTCCAATTCGCGAAGCAATCGTCAAGGATTTCGAGGCCGCGGATGCAGAGACAGTGACCGAAGACGGATTGGCGGAGCAAATAAGTCCTGAAGATACATTCGCTGAAGAAATATTTGCCGAAGAGTTTCGGTCTCCCGAAACAGCGGAATCTGTGGCTCAGACAGATCAGCGACTCGCCGACCAGTTGACTGATATTAAGACGGCCCCGCCTCCAACGGATGCCGCAGACGCAATTATAAGCGGCGACCAAGGTATGGCTGAAGCGGCACTTGCAGAGGTTGTCAACCAGAGTCAGAACGTAAACGTTGTCGAATCGCTGGTGCTGCCCGAACCCGAGCCCATCCCTGTGCCGCTCATCGATTTCTCGCGGCTGGCGCCACCGACGGCAGAGGTGTCGGTAACACCGCGCGGCGGCGCCGCCCGGTCGATCACGGTCACACTTCGTGAAGATGGCGGCTCGGCCACTGTGGACCTGGTGCGGGACGATGTTGATTTTCCATTGACGCTGCGTCTTGAAGAAGTGGGGTTCAAGGGCAGTCGTTCTCCCCTGCAGTCGGGCCAATACGTTTTCTCGGGCAATGGGATTATCGAATACCCTGTGGGCCAGGATCGCGTTCGAATCACACTGTCAATGACATCTGATCGTTTGCGAGAAGCGGATCAGCAATCCACGTTACGAATACGCGCAGCAGATAGCGCAATTTCTGAGTTGGCGATAATCAATGTAATTCTCGAGGACGACGACCAGCGCGACTTTGAATTTACGTTGCCGGCGAATACCGTGGCTTTCGCCACCAGCCAGATTACGGTCAGGGAACAGGATCCGGCAGCACAGATCGATGTTATTCGCTACAATCCGGACAATACGACCCTTGTCGTCGCGTACGTGCTGCGGGACATTACAGCAACACGTGGCGAGGATTACTTCGCACCGAGCAGTAGCACAATCGAATTCGGCCCTGGACAGCGCTCGGCCCGGATCCTCATTCCGCTGGTTCAGGACTCCGACTATGAGGATAATGAAGCCTTTAGCGTCGAGTTGTCGGTGGGAGATTCTATCGCAGATTCTGAAGTGTACCGCCGCATCGCTGTCTTGATCCGGGACGACGATTACTAAACGGCACGCCCCGGCAAATCCAGCACTTCGCTGGGCATTCAATCGTTGCTAGACTTTCGGATCTGGCCCGACCTCAGGTCGGCATAGCAGGGCGACTCTACAAGGGCGATCTGGATGGACGATAAGGAACTGCGACGCTACTCCCGGGTCGTCGTCGATGGCGACGAGCAAGCGCCGAGCCGCGCCATGCTGCGTGCCGTCGGATTCAGCGAAGACGACTTCCGCAAGCCGCAAATCGGCATCGCATCAACCTGGGCAATGACCACCCCGTGCAACATGCACGTGAACGACCTCGCGGCGGAAGCGGCCAAAGGTGCGGATGAGAGTGGCGGCAAAGCAGTTATTTTCAACACAATCACGATTTCTGACGGCATTTCGATGGGAACGCCGGGCATGCGTTATTCGCTCGTATCGCGGGAAATCATAGCGGACTCGATCGAAGCTGTGGTTAGCGGTGAGGGTTTCGACGGACTGGTGGCCGTCGGGGGCTGCGATAAAAATATGCCGGCTTGTGTGATGGCCATGGCACGACTCAATCGCCCGTCGGTATTCGTCTATGGGGGTACTATCAAACCGGGCGCCAAGCGGCGTGACATTGTCTCGGTATTCGAGGCCGTTGGCGCGCGCTCGGGCGGAACCATCAGCGCTGAGCAGTTGCTCGAAGTTGAGCGCACGGCGATCCCGGGGCCGGGCGCCTGCGGCGGGATGTACACGGCAAATACGATGGCGTCTGCGATCGAGGCATTGGGCATGAGCCTCGCGAACAGTTCAGCACAAGAAGCGGTTTCTCAGGAAAAGCTCGATGACAGTCATCGGGCCGGTGCTGCGGTTTTGAACCTCCTCAGGAAAGATATCAAGCCGCTCGATATCATGACCAGGAAGGCTTTTGAGAACGCGATATCGGTCGTCATCGCGCTCGGTGGTTCTACGAACGCGGTGTTGCATCTGCTTGCGATGGCACGCGAGGCGAAGGTCAAACTGACGCTCGATGACTTCACGACCATTGGCGAGCGGGTGCCAGTGCTTGCCGACCTCAAGCCCAGCGGCAAATACCTGATGTCGGAACTCATTGAAGTCGGCGGCGTTCAGCCGCTGATGAAGCGGATGCTCGATCAGGGCTTGTTGCACGGCGAGTGTGTGACGGTGACTGGCGGGACGATCGCGGAGAATTTGTCCAATGTTGCGGACTACCCGGATGGTCAGGACGTCATACGTGGGTTCGATGATCCCATCAAAGCAGACAGTCACCTTGCAATTTTGTACGGCAATCTCGCGCCCGACGGTGCGGTTGCAAAAATCACGGGCAAGGAAGGCCTTCGATTCGAGGGTATTGCCAAAGTGTTCCATGCTGAGGAACTGGCGCTGCAAGCGATCCTCGATGGCAAAATTCGAGCCGGCGATGTAGTGGTGATTCGGTATGAGGGTCCGAAAGGTGGGCCTGGCATGCGCGAGATGCTTAGTCCGACAGCAGCAATCGTGGGCAAGGGCCTCGGAGCCGACGTGGCGCTAATCACCGACGGAAGATTCTCCGGCGGCAGTCACGGATTCGTCGTCGGCCATATATCACCAGAGGCCGCTGTTGGCGGCCCGCTCGCTTTGATCCGCGACGGTGACTCGATTGTCATCGACGCCTCGATCAAACAGATCAATGTGGATGTCAGTGCCGCGGAGATGGAGCAGCGGCGACAGTCCTGGCGGCGGCCACCGTCGTCCGTATCCAGCGGCGTGCTGGCCAAATACAGGGCTGAGGTGTCATCGGCGTCCGAGGGCGCGACAACGATTCCGCTGCCCTGGGACCCGTAGGCACTTGACGTTTGGGAGTCGATTCGCTCTACTTTGGGCATGATCTTTTATGTCACCCCCGCAATGTGCCTGCACGTCGAGTCGATCGACGTAAAAAAACACATAAAATACATGGCGCGCCAGAGGTGCGTGGGTGCGAATGGCAGTAGTACCGGCTAGTAATAAAGTCTGGACATTGCCAACGAACCCGCAAGGTCTTTCCTAGCGGGTTTTTTTTTGGCACTCACAAAGTTTATAAGGCAAAAACATATGAAGCTATT
>Ga0114950_10001520_pt1 | contig 17500 bp, 13 predicted proteins | sample N075metaG_FD_83503 | JGI IMG/M metagenome (GOLD analysis project Ga0114950, IMG submission 83503) | Deep subsurface microbial communities from Kermadec Trench to uncover new lineages of life (NeLLi) - N075 metaG | ecosystem: Environmental > Aquatic > Marine > Ocean trench > Sediment | place... | reverse complement strand
GTGGCGGCGGGCGATCGCGTGATCGCTTCGATGGTCGCGGTAGTCGCGGCGTTGGCGGGCGCGGCAACTTCTCCCCGGACGGTTTCCGTGGCGGTGGTCGGCGCGACGGGCGTCCGTGGTACGGCGTTTGGCTGTCGGCGGTGGACGAGCCGGGAGCTCTGGCGCTGCGCATGCTGGCGATCTTTCTTACCGCCGGAATCCTCTGCTACGGTCTGGCACGGTACCTGACCGCGCCGGTCCTACGGCTGCGCGACGCGACCCACCGCCTCACCGGCGGCGACCTGAGTGTGCGTGTCGGTGCGGCGTTGGGCGGTCGTCGCGACGAGCTCGCCGAGCTGGCCCGAGATTTCGACCTCATGGCGGAACGCATCGAGTCGTTGCTAACGGCCCAGCGGCAACTGCTCAGCGACGTTTCGCATGAGCTGCGCTCACCGCTGGCGCGACTCAACGTTGCACTGGCGCTGGCGAGGCAGCGTGCGGGCCCGGACGCCACCGGCCCGCTCGATCGCATCGAGTCCGAAGCCGAACAGCTCAACTCGCTCATCGGCCGGGTGCTGACGCTGGCGCGTTTCGAGAGCGGCGCCATGAAGCCCGAGTTTGCCGACGTCGATCTCGTCCGTTTGGTCCAGGACATCACCGCCGACGCGGACTTCGAGGCGAACCCCAAGGGCACCTCTGTGGTCGTTGTAGGTTCGGAGCCTTGCCGGGTCCGCGGCAACGAGCCCCTCTTGCGGAGCGCCATCGAGAACGTCGTTCGCAACGGCGTTCGCTACGCGGCGGAGGGCACCAACGTCGAGATCTCGTTGGAGTCAGACCGCCGACCCGCTGAGCAGTCAGCCGCGCAGGGGCCGCGCGAGGTGGTGATCTCGGTGCGGGATTACGGTCCCGGTGTGCCGGAGGAACAGCTTGCTGAGCTCTTCGAGCCCTTCTATCGAATCGCCCACTCGCGCGACCGTGAGAGCGGCGGCACCGGACTCGGCTTGTCGATTACCGACCGCGCCGTGCGGCTCCACGGCGGTACGGTGAAGGCTATCAACGCGCCCGGTGGCGGCCTCATCATCGAAATTCACTTGCCGGGTTAACCTGGGTCGCTCGCTTCGCGATCCGTTGAGATATCCGGGTTAAACGTCGACCTTGAAGCTGCTTATCCAGCGGAAGCTGAAGTCGTTGCAGCGAAAATAGGGCGCCAGGCTGCAGCGTGCGGCGCAGCGGTTGATCAAGTTGTCGCGGTTCCAGCTGCCGCCGCGTGCCGCGCGCTGGCCGCTGCGGTGTGAGCCCATCGGATTGCGTTCCTCGGACTCGCTGTAGTAGATGGGGTCGTAGCGGTCGAGGCACCACTGGTAGACGTTGCTCACCATGTCGAACAGGCCGTAGGAATTCGCCGGGGTCGCGCGGGGCTTGTACGGCCCTTTGAGTGGTCCTTCGGTGAGCGTGTAACCCGACTTCGCCACGTCGTTGCCCCAGGGATACTCCTGCCCCTGCAGCCCGGCACGCGCCGCCTTCTCGAATTCCGCCTCCGACGGCAGGCGCATGTTCATGCCCACCTTGCGCCCCAGCCAGGCGCAATACTCCTTGGCTTCGTGCCAGTTGACCCCCACCACCGGCTGCTGCGGATCATTGAAGTCGGGATCCTCCCACCACTGTGGCGGGTCGACGTCCTTATTCTCGCGTAGGAACAGCCCGTAGTCGGTGTTGATCACCGGCGTCTGCGCCATCTCGAACGCCGACACGTACACCCGGTGTGCCGGCGACTCATCGAAGGTCTCCCCACGGGTGCCCATCATGAACGCGCCCTCGGGTACGAGGCACCGCTTCAGGTTGAGCTTCTTCTTGCTGCCGAAGTTGAGAATCTTGGGGCGGCGCTTGGCTTTCATGGTGCCCTTCATCGTAGCGTCCGCGCTTGCGCTTCGCAGCGGTTCCTTCTTATTGCGGCACTCGGCTGTCGTCGGCGTTCGGTGTAAAGGTCTTTTCGCCGGCCTCGATGGCGAACGGCAGGCGATTCTGTTCCGGCGGCAGGGGACACGTTGCGTAGGGGGTGAATACGCAGGGTGGATTGTACGACCTGTTGAAGTCCACCACGGTGTAGCCGTTCTCGTCGGGTGCGTCGATCCAGAGAAAACGGCCGCCACCGTAGGTCGAGTCGCGATTGGTGAGGTCGGCGAAGGCGGTGAAGAAGTTCTCCGGGTTGTCGGAGTCCTTCCAGGTATCGAGGCGGTGGATCTCGCCGTCGACGACGAACACCACCGCTCCGGGTGATTCGCCCTCACCCACCGTGCCGAGGATGTTCGGGATCAAGATGGGCTTGGGCGGGTCGTAGAACTCGAAGCGCGCGTCGACTCGCCAGGAGCGGTCGATCGGAAACATCTCGATGTGATCGAAGTTGAGCAGGACCGGCGACAAGGCATCTTTCAGACGCACGGCGAAACGGTCCTGGCGGCGGATGACTTGCCAGCGCAGCGAGCCCCAGGTGAGAACCGGGAAGGGTCCGCTGTCCTCGCCTTCGACGCGCGGTGCGCGCATGACGACCGTATCGATGACCCGCTCACCGTCGAGAGTGACGATCTCGAGATCGGGGACGGGTTCGAAGCTCACCGTTTCACCGTCGACGACAAATACCCCGACCGCCGCCGGTGTCTCGCTGGCGGTGTAGACGAGGTCACGGGCCGGGTCCGCACCGAACGAGTTCTCGCCTTCGTCGAGCCACATGAGCCCGACCAGGGAGAGCCAACCGTCACGCTCCAGGAGCGCGCCGCGGCGCGCCGCTCCCCACTCCTCGACGTCCGCCGCGTGCTCGGCGGCGGTGACCGGCGGGCCCTCTGGGATACCGGCGGCGGCCGGGTCAGACGAGCAGCCACCGGCCAACAGGCCCGACACCACCAGCGCGAGGCACAACAAGAGCTGCTGAGTGCTCCGAATACGCCGCTGACCCACGGCATGTGTCTGCAGATGGGGCAAGGTTTCCGTCTCGTCGCCGGTGGCAGATACCTGCAGAGTACCGTGTTACGGAGCGACCGGTCGAAGACACGACTCTCGCTGCAGCGAAGTTGACGTTGACGATGCCGCTCGCCGGCTACGTGCCGGCGCGGCGCGCAGCACACCTCGACCCGGTGATTACCCTGCGGGCGGAGTGATGTTGATCAGTGGGTTACCGGTGGTGAAGTAGAGCACGGCATCGACCAGCAGTACGGCACCGATGAGAAACAGCACCACCGGCATGATCACCGCGCTGGACTTTTCCATCCATGCGTTGATGCGCTCGAAGAGCGCGCCGGCCTGGTCGCGATAGATGAAGCGCAGCAGCATCAGGGCCGCGAACGGCAGGATGTACACCAGGTTGTAGAGCGCCAGCACCCAAGCTGCTTCGCTGGCGCTGAGGTCGGCTTTGAGCCCCTGGTCGATGGCGGCGAAATAGGGGAGGGCGAAGGGCAGACCGACGAGGTTGATCGTAGCGCCCAGCAGGATACCCGAGAAGGCGCCTAGGGTATGGTTCGAGCCGCCCGCTCGCGGCATGTGCTTGTTGGCCTTGGGCTGCTCGGAGTCGCGTGCCGAGGTGTACGCGAACCAGATCATCGCCAGCGCGATCGGCGTCTGGATGGCGAAGTCGATCTGCCGCGGGTTTGCCAGCGCCCGGGTGATGCGTTCGAGCCCCACCGCCAGTCCGATGCCCGCCAGGAAGTAAACGGCAAACCAGCCGAACAGCACCCAGGAGGCAGCGCGGTATGGCCTGCGTGTGCCAAGGGCAAAGATCATCGTCGCGGCCAACACCGGGTTCATGGTATCGACGATGACAATGGGGACCAGATAGGCGAGTAGCTCCAGCATCGCGCCACCCTACACCACGGTGCCTTGCTTGGCGGCGTAACCCGCCCACCGCACTTCCATTACGGTCTGCGTAGCCTGGACTTCGCAACGGGACAAGTGTCGTAAAACCCCGGCAGACACCCCAATGGAGGCCAGAGTGATTTTTTCGTTGCAAAACAGACAAATGTCTGCTTTACTTCAGGTCGTCGATTTCATCCACCGAGCCGCACCCGCAGACAGATGGCACACACCCCTCCAGGACAGACCCGAGAGCGCGTTTTTCGCTTCATGCGCGACCGCTTGCTCGACGGGCGGCCGCCGACCGTGCGCGAGGTGCGCGACGCACTCGGTTTCCGCGCCGTGGAGTCGGCTCGCACCCATCTTTCGGCATTGGTGGAAGAGGGCCGGCTGGTCAAGAGGCCGGGGGTGGCGCGTGGCTACGCGTTGCCCCAGACCTCAGGGCAGGGTGGGGTGCCCCGGCTGGTGCCGCTGCTCGGCCGGGTGCCGGCGGGCCCGCTCGATCTCGCCATCGAGGAGGTGGAGAGCTACCTGCTGTCGCGCTGCGGCAGCAACGACGAGTTGTTCGCCCTGCGGGTGCGCGGCGACAGTATGCGTGACGTCGGCATCCTGGACGGCGACCTGGTCATCGTGCGCCGTCAGCCCACCGCCAGCTCGGGATCGATCGTCGTGGCCATGATCGGCGACGAAGCCACCGTCAAGACGCTGCACATCAGCAACGGTCACGGCAAGGATGGAGCGGGGCACGGCCGCATCGAGTTGCGTCCGGAAAATGCCGACTACCATCCCATCGTTCCCGACCCCGACGAGGTGACAATCCTCGGCAAGGTGATCGAGGTACGCCGCATGCTGGAAGGAGGCGTTTGATGGGTGGGGCGGCGAGCTTGCCGGTGGGCTCCAAGGACAATGCCCAGGCGAAAGCGACGCTCGACATGTTCGCGTCGGGAGCATTGCCGCATGGGGTAACGCGCGGCGCCACCGCACTGGCGCTACGTTCCGCAACGCACCCCACAACACCGAACGCCGTTCCGCTGACGCCGCGCTGGGACCTGCAGGAAATCGCCGGGCGCTTCACCGAGCTGTCCGGATTGGGAGGCAGTGCTTGCCTGACGCTGGCCACGTCGATGGTTCTCGACGCCCAGCATCAGGCGGAGACCGTGGTGTGGATCACCCGCAACAACAGCAGCTTTTTTCCGCTCGACGTTGCCGCCGCGGGCGTCGATTTGGAAGCTCTGGCCGTAGTCCGGGTACCCGACGCGTCAGCTGTCGCATGCGCCGCAGACAAGCTGGCGCGTTCGGGTGCCTTTGGGCTACTGGTTCTCGACTTGGGCGCCAACCCGCGGATCCCGGGGGCCTTGCAAGCCAGGTTGCGCGGCCTCGCCCGTAAGCACGACACGGCCATTCTCTGCCTCACCGAAAAGCGCGGCAGCGCCTCGTCGTTGGGGTCGCTGGTGTCGCTGCGTGGTGAGGCGCGTATCCGCCGTTTGGGCAAGGATCGCTTCGCCTGTGAAATGCGCGTACTCAAGGACAAGCAACGTGGGCCGGGATGGCTGCATACGGAAATTTGCAGAGGGCCCGACGGCATGTATTAGCCCACTACAAGACAAAACACCAAGGATCAAGAATGCCCCGTTACCCGCAGCCCCAACGGGAGCCCAGGATATCGGCGTGTCGCGACACGGCCTCGTTGCGACAACCACAGCCGTCCAACGAGAGCTGTGCTCGCCCCCAGAGCCGGACTCACCTCCCTGAGTCGCGGCACGCCGATTTTGATTCCGGCCGCCTGGCCTGCATCCACGTACCCGCCTTGCCGCTGCAACTGCTGGTGCGGCGCCATCCCGAGTGGATGGAGCGGCCGGCGGCTGTGGTCGATGAGGACAAGCCGCAAGGAAGGATTCTGTGGGTCAACGAGGCGGCCTACCGCTCCCGTGTGTTGCCGGGCACGCGCTATGCCGCCGGGCTGTCGTTGTGTCGCCGGCTGTGCGCCGGTGAGGTGCACGAGGAGGAGATCGATCAGGGTGTGCGCCGGCTGCTCGAATTGCTCTGGCGCTTCAGCCCGGAGGTCGAGCCCAGCGCCGATGAGCCCGGGGTGTTTTGGGTCAACGCCGCCGGGCTCAGGCGCATCGAGCAGTCACTCATCGGTTGGGCGCGGCGCTTGCGAGCCGAGCTCGAGCGCGACGGGTTCATGTCGCGGGTGGCGGTCGGGTACCGGCGCTTCGACACCTACGCGGCAGCGCGGGTCACGCGCGACATCATCGTGTTCGATAGCGTCACCGCCGAACGACGCGCGGCGTTGGGGGTGCGGCTCGACCGCCTGCACATCGATCCCCGTCTGCGGGAGTCGCTCCACAAGCTGGGCATCCATACGGTCAAACAGTTCATCGAATTGCCGCCCGACGGACTCGGCAAGCGCTTCGGCGCGGAAGCCGTCGAGCTCTACAAGGAAGCTTCCGACCTGGAGCGCAGGCCGCTGGCGCCGGTTCCGCCGCCTGTTCCCGTGCAGACTCTGGCCGAGTTCGAGTCTCCCGAGGCCAACGCCACCCGGCTGCTCTTCTATATAAAGAAACTCTTGCCGGCGCTGCTCGAGCAACTTGCTTCGTGGCATCAGGGGCTTACCGAACTGGTCATCGAGATGACGCTCGACGACGGCACGCACGTCGTCAAGAACGTGCGGCCGGCCGAAGCGACGCTCGAAGCCGCGGTGATTCTCGACCTGGTGCGCTTGCGGCTGAGCTGCACCGATCTTTCTGCCGGCGTCGTCGAGATGACGGTGACGGCGCACGGCAAGCGGGTCACGGACGGGCAGCTGTCGTTGTTCTGGAACCGGCCCAAGCGCGATATCACTGCCGCCAACCGGGCCTTGGCCCGTATACGAGCCGAGTTTGGCCGCCAGGCGGTGGTGTGGGCCAAGCCGCGCGATGCGCATCTTCCCGAGGCCAGTTTCACCTGGGAGCCGCTGGCCAAGACCAAGCTGCCTCGCGAACCTGATGGGGTCGGGTTGGAAGTCGGGCCGGAAGTCGGGTCGGACGCCGGGACAGACGTCGTCGACACGGAATCGAACGAGCCTGGACCGGGAGGGTTGGTAGCCGTGCCGCCCGACGGCTCCGGTAACCGTCGCGCCGAGGTCATCGCACGTTCTGTGCGCCCGTTGGTGCGCCGTATGTTCGATAAGGCGGTGCAGTTGCCGGCGCGCCCGCGTCACGAGCCCGACGGCTGGCTCATCCGTGGACTCGATCAGGGCCCGGCAGTACGCCTGCGTGGGCCCTACGTGGTGTCGGGCGGCTGGTGGGTGCGCGAGGTGCATCGCGAGTACTACTTCGTCGAGACCCAGCGCGGCGACGTGCTGTGGATTTACTACGACCGGCAGCGGCGCAACTGGATGCTACAAGGGCACGTCAACTGACGACATCAAACTGTCGCGGGCGTATCGAAGCGACATCGCGTATGCAATCGAAATCAAGAGCTTGTAGTTGGGAGAAGAAACAAGGGGGCGGCGCGTGAGGGGAGGCATGAGTTGGGGCAGGTGTACGCGCCGCTGTGGTGCAAGAGCAATTTCTCGTTTCTCGAAGGGGCTAGTGATCCGGCCGAGCTGATCGAACAGGCCGGCCATGTGGGGCTGCGCTGCATCGCCATCACCGATCGCGACGGTCTCTACGGCGTCGTGCAGGCGCACACCGCGGCGCGTGAGAAGGGCCTGCATTTGATTGTCGGCGCCGAGATGACGGTGGCCGACCCCGGTGTCATGTTGCCCGATCTCATCCGTGCCGGCAGTCGGCCCACCGCCAAGCCGGGGGCACAGTTCGAGCGCCCGGACCTCTCGACGATCGTGCTGCTGGCCGAAAACCGCGACGGGTACCGCAACCTGTGTCGCTTGACGACCCGTGGCCGCCGCCGCTCGCCCAAGGGCGAGAGCACCGTCACTTGGCAGGAGGTTGCCGAGCACGCCGAGGGCCTGGTCGGGTTGTGGGGCGGTGACCGCAGCTTGCTGGTGCGGCCGAGCGATGCGGACATGGGAGTGGCGGGGCCGATGCTGAAGGATGCGTTCGGCGAGCGCCTCTACGCCATCGTCAGCCGCCACCGCCGCGCCGACGAGGTGCGGCAGGAGTGGCGTTTGCGGGAGCGCGCTTCCACGTGGGATTTGCCGTTGGTGGCGGCAACCGAGGTCCTCTATCATTCGCCGGGTCAGCGCGACGTGCAGGATGTGCTGAGCTGCATCCGGCACCGCGTTCGCTTATCCGAAGCGGGGCGCCGCATCCGCGCTAACGCCGAGCATTCGTTACTCTCGCCCGACGCTTTCGTGCGCCTCTTCAGCGACGAGCCGGCGGCCATCGCCCGCACCTGCGAGATCGCCGAGCGTTGCACCTTCTCGATGGCCGACCTGCGCTATCGCTACCCCTCCGAGCGCCTCCCCGACGGCACCACCACCGACGAATGGCTGCGCTACCTGACCTTCGAGGGCGCCAAACGTCGTTACCGCGGCGAGGCCCAGGGAGAAGCGATTCCGCCCCAGGTCATCGAGCAACTCAACAAGGAGCTGGCGCTCATCGATGAGCTCGACTACGCCGGCTACTTCTTGACCATGTGGGAGCTGGTGCGTTTTTGCGAGGAGCGCGGCATCTTGTGCCAGGGTCGGGGCTCGGCGGCCAACTCGGCGGTGTGCTATTGCCTCGGCGTCACCGCCATCGATCCGGTGCGCATGGGGCTGCTGTTCGAACGCTTCATGTCGCGCGAGCGCGCCGAGCCTCCCGACATCGATCTGGACATCGAGCACGATCGCCGCGAGGAGGCCATCCAGCATGTCTACGAAAAGTACGGCCGCGACTACGCTGCCATGGTGGCGGTGATTACCCGCTACCGGCCCAAGTCGGCGGTGCGCGATGTCGGCAAGGTGTTGGGGGTGGCCGAGACCTCGCTCGACAGACTGGCGAAGTTTCTCAGCCGGTACGACTGCGTCGACGATGAGGCGCTGCGCGGCGCCGGCCTCGACCCCGAGGCCAAGGTGCACCGGCATCTGATACGCCTGGCCAACGCGATACAGGGATTCCCGCGCCACCTGTCGATCCACCCCGGCGGTTTCCTGCTCGGCCACGAGCCGGTGCACGACCTGGTGCCGATTGAAAACGGCGCCATGGAAGACCGCACCGTCATCCAGTGGGAAAAGGACGACGTCGAGGCGCTCGGCCTCTTCAAGGTCGATCTTCTCGGCCTTGGTGCGCTGTCGCATCTGCACCGTGCGTTCGATCTGATGCGTCATCACCGCGACGTCGATCTGAGCATGGCCGCCATCCCACCCGACGATACGGCCACCTTCGACATGTGCTGCAAGGCCGATACCGTGGGTGTGTTCCAGATCGAATCGCGCGCTCAGATGGCCATGCTGCCGCGCCTGAAGCCACGCACGTTCTACGACCTGGTGGTGGAGGTGAGCATCGTGCGGCCGGGGCCGATCACCGGCGGCATGGTGCATCCCTACCTGCGGCGCCGGGCGGGGGAGGAGCCCGTCGAGTACCCGCACGAGTGCTTGAAGCCGGTACTCGAGAAAACCCTCGGCGTCCCACTCTTTCAGGAGCAGGTGATGCGGCTCGCCGTCGTCGCCGCCGACTACAGCCCCGGCGAGGCCGACCAGCTACGCCGCGACATGGCCGCCTGGCGCAAGACCGGCCGCCTCGAGCGCCACCGCGGTCGGCTGATCTCGCGCATGATGGCCAAGGGCATCGAGGAGGAGTTTGCCGAGCGGATCTTCGAGCAGATCCGAGGTTTCGGCGAATATGGTTTTCCTGAAAGTCACGCGGCTAGCTTCGCGTTGATCGGCTACGCCACGGCGTATCTCAAGTGCCATTACCTTCCGGAGTTCACCTGCGCCCTCTTGAACTCGTGGCCTATGGGGTTCTACACGCCCGCCACCGTGGTGCAGGACGGCAAGCGCCATGGCCTGGTGGTACGCCCGGTCGACGTGTTGCACAGCGGGTGGAACTGCACCATGGAAACGTGCGAGCACTCCACTGGTGGCTTCGCCGTGCGCATGGGCCTGCGCTACGTCAAGGGGCTGCGCCAAGATGAGGGTGAGAAGGTCGAGGCGGCAGTGCGCGCGGCTTCGCGCTTGCGCCGCGGCGCCGGCGGGGCTGCGGCTAGCACAACCGACTGCGCCAAGCCTTCCGACAGCGCAGCGGGCGACCGTGAGCCGGGTGTGCCGTTTACTTCGATCGAAGACTTCGCTTCGCGCACCGGCATCTCCGACCGTTCCATGCGTCTGCTCGCCGAAGCCGGGGCCTTCGACAGCCTGAAGAGCAACCGGCGCGCGGCGCTGTGGCAGGTGCAGGGGATGAAGAAGGAAACCATGTTGTACGTGGCCGAGCCCGACCTGCCGCTCGGCGAGCAGGTGCCGACCTTCGCTTCGCTCAGCGACATCGACACGGTGGCGTGGGATTTCCGTACCATGAATCATTCGGCACGCAGCCATTTGCTCGAACCGTTCCGCACCGAGCTGGCCGCCAAGGGATTGCCCGACGCCCGCACCGTGTCGCGCATGCGCGACGGTCGCCGCGTCGAGTACGCCGGTATCGTCATTTGCCGCCAGCGCCCCGGAACCGCTTCGGGCGTCATCTTCATGACCATGGAGGACGAGACCGGTTTCGTGAACACCATCCTGTGGCCGAGCGTCTACGAGCAGTTCACCGTGCAGGCGCGCACACTGTCGTTTCTCGGTGTCAGCGGGAAGGTCCAGGCGGCCAACGGCATCGTCCACGTCATCGTGGATAGACTCTGGGATCCTCGCGAGGATGCCAGGCCCGCGCCGATGCAAAGTCGTGATTTCCATTGACACCTGAGCTCTACGGCGGCGCACCGAGCAGCATCCGCGTCACCGGGTTGGACTCGGCATAGCGCCTCCGACTGCTAGCCTGGATATCTCAACGGGTCGCGCGCCATCGGGCTCGCGCGGCCGTGACCCGTTGAGAACTGCGGGCTAGAATCCTGCTGCGCTCCCCCCGGCGGAAGACAGTTACTGTGGCGGCTTCACCCTTTCATTGCCGAACCTTCGAAGCGCGCGGCGTATGGTCACCGGCCGGCCTCGCGATCTTCGTCGTCGCCCTGCTGCCGTTGCCGCAGGAGCAGTCTTCGACCCCGCGAGCGCAATTCGAAGCGAGCGTCTCTCGGGTGCGCGTGGACGTCATCGTGACCGACGACGAGGGCGACTTCGTTGACGATCTGCGCCTTGAAGACTTCACGCTGTTCGAAGATGGAGAAGTGCAGGAGATCCTCGACCTGCAGCTCGTCGATCTCGGTGCCGGCGAGGTAATCGACGTTGCTGCGGTGGGCGCGTCGGCAACCACGACCCCGGGAACCTCGGGGAACATGGCCATCCCCAAGATCGACGCCGAACCGGATGTCGAGCCACCGGCCAACGCCAGCGACCTCGGCGCCATGATCTTTCTCATCGATGGGGCCAGCCTCGATCCGCGGGCCAAGACGCGCTTCGCCCGCGCCTGGAGCGAATGGATCGAGCACACCGAGGAGCTGGTCGTACCGCGTGCCGCCTATGCGATCAGCAGCGACGGCACCCTCGAGGAGCTGGTGCCGCTGACCTACGAGATCGAGCCCTTTCGCGCCGCCGTCGACGTGATGTACGAGTTTTCGAGCTTCGGCACCGCGGTGCTGGGGAGAATGCGTGAGCTGCTCGACGACATGAACGACCGTGCCGGCCGGGGCGCCGTCACCATCAAGGCTCAAGGCCTCGAGATCGACGAGGTGGCGCGCAGTCTGCATACCCTGGAAATCCTCACCCAGTTGTGCAACGTCCTGGCAGCTCGCCCGGGGCGCACTGCCCTCGTTTGGGTTTCCATGGGGGTCAAGCTCACCCAAGGAGGGCCGTACACCGCCCTCGTCGGCCACGACCCCTTCAACATCTTTGCGCTCGATCGTAGGATCCTGGAGCGCCAGGAACAGCTTCACCAGGCGGCCAACAGCGCCAACGTGAGCATCTATGCCATCGACCCGACGCTGAGCTCGGAGCAGAGGTTCCTGGGCTTCGATATGAGCGTCGGCAGCATGCAGCTAGCGGATCTCGCGCAGACACCGGAGGTCCAGGGTTCCTTGGATGGCTTCCGGCACTCCTTGCAAAACGCCGCGATCGCCACCGGCGGCCAAGCATTCATCCAGGCATCGGACATCTCGTTGATGCTCGATCGGATCGAGCAGGACAGCAGCCGCTTCTACCTGCTGGCCTACGCTCCTCCTGCTCTTCGAGGCGACGGCCGATACCACGAGATTCGCGTCGAGGTGAGCCGGCCGGGTGTCAATGTGCGGGAGCGTGGCGGCTATCTGGACGTACCCACTGACGACCGTCACACCAGCATGGTGAGCGTGGCGCTCGCCCTGCCGGGAATGGCACAGGGGCTTCCCGTGGTCGCCAGGGTTTCTCGCAGATGGTCGCCCGAAGGGCGGCCGATGGTGCAGCTTGTGGTCGGCTTGGATGCGCCGGCAGGCCAAACGGGCGCTGGAGCCGCGGGGTCCGAGAGCGCCTGGGATCATTTCCACGCCAGGGTTCTCACCGATGAAGACGAGATCGTCGAGGAATCGCATCAGGAAATGCCCCCGAGTTCGGCTGCGCCCTCCGACGCCTCGGGCGCGCCCGTTCGTCCCTTCGTGTACCTGCAGGAGTGGCAGCTGGAACCGGGAACCTACTCCATCCATATCGCCTTGGACGACTCTGTCAGCGGCCGCCTCGGCGCCACCGAGCTGGCGGTGGAAGTCCCCGAGCCGTCGACTGGATGGAGCACCAGCGACTTGATCTTGGCGGCGGGCGACGGGCTCAACGAGCCGCAACCTCTCATCACGGCCACGTTCTGGTCGAACGAAACGCTGCTCGCCTACGTCGAGGTGTCCGGGGGACAAGAGCCTGTCTTGACGGGTGATCTGCTCAACGCCGAGGGTACGGCTCGCTTGGCTCAGCTGCCGACGTTGGTGCTGGAGCGCGACAAGGCCGGACTGCACCGCGGTGCGCTGCGTTTCCAAAGACTCCCAGCGGGCGAGTACACGCTGCAAATCGTGGTTTCCGACCCGACCGTCGGGGGACACCGGGTGTTTCGCGAGCGGCTTCACGTGCTTCGCTGAAGACGGTGAATGAGCCGCCGCGTTTGGACGCCGCGGGCTACAGAGTACCCTTAGACTACGGCAGACCACGGCGGGAAGCCTGGAGCAGCGTGATGTCGGGAAACGTGATCAGCGTACTTGCCCTGTCGACGATGGCGCTCGTCGCTGTCACCGGCCTGCTGCCCGCCGAGGTCGGCACGCAGCAGGCCGCCACTATCGACGAGCGGCTCGTAGTCGTGCACGCGCAGATCGCCCGGGCCGAGCTCGAAGACGAACAGGCAACGGATGATTCCGTGAAGATGCTGATCGCCGTCCGTTTGGCGATCCTGCGCAACACGGAGGCGATGCTCGAGCAGAAGAAGATCGCTCTCGAGCAAGGCATCACGCTCACCTACGCTGTGGAAGGCGAGGTCTATCGACCCGAGCCGCCCACCCCCGAGCTCATCGCCAAACTCGAAGCTGCGATCGCCGAGACGGAAACCCAGGTCGACGGGGCGATCGCAAGAGCCGCAACACCCCCCGACGGGACCGCGAGATCAGCCACGGCGAGCGTCGCCACCCTGGAGAACACGCTGGCGATGTTGCGGCAGCGCTGGTACGCGGCAACCTATTCGATTCCCTACATCCTGGTCGAGGCTGGCGCCGAGCCCGAAGCTGTGGCTGAACCCGAAGCCGCGGCGGCCACGCCGGCAGCGGCAGTGCCGAGCTCCCAGCCGCCAGCCGCCGGTGGCGGCGTCGAGATCGTCGAGATCAATCTTCGTATCACCGACACGACAACGACGTGGTGGGAAATGTCGTGGTGGCTGACGTTGAGCAACGTCAACGACGAGGACGTCCGCGTCAACGCAACAATCCAATTTCTCGACGAGGACGGCCGTGTGGTCGATGAAGACGAGGTGCGTGACTTGCGGCTCCCGGCGTCTCAGCAGCAGGTGTTCCGGGGGGCCAGTCGCATCGATGCGCGCATCGCCCCGCGGGTGAAGTCGATATTCGCGAAGATCCAATACATCAGGGATTGAGCCCGTCCGCTTGGTCTATGAGCTCGCGTATCGGGACCGCAGTGGCTCCCTAGTGCAAGGTCAACGTCCATGAACAGCACGCGTCTGGAGTTGCGAATCCGGGGTCGAGTCCAAGGTGTGTTCTACCGTTTCAGCGCGCTCCAGGAAGCGCAGCGTCTGGCGCTCACGGGCTGGGTCAGAAATTGTTTCGACGGCAGCGTCGAGCTAGTGGCCGAGGGGTCACGGCAGAACTGTGAGAACTTGCTCGAGTACTGCCGACAGGGGCCACGAGGCGCCCAGGTCGATGAGGTCGAGTGCCGTTGGGCTCCGGCGTCAGAGAGCTTCAACGACTTCGCCATTCGCTACTGATGGGGTCTTGCCGTGTGGGGCGCCGGCTCGCTTCGCGACCCGTTGAGAAATGCGGGCTAGAGCCGTTCCGCGCCCAGCTGACCGCCAACGGACACCCTCCCGGAGGAGATGAATTGGCTTCTGGCAGGTAGCCGGTTGTTGCTAACCTTTGGAATAGGTGGATATGCGCATGGCGCGGCTCCCCCGAGACGGGGACGCAACATCGGAGGCTCCGCGATGGACGGGTCGTGGCGAATAACCAGCAACGAGACGATCCAGCGCTACGAGCGCGAGGGTTGACGCATTCTATTGACAGCCCCGAGCGGGCATCAATATGACATCTTCTTGACGCCCCCGTTCCTCGACGCACAGGAAATCTTCGAGCCCGACGACGGCGATACCGTGCGAGGGTATTTCCTCAAGGCCCTGGCGGAGGATCCGATCACTTTCCGTCGCCGGCACGGATGGGGATCGCGGGGATTAGCCGGCGAGCTGCAACGCCTGCGCGGCGCCGACGCGGGAGTCATCGAGCTCGTTTGGAGTCCGGAAGGTCTATGCCGGGAAGGGCGAGACCGGCGGGGCTACCCGCGGCACCGCTACCAGGCTCCGGTAGCAATTCGAGGGCTCAATCCCGGGGCAGGGGTGACCGCCGACATCAGTCGCAGCGGCGTGCGCGTGCTCCTGGCCGGCTGGCTTTCGGAAGATGCCGAAGGGCACGTTTGCGCCGTTCGCTTCATGGGCCCCGGTGACGACGTGAAACCAAGCTATGCCGGCGGTGCGGTGCGGCGCGTGCGCGCCGTGGCGGGCAAGAGTGAGGTCAGCATCGTGTTCGATGATCCGCTGCGCGTGCTGAGCGTGAACCGCGAAATGAGCCCTTAGCCAGTACTCGTGCGCCATCGCGCTCGCGCAGCCGTGACCCGTTGAGATATCCGGGCTAGCCCCCGGGAGTTCTTCAGCACCCTGTTCGGCGAACGCGTCGCTCGGCAGGTAAGATCGCCCCCATGCAGGCGATCCATATCGAGCGCACGGGGCCCCCGGAAGTCCTCGTCGAGCGCCAGGTTCCCGCTCCGGAACCGGAGCCCGACGAGGTTCGCATCGCGGTGCGTGCCGCCGGGGTGAACTTCGCCGACCTGCTGCAGCGCCTCGGCCTGTACGGTGGGGCACCGAAGCGTCCGTACATACCCGGCTTCGAGGTTGCCGGCGAGGTCGAGGCGGTTGGCGGCGCCGTCGAGCACTTCGCGATCGGCGACCGCGTCGTGGCGTTGACTCGATTTGGTGGCTATGCGCAGCAGGTATGCGCTGCGCAAGGCAACGCGTTGGCGCTTCCTCCCGAGATCGGCTTCGAGGAAGCCGCGGCACTGCCGGTCAACTACCTGACGGCGTGGATTTGCATGATTACGATGGGCAACCTGCAGGCGGGCGAACGGATCTTGATTCATGCTGCCGCCGGTGGCGTCGGTACGGCGGCGGTTCAACTTGCCCGGAACATCGGCGCCGAGTGCTTCGCCACCGCCGGCTCCGACGAGAAGGTCGAGTTCGTTGACGCGCTCGGCGCGGATCATCCCATCAACTACAACACCCACGACTTCGTCGAGGAGATCCGCCGGATTGCCGGCAAGCGCCCCATCGACCTGATCCTCGACGGCGTCGGCGGCCAGACGATGCGCAGAAGCTACGATCTCTTGGCGCCGCTCGGCCGGCTGGTGTCGTTTGGTCTGTCGGAGGCCGTCGCCGGGCCGGCGCGAAACCTACCGCGGGCTTTCCTGGCGTGGTGGCGTACACCGCGCTTCAATCCCATCGACATGATCGGCCGCAACACCGGCGTGTTCGGTTTTCATCTGGCCCATCTTCACGGCAAGCACCGGGTGGTGGCCGAGGCCTTTGCCGAGATTGTTCGGCGGGCGCAGACCGGCGAACTGAAGCCCATCATTGCCCGCACCTTCCCGATGAGCGCCGACGGTGCGGCGGCGGCGCACCGCTACCTGCATGAACGGCGCAACATCGGCAAAGTGCTCTTGGTGGAAAGCAGGCCCTGACGACCATGAGCTCCGTCGAAGATCACTACACCAGCAGCGATCTCGGCGATCGCATTCTGGCGGCGCTGGAGACTTCCGGTGCCGACATGGGCGCGCTGACCATCGACGACCTGGCGCCCGTCGACGCGCTTCATATTCGCGGCCGTGAAGCCACCGTGGAGCTGGCGCAGATGGCGCGCCTCGACGCCGAACAGCTGGTTCTTGACGCCGGCTGCGGCATCGGTGGCACCTGCCGTTACCTGGCGGCGACATTCGGCTGCAAGGTCATCGGCGTCGACCTGACCGACGAGCATTGCAGCGTCGCCGAGATGCTCTCCGCCCGCGTCGGCCTTTCGCAGCTCACCGAGTTCCACCGGGGAAGCGTGCTCGAGCTGCCCTTTGCAAACGACCACTTCGATCTCGTGTGGACCGAACACACACAAATGAACATCGCCGATAAGGCTGCCTTCTACGGCGAGCTGTTCCGCGTCCTCAAGCCCGGCGGCGGGCTTGCCTTTCACGACATCTTCGCCGGGCCCGAGGGCGATCTGCACTTTCCGGTGCCGTGGGCGACGGATGCTTCGATCAGCCACCTGATCCCCATCGAGGAACTACGCACCGTGCTCGGGGCGGCCGGGTTTTCGCAGCTTGCTTGGGAAGACAAGACCGGGGCATCGACAGCGTTCTTCGAAGGCATGGTCGGTGCTGCGCCGCAGGCTATCGGCATTCACGTGATCATGCGCGACGCCAAGACAAAAATTCCCAACCTGCTTCGTAATCTGAAGGGCGGGCGCGTTTGTGTCGTACAGGCGGTGTTGAAAAAGCCGTCGTAGCGGGGGGCCCAGCCGGTCGAAGCGGCGCCACCAGCTTTCCCACGTTCACCGCAGTTTGCCTCAGGAGAGGGTCCCATGAGCAACAAGCCGGTTATGAACATTGAGGACATCGAGCCGATTACCTTCGGCAACGGCGGTCGATTCGAAGGGCAGTTCCGCTGGGTGTCGCAGCACAACGGCGCCGTGAAGCTGGGCTACAACTTCGTCACCCTGGCGCCGGGGAAGACCGCCTTTCCGTATCACTTCCATCGTGGCAACGAAGAGGCGTTCTTCATTCTCGAAGGAACCGGGTTGTTGCGCTACGACGGCGAAGAACATCCACTGCGCCCCGGCGACGTGGTCGCCTGTGCGGCCGGAAAGGGCTCGGCACACCAGATTACCAACGACTCGGACGACG
>Ga0114950_10001518_pt1 | contig 17516 bp, 15 predicted proteins | sample N075metaG_FD_83503 | JGI IMG/M metagenome (GOLD analysis project Ga0114950, IMG submission 83503) | Deep subsurface microbial communities from Kermadec Trench to uncover new lineages of life (NeLLi) - N075 metaG | ecosystem: Environmental > Aquatic > Marine > Ocean trench > Sediment | place... | reverse complement strand
GCCGGCACCGCTCACGCGGTACCGCAGATTTTCCCGGGCGGTGAAGGTGCGAAGCTGCTGGCAGCTTTAGCGCAGCGCATGTACTGGCTGCTGGTGTTGCGAACTGACCTCGGCGCAATGCGCAACGAGATCGAAGCCGTCAAGGGGCTGCGCATCGGCGCCGCGCCGATGGTCGAGCAAGGCCTGCGAGGCCTGCTGGCTGATGCGGGTATCGATATCGAGCGCGACAAGGTGACGATCATGCCGGTGCCCGGCAGCGGCGATGCCGGCGCCTCGTTCGGGCTGCAGGCGGCAAAGGCGCTGGAAGCCGGGTTGATCGACGGATTCTGGGCGAACGGCCTCGGCGCGGAATGCGCGGTGCGCAGCGGCGCCGGCACGGTCGTCCTCGACGTGCGGCGCGGCGACGGGCCGGTGCGAGCGCGGAACTATACGTTCCCGGCGCTGATCACGTCGGATCGGCTGATCGCGGAACAGCCGGAGGCCGTGGCCGCCGCCACCCGGGCAATCGTCGCCGTCCAGCGCGCATTAATCGACGATGTCGGCCAGGCCACGACGGTCGGTGACCGCCTGTTCCCGGCCTACGAGGCGAGCCTGATCGCCGAAGTCGTGCAGCGGGATCTACCCTACTACGACCCGCGGATCGACGCGGCCGCCATTCGCGACATCGACGAATTCAATTCACGGCTCGGCACGACAACTGTTCCCCTGACGTATGCGCAAGCGGTCGCGACCGATGTCTGCGATCTCTGGGACGCCTGATCGAAATGCCGCCGGCAACACCGGAAATACCGGCGGCGATTCCGAGCATCGTCGACGGCCGGCCGGTCGAGACCACCGCCTCCGCGACGACGATTCCGTGTATTTCACCGGCGGACGAGATCGTGTTGACCGAGTTGCACGAGGCCGATGCCGGCACGGTCGACGCCGCGGTCGCGGCCGCGCGGCGCGCATTCGACCACGGGCGCTGGCCGCGGATGGGGGTCGCCGAACGCCAGCACATCCTGATGCAGATCCGGCAGACCATCGTGGACCATGCCGACGAGCTCGCGTATCTCGAGTGTATCGACGCCGGCCTGCCGCTGAAAAGCGTAACGGCGATGCATGTACCCCGGGCCGCGATGAATTTTTCTTTCTTTGCGGAAGTCATCGGTCAGGAGGCCGGCGAGACCTACACGCAGACGGAGCCGTATCTTTCCTACGTAACGCGCGAGCCCGCCGGGGTCGGCGCGCTGCTGGGGCCCTGGAATATGTCGCTCGGGCTCTGCACGATGAAAATCGCCTCGTGTATCGCGTTCGGCAATACCTGCGTCGTCAAGCCGTCCGAGTACACGCCATTGTCGATGCATCGCCTGGTGGAACTCATTCACGAAACCGATCTGCCGCCCGGCGTCGTCAACCTGGTAAACGGCCGCGGACAGGTCACGGGCAGCGCGTTGACGAACCATGCGGATATCGACCGCATCTCGTTCACCGGCAGCACGGAAACGGGCGCCCTGATCATGGCCGGCAGCGGGGCGCAACTGACGCCGGTCGCGTTCGAGCTCGGCGGAAAATCGGCGAACATCATCGCCGACACCGCCAACCTCGATCGGGCGCTCGACGGCGCCTTGTTCGGAATATTCAACGGCAACGGGCAGCAATGCCTGGCCGGGTCGAGGATCCTCGTTCAGCGCTCGATTGCCGACGCGTTCATGGCGAAGTTCGTCGAACGTTGCCGGAACATCCGCGTCGGCGACCCGTTGCATCCGGACACGGAGATCGGGCCACTCTGCTACGAGGCGCATCTGAACAAGGTCCTGTCGTATGTCGACATCGCCCGCGCGGAAGGCGGGGAGCTGCTGACCGGCGGCAAGCGCCATGCCGACTTCGATCGGGGCTTTTACATGGAACCGACCGCGGTCCTGGCATCGGACAATCAGACGCGGGTCTGCCAGGACGAAATATTCGGGCCATTCGCCGCTTTCCTGATCTTCGACGACATCGACGAGGCCATCTCGATCGCGAACGAGACACGGTTCGGGCTGGTGGCGTATATCTGGTCGGAGCACATGCCGACGATCATGAAAGCGTCGCGGGAAATTCGCGCCGGGACGATCTGGGTCAATACGCCGATGACCCGGGAACTCAGAGCGCCGTTCGGCGGTTACCAGCTGTCGGGCATCGGCCGCGACAGCGCCACGGATTGCATGAATTTTTTCACCGAGGCCAAGACGACCACGATTCCGCTGGCCGATTTCACGATGCAGCAGTTCGGCCGCGGGGACTGACAAACGTCAGACGAAATAGTGAAACTCGACGAGCAGGCAGCCGCCTTCTGATTTGAACGGCCCGTGGTGAACGCCGGGCGGTCGGCAGGCGTATGTATGCGCCAGGAATGATTCGGCCTCGTCGCCAATGCCCACGATCAGATCACCCGATATGAGCAGGACCTCTTCATAGTACTCGTGCACGAACGGCTCGGTGCTGAAGGCGCCCGGCTGAAACCGCAACAACCGGGTGCGGCTGCCGCGCCTGGCCTCCTCATCCAGGTTGCTGGACAGAATCCTCTGCTCGATACCCTCCGGGTAGCCCGGGGGCACCGCCCAGCCCTCGTCCATGTCCAGCGTCAGAAACTCCTGGTGCATTTTGAACAACTCGTTGTCTTGCATCGGCCCGCCTATGAATCAACCGGCAGCGTAAAAATATCATACGCGTGTCTGAGATACAGGTCACGAACCGGATCATGCAGTTCCATCTCGAACCGATGCGAGAATCTGATGCCGCCTTCGGCGGGGATGGTCCCGCAGAACATCAGCGTTCCGCTGGCGACAGGACCGTACGCACTCTCGAAGCGACCGAGCAGCTCGTCTCCGGTCAGATTCGCGGACAGGCTGCCCTGCTGATAGATCACCCGCTCGTCGCCGTCGTAGCGGTAAGAGTGCATTTCGATCGCGTCCCAGTGGTCCCGGATGTCGGCATAACGCCACAATGACGTGCCGATCGGTTTGGGACAGGCCTGCTTGGACATCACGACGCTGGTCGCCTCGAGCTTTCGATCGGTATGGTCCGAGCCCACGCCGACCCACAGCTCGTCATCGGCTTTCAGCACGAACGCCTCGATTTCTCCGGTGGACGCATCACCCGGGACCTGGATGCCGGCCGCGGTCGTCAGGAGCGAAACACCCACCCGGTAGAACTCCGGCGTCCGTGCCGGACGCGGAATGCCTTCACGTTCGAGTTCGGCGATATGTTTCTCCAGCGCATCGGCATCCCGGCCGGCCCAACCCGCGATCACGAGCGCATCGATCTGCATCGATCGTTGCGCAGGTAATCCGTCCGTCGCGATCAGGAAGTCTATTTTCTGTGCCATGGAACCCGACATCGCCGATGTGTACTCCCCTGATTAATCCGATGCCGCCCGCGCGACCCGCACGACGCTCTGGAAGAATTCGAAAACGGCCTGCTCCGACATGTTCCTGGCGTTGGCCAGCTCGCCCGCGTCGGACGTGAACAACACGCGATTGTCCGGGCCGATGACGACGATGGCGGGAATGCCCATGGCGATCGGGTTACCGTATTTCTCAACGATGTCGAGGTTGGCGTCGAATTGGCCGACGTCGACCGGGACGACGACGAAGTTTTCGGCGATCACGTCGCTCAACGGCGGCTGCTTGAGAGATTCGCCGAGTTTTCTGCAGTCGGGGCACCAGTTTGCGCCGAATTCGAGGAGTACCAGTTTCTGCTGTGCCGCTGCCCGAGCGATCGCGGCGGTGATGTCTACATTCGGATTCGCGTTGGCGTTGTAGGGGCCGGCCGGGTTGCAGGAGATGAGTAGCAATGCGATTGCCGGCGGAAACAGATGTTGGATTTTCATGGCGCCATCTCGAGGTTGAAACAATGGTAGCAGATGGGAAAGGCGTCATACACCACTGGTATCCGACAGATGTCGTAGGAGCGGCTTCCAGCCGCGATCGCAGGTGTCAATCGCGGCGGGAAGCCGCTCCTACGACGTTCTCTCGATTCCATAAACCCGTGTATAGTCGTTCCCTCGTAGAAAGACCCCCAGTACAAGAATACGAATCGAGGGTGCCCCCGTGAAATTCAATTGCTGTATTGCTGTTTTCTTTGCCGGCACCGTGCTCGCAGGCTGCGATGCACCACCTGCTATCGACTCGGGCGCTGCCGAGTCCGAGTCCGAGTTCAGTATCGTGAACGGCGTCAAGACAAAGCGCATCGAAGGCTTCTCCAGGCTCGGATGAAAACCAGTAGCGAAAAAATTCTGACCACCCACGTCGGCAGTTTGCCGCGCTCCGAGGCCGTCACCGAAGGGGTCTTCGCCAAGGACGACGGCGTTCTCGAGGATGAGGCCGCGCTCGAGGTCACGATCGCACAAGCCGTCGATGCGGTCGTGCGCCGCCAGGCCGAGACCGGCGTCGATGTCGTCAGCGACGGCGAGCTCAGCAAGATCAGTTACGCGACGTATATCGCGCATCGCCTGACGGGCTTCGCGGGCGAAGGCAAGCGCGAGCCGGCGCAGGATCTGCTCGATTATCCGGGCGCGATGCGCAAGCGCGCCGCGCTCGGCACGCGTTCGGACCGATTGCCGCCCGTCTGCGTCGGCGAGATCCAAGTCAAGGACCTCGGGCCGCTCAACACCGATCTTGCGAATCTGCAACACGCCATCGAACAGACACCCGTCACCGAAGCCTTCATGAATGCGGCATCGCCGGGCGTCATCGCGCTGTTTCAACCGAATGAGTTTTACCCGAGCCACGAAGCCTACCTCGAGGCGCTCGGCGAGGCCATGCGTGTCGAATACGAGGGCATTGTTCAGGCCGGGTTCCTGTTGCAGATCGACGCACCCGATATCGGCATGGGCCGACACACGATATTCAGGAACAAGAGCGATGCGGAATTCCTGAAGCTGGCCGAGTTGCATATCGAAGTGCTGAATCACGCGCTGCGCAACATCCCGGCCGACCGGCTGCGCCTGCATATCTGCTGGGGCAACTACGAGGGGCCGCACCACTGCGACGTGCCGATGGAACTCGTCCTGCCCATCGCATTGCGCGCGAACGCGCAGGCGCTGTTATTCGAGGCCTCGAATGCGCGCCACGCCCACGAATGGACCGTGTTTCGGGACGCGGACATTCCGGACGACAAGATCCTGGTGCCGGGCGTCATCGATTCGACGATGAACTATATCGAACACCCGCAGCTCGTGGCCGAGCGGCTCTGCCGCTTCGCCGACATCGTCGGCCGGGAGCGCGTCATCGCCGGGACCGATTGCGGCTTCGCGACGTTCGCCGGGTTCGGCGCCGTCGACGCCGACATCGTCTATGCGAAACTCGGCGCGCTGGTCGAAGGCGCGGAGATCGCCAGTCAGAGAATGGGGTCGTGATTCGAGGGAAAGGGGCCAGGGAAAGGCGTCAGACACCTTTTCCGCAAGGCTGACCGATGCCACGCATCATTAGCGCCATCAGCACTCCGCTCGCTTCCATTTTCGGCAGCGGGTTTCTCGTGATCGTACCGATACTCGCCAGCGCGGTCGGCCTGTATTCGCCCATCGCCATGGCCGGAGTCTGCGCACTCGCCTGGTGCGTCGGCACCGTGATTCGTTACAACATCCGCTTGGCCGAACCGGTGCTGGCAGACAACCCGCCCAGCGCCACGCTGTCGCTGGAGCGCGCTGGCGATGCCGGTACTCCACGCGCTGAACGGACAGTACGACGACAACAGCCTGATCCAGCTGACGGCCGCAGCCGCCGGTCTGCTCGTCAGCCCTCTGATCGTGGCGGCCGCATTGAGCCAGTTTGCCGCCGCGGTGGCCGATACGCTGGCCGACAACATCCTCGAAGCCCGGGCCGCCGTATCGGTCACCCTCAAGGGCGCGACCGAGCCGGTGTTCGGCGCCGTCTGGTTCAAGGCGCGCCTGGAAACGAGCCGCGACGAACGGATCGCGACCATCGCCGATGTCGAGGTCGTCCAGACGCGGTTCCCGAACCAGTCCGACGAGAACGTCGCGGCGCTGAAATCCCTGCTGGAATCCGAGATCCCCCAATGGGATCTGCCGATCTCCCTCGATGCGCTCGTCGCAAGCATCGACCTGGTGGCGGAGCGGCGCGAGGCCGCCACGAAAATTAACACCGACGCGCCGGAGATCCGCTTCGTCGCCGAGCCCGCCGTGCTGGTCACGCTGGACGGCGAGCCGCGGCTCCAGCAGCAGGCAGGCACGTCGCTGATGCGCGTGATCAATACGCCGTTCACGATCCTGCTCGACACGGCCGCCAAGACCTACTACCTGAACGCCGACGCGGCAACCTGGTACCAGGCGACCGACCTGACGGGCGACTGGCGTATCGCGGACGCGGTGCCAAAAGAAGTGGCCGCGCTGGCGCCGCCGCCGGATGACGAACCCCCGGAGGACGATTCCGAGGACGGGGCGGAAGCGGAGCCCGAGGAGCCGGGCCCGGCGCCCCGGATTATCGTCGCGACGCGCCCGACCGAGCTGATCTCGAGCACCGGCGACCCGGAGTACACGCCGATCGAAGGCACCGACCTCTTATATATGAGTAACACCGACAGCGACGTGCTGATGGACCTGAACAGCCTCGACACCTACCTGCTGTTGTCCGGCCGCTGGTACCGGGCGGACGCGTTAACCGGGCCATGGGCCTACGTCGCCGGCGAAGATCTGCCCGACGACTTCGGCAAGATCCCGGCAGACAGCAACATGGGCACCGTGCTCTATGCGGTGCCCGGCACCGAGCTGACGCGCGAGGCGGTGCTCGACGCGCAGATCCCGCAAACCGCCACCGTCGACCGCAAGACCGCGACGCTGGAAGTGGAGTACGACGGCGAACCGGATTTCCAGCCCATCGAGGGCACCACGCTGACGTACGCCGTGAACTCGCCGACGCCGGTGATCAAATACGCGTCCGCATATTTCGCGGTCGACGAAGGCGTCTGGTTCGCGGCCGGTGATCCCAAGGGCACGTGGCAGCCCGCCACCGACGTGCCGGACGAGATCTACACGATCCCGCCCGAGTCGCCGATGTACTACGTGACCTTCGTCAAGGTCTACAGCTATACGGACGATGAAGTGAACGTCGGCTATACGTCGGGCTACACGGGTACGTACGTCTATAACACGACGGTCGTGTACGGCACCGGCTGGTACTACCCGGGGTGGTACGGAACCTACTATTATCCGCGTCCGGCGACGTGGGGTTTTCATGTGCGCTACAACCCGTGGACGGGATGGAGCTTCGGCCTGAGTTACTCGAACGGGCCGTTCACCTTCGTCATCGGCGGCGGCGGCTGGTATCGCGGCGGCTGGTGGGGGCCCGGGCGCTATCGCGGTTACCACGGGGGTTATCGCCACGGCTACCGACACGGCTACCGCGCCGGTTACCGCGCGGGCCAACGCAATTCTGCACGCAACAACCTGTATCGCAGTCAGAACAACAAGGCCCGCGGCACCCAGGTGCGCGCCGACCGGATGGACAACCGCGCCCGCACGAAACCGGCGGGCGATCGCAAGAATAACGTTTTCGCCGACCGCGACGGCAACGTGCATCGCAAGACCGAGCAGGGCTGGCAGGAACGCACGAACCAGGGTTGGGAGAATTCTCGGGATACGACGCGCGACCGCGCAACGACGCAACCACAGCAGCGTGATTCGATGGCGGATCGAGGCGGCTCACGTGATCAGTCGCGCAACCCGCAAAGAAGTTCCCGCGAGCAACTGAATCGCAGCTACAACTCCCGGCAACGAGGTCATCAACGGACCGCGAATTACCACCGCTCGCGGGGCGGCGGCCGTGGTGGTGGCGGGCGGCGGCGCTGATCCGAATCGCGCCGGTAATATCACCGAGGTATCGGACCCTGCATCTGGTGTAAACTTCCCCCTTCAGGAACACAAGAGGTGACATGCCATGAGCAGCCAAACCCCCCGCCTGAACAGCATCGAGCCCGAAGCCGCGACCGGGAAAGTCGCCGCAATGTATGGCCAGGCGAAGAGCATGATGGGCCTGGTCCCGAACCTCTTCAAGGGCCTGGCGAACAGCCCCCAGGCCCTGGAGGCCTACCTGTCGCTGGAGCAGCTGATCAGCGCCGGCAGCCTGAACCCGGCGGAGCAGCAACTCGTGCGGATGGTCACGAGCGTGCATAACGGCTGCACCTATTGCGTGGCCGCGCATACGCTGGGATTGAAAGGCGCCGGCCTGAGCGACGAGGAAATTCTCGACGTGCGCCGCGGCGCCTCCGACGACAAGAAGCTGCAGGCGCTGATCGTGTTTACCCAGGAGATCCTGTCGACGAAGGGATGCGTGTCGGACGACGATCTGTCCGCGGTGCGCGCGGCGGGTTATACCGACGCCAATATTGCCGATGTGATGGTGGTGATTACGCAGAAGACGTTATCGAATTATTTTAATCACCTGCACGATAGCGTGCTGGATCTGCCGCCGGCGCCTGGGCTGGATTAGCGGAACCCGTATCGGGGAGTCATGATACAACGTCGGATGTTCTGTCAAACGGCGCTCGCGACCGCGATCGCCGCCGCACTGCCCGCGGGCCGCTTGCTCGCGGCAGAACACGAAGTCGTCGCGACCACCGCGGCGCCGATCCGCGCGGTCACGGGCGCGGGCGCGGCGATCGAGCTGGAACCCGCTGCCGTCAGTGCGCTCGGCAAGCAGATCGCCGGGCGCCTGCTGTTATCCGGCGACGACGGCTACGACACCGCGCGGCAGGTCATGAACGCGGCCATCGACAAGCACCCCGCCCTGATCGTGCAATGCACGGGCGCCGCGGATGTGCGTTATGCCGTCGAGTTCGCGCACGAGCGTGAGCTGCTGCTCGCCGTCAAATGCGGCGGCCACAGCTACGGCGGCAAGTCGACCTGCGACGACGGCATGATCATCGACCTGTCCCTGTTACGCGGCGTGCGAGTCAACCCGGACGCCCGCACGGCACGGGTGGCGGGCGGCAGCCTGCTGGGGCAGATGGATCACGAGACGATGGCCTTCGGCCTCGTCACCACGGCCGGCACCGTCTCGCACACCGGCGTCGGCGGCCTGACGCTGGGCGGCGGCTTCGGTCGTCTCGCACGGCGCTTCGGCCTCGCGCTCGACAACATTCGGGCGGTCGAACTCATCACGGCAGACGGCGCGTTCCGTCGCGCCAGCGCGGAGGAGAATCCTGATCTGTACTGGGCCGCGCGCGGTGGCGGCGGCAACTTCGGCGTCGTGACGGCCTTCGAGTTCGGGCTGCATCCGATGCAGCGCGAGGTCATCAGCGGTGAACTCATTTTCCCGCTCGGCCGGGCACGGGAATTGCTCGAGTTTTATGCGGACTATTCGGTCACCGCGCCCGACGACGTCTACACCGACCTCGTCATGATTTCCCCGCCGGGCGATGCCGGTGGTTTCGTCATGATTCATGTCTGTTACAGCGGTCCGGCCGGCCGCGCAGATGCCGTGCTCGAGCCGTTTCGACGACTCGGCGAGCCGATGTCCGATTCGGTCAGATCGATCGATTACGTCGCGTTACAGAGGAGCTGGGATAACTCGGATCCGCGCGCGATGGGCGAGTACCTGAAGTCGGGTTTCACGACGGACATCGATGCGCGGCTTATCGACGCGATCGTCGATGGGTTCGTCACCGACCCCGGTCGCTCGACCACGGTGTTCTTCCAGCAAGCCGGCGGCGCGATCAAGCGCGTGCCGGCCGACGCGACCGCATTCACGCATCGCTTTGCCGAGCACACGCTGTTCTCGACAGTGGGCTGGCCGCGCGCGACCGACGGCGCGCCGCACGTGAGCTGGCTCAGGGCGTACTGGAAGACCCTGGTCCCGTTCACATCGGGCTTTTACACCAACGAGGTCAGCACCGAGAGCCAGGCGACCATCAACGCGAACTACCGGGGCAACTACGGGCGCTTGGTGAAGATCAAGGGCCGGTACGATCCGGACAACCTGTTTCGGTTGAATGCGAACATCGTCCCCGAGACCTGAACGAGTGTCTGGTACGTTTTCCCCCATGCTGGGAAGTTGGCGTCTGACACCTTTTCTCGTATTTCTGTGCGCCGCATGCACGATGGAGGCGCCAACGGATGTTGTCGTGACGTCGGGCACGCAGTTCGGCGTCGACGGCAACAACGCGGCGCTGGTGATCGACCTCCAGGGTATTCTCTTTCACCTCCCTCCGGGCGGCGGCACCGCCAGCCCGCTGACCGGCCCCACCGACGACGTCCGCCGCCCCCGCATCAGCCCCGACGGCCGGTGGGTCGTCTACCAAACTTTCGCCAGCGGCGTCTGGGACATCGGGCTCGCGCGCATCGACGGTCGCGACCGTCGCCTGCTGACGAGCGGCCCGCACGACCATCGCGATCCCGCGTGGTCTCGCGACGGCCGGTCGATCTGGTTTACCTCGGACCGCACCGGCAACTATGACCTGTGGTCCATCGACATCGAGACCGGGACCACAATGCAGCGTACGCGCGACCCGGCGGACGATTATGGGCCGACGGTGTCGGCGGCCGGGCTGGCATTTGTTTCGGAGCGGTCCGGGGCGCCGGCGTTGTATTTTCTGGAAAAGCCGTCGGACGCGTTTCCCACCCCGGGTACCCCGCTCCCTGTGAAAAAGATAGCGGGCGCGCCGGGTGGGCGCCTGCATCCGCCGCGGTTGAGTCCGGATGGGCGGCGCATTGCGTACGTGCGGGCCGTGGCGCGGAATGCGTTTCCGGGAGTTGCGCTCAATCAGCTGGTGGTGACGGAGGTTCGGAGTGGAGAGACACGGGTGTTGTCGGCGGACGGAGCGGATGTGTTCGGGGCGGCGCCGGCCTGGCTGGACGACGACTCATTAATATATACGGCGGACGGGGGAATCCGGCGGGTCGACGTCAACACCGGTGTTTCCGGGGAGATTCCGTTTCGGGTGGCGCTGACGGTCAAGCGGTCGGTGTTTACGCCGCGGGTGCCGGTGGTGTTTTCGTCGGATGAGAAACCCGCACTGGGGATCGTCGACCCGGTGGCGCTGCCGGATGGCAAATTGGTGTTCACGGCGCTCGGGGATTTGTGGGTGCTCGATGCGGACGGTGAGCTGACGCAATTGACAGATGATGCGTTTGTCGAGCGGGATGTCAGTGTTTCGGGAGATGGGGAGACGCTGGCCTATATCTCGGATCGGGATGGAGAGATGGGAATTCGGGTGTCTGACATCTCTGCCTCCTTTTCTTCGCGCGGGCCGAGGTATCCGACGTTCTCGCCCGACGGGCAATCGCTCGCGTACCTCGAGGTCGGGCCTCGGGGGATGAAAGACTTCACCCTTCGGGTGCTTGACCTCGCGACCGGGAAGAGTCGGCGGATGCGGAGTTCGCCGCAGGTCTGGCCGGGGCGTATTGCCTGGAGTGCGGACGGGTCGCACGTCACGGTCGCGGAGCTGGCAATCCTCTCCGCTCGGTTCGGGGACGGGGCGAACCGGTTGGTGCGGATCAACGTTGCCGACGACACGGCGTCCATCGAGGCGTTGCCCGATGGGCTCACGCCTGATTTTGGGCCGGTCGCATCGAGGGACGGTTCGCAACTCGCGCTGGTGATCGATGGCGCCTTGTGGCGGGTGCCGGTGGCGGCCGATGGTCGGCTGGCCGGGGCGCCGGTGCTCGTGCTCGATGCGCTGGTCGAGTCGCCGGCCTGGAGTTGGGACGGCCGTGCGATCACGGTGCTGACGAACCGGGGGCTGGAGACGGTCGTGGTCGAGTCCGGCGAGCGCCGGGTGCGTAACCCGCCGCTGTCGTGGTCGCCGGCCGCCGCATCGGGAACTCGCGTCGTGCATGCCGGGCGGCTGTTTGATGGCAACAGCATTACCTATCGTAAGGACGTCGACATTGTGATCGATGGCGCGCGCATCGTCGCGGTCGAACCGCATCGCGAGCGGAGTGACGACGAGAACATCGAATTCATCGACGCTGGCGACAAGACGGTCCTGCCGGGCCTCGTCGATCATCATGTGCATTTCGAGCCGCACAAAGGGGAATGGGTCGGTCGGGCATTGCTCGGCTTCGGCGTGACGACCGTCGTCGAACCGGGCGGCCTGGCGTATGAATCGCGCGAGATCATGGAAGCCTGGGCCAGCGGCCGACGCGTCGGGCCGCGGCTGGTGTTTGCCGGGCCACAACTCGACGGCTCCCGCCGCCACTTTCACTTCGCCGCACACATCAACAGCGACCGGCGCCTCGAGTGGGAACTCGACCGCGGCGAGCGGCTCGGGTATGGGCTGATCAAGACTTACACGCGCCTGCCCCCGGCGCGCCAGAAGCTGGCGGTGGAACTGGCACATGCCCGTGGCTTGCCGGTAACGGCGCACGCGGCCTATCGGAATCTCGGCTTCGGCGGGGACCGTATCGAACATCTCAGAGGCTCGAGCCGGCTGGCATACTCGCCGAAGCAGTCGGAGTTGCTCAACACGTATGCCGATGTCGAAGAGATCATCGTGCAGTCCGGCGGCAGCGTGACGCCGACGATCGTGGCTGGCGGCGGGTTCTTCGACTTCGCATGGCGCCACCCCGAGATATTCGATAATCCACAGTACGTCGCGCTGTGGCCCGGGCCATACCGACAAGGGCTGGCGGGGTTCACCCGGGTAGTGAGCAAGAACCGGATACTGGTAGAGAGAGGTTTGACCAATGCCCGGGCCACGGTAAAGCGCCTGCACGAGCGCGGCGTGCGGATCGTGGCCGGCACCGACTCGCCCATCTTCCCGTACGGGCTGGCACTGATCATCGAACTGGCAAACTACGTCGACGCGGGGCTGACCCCGGCCGAAGCACTGCAAACCGCCACCACCCACGCCGCAGCGGAACTCGGCGCCGACCAGGAAATTGGCCGGATCCAGCCAGGTCTGCTGGCCGACCTCGTCATCATCGACGGCGACCCGCTGACCGACATCACCGACTTGCTGAACGTCTCCGGCGTCATGGTCAACGGGCGTTACTTCACGCTGGAAGAACTCATCGGGCTCATCGCCCCGGGAACGACGCCCTGACCGGGCGCCTTGCCCGGCTTGTATTGCCCTGATTACGGCGTTACGGTGACCCGGACGAAAGCAGCACCACGGAAGCGACCCGGAAATTATGAATATCGACATCATGCTGGAACCGGACCAGAGTCCGGATCAGCTGGCAGAGCTTGCTCTGCTGGCCGAAGGGTACGGGCTGCGCGCCCTGTGGGCACAAAACTATGTGCCCGCGCGCGATCCGTTCATGTGCCTCGTGCCGGCCGCGCAGGCAACGAAAAAGATCAAACTCGGCGTGGTGGTCGTCAGCCCGTACGAAATGCACCCGATGAAGATCGGCAACGCCGTGCTGACCCTGAACGAATTCTGCCAGGGGCGCGCGGAAGTCGTCATCGGCGGCGGCGGTTATTGGTGCAGCCGCATGGGTGCCCGGCCGGAACGCATGGTCCGCGCAGTTCGCGAGGCCATCGAGATCGTCAAGGGCAGTTTTCGCGGCAAGCCATTGCAGTACGACGGGGAGCTCTACAAGGCGTACGGCTATCACTCCGAGTGGGCGACCGATCCTGCGCCGCTCGTCTATGCCGGGGCGAGCCGCGAACAAATGCTGCGCATGGGTGCCCGCGTGGCCGACGGCATCATGACCAGCGATGTAATCCGGCCGCTGATCGACGAAGCCGTCGCCACGGTTAAAGCCGCTCTGGAAGAACACGGCCGGTCCGAATCCGGTTTCCGCTTCAACAGCGCGATTGCATTTCATATGAAAGAGGATCGCGATGTCTCGATGCGCGAGGCGCGACGCGAATTGATCACCCGGGCGGTGCTCGGAGAGTGGTATTTGCGTTCGTTCATGAGCGATGCCGAGGTGGCCGTCGTCAGAGACAATATTGCGGCCTTTTATACGGCCTACCGGGCCAAGACCCACGTCATCGAAGGCGTGCCGGATTCGATTCTCGACAAACTGGTCGAGAATTTTACGATCGCCGGCAGCCTTGATGACCTCGACACGAGAATCGCGGAGCTCAAAGAATACGCTGCGACCGGGATCACGGAACTCTGCTTCCGCACGCACGATGATCCCGCGTTCGCGATCCGGCTAATCGGTGAGAAGATCGCACCCGCGCTGAATTAATCGCCCTGAAAAGGTGTCAGACACCACTTTTCCATCGGCCACGATCACGAACATCCCGATCTTCAGCACGATGGACATGAAATCAGCATCCCCCGAACAAGCGTATTTGCACAGCTCTTGTGGGAGTGGCTCGAGGAGTATTTCACCGAGGATTTCTTTAATCACGATGGCCCGCCCGGCGGGCGAGGTGATTCCAGGCCTGTTGAACGGGTCAACATCCATACAGGCTGAGGCAGATCAGAATTAAGTGCCCAAAAACTGCCCTGAAATGGGCCATTTAAGGCGATGAAATGCTACCTTTTCAGCCGATAACTCATTGATAATAACGGCTTGCAGAGGTCCTACCCCAACCCAGGAGAACGCCATGGTGACTGTTATGCGAACCACCCTTATTTGGGTTGCCGTCACGGCACTGCTGAGCACGTCAGCGCAGGCCGGTGATGCCGCCCTGCTGGAAACCCTGTCAGCTGCTGCCGAATCTGAACACCGCGCCGCCGACCACCGGGTTCGCAATGCCACCCGTCACCCGGCAGCGACCCTGGCGTTCTTCGGGATTCGCGACGACATGACCGTGGTGGAACTGTCTCCCGGCGGCGGCTGGTACACCGAAATCCTGGCGCCCTTTCTCCGCGACAAGGGGAAATTGTATGCAGCCAACTACGATCTGGAATCTGAGTTCGAATACTATCGACGCAACGCGAAAAACTTCCTTGCAAAGCTGGCAGCCGATCCGGCCCGTTACGATCGCGTGATTGCCACGACTTTTGATCCGCCGGAAAAACTGACTGCGGCGCCCCCGGGCAGTGCCGACCTGGTTTTGACCTTTCGTAATCTGCACAACTGGATGGACGAAGGCAGCGTAGATGCCGCTTTTTCCGCCATGCACACGGTGCTCAAACCCGGCGGCATCCTGGGCATAGTGCAACATCGCCAGGCTCCCGCCACGGCCCAGGACCCCAAGGCAGAATCCGGCTATGTGCGGGAAGACTACGTAATCGCCTTGGCCGAGGCCGCCGGATTCACGCTGGTGGCAAGCAGTGAAGTCAACGCCAACCCCAAGGACACCAAGGACTATCCGGAGGGAGTATGGACCCTGCCGCCAACGTTTGAACTCGATGATGTCGATCGCGACAAGTACCGGGCCATCGGAGAAAGCGATCGGATGACCCTGAAGTTTATCCGGAGCCCATGAGTCCGCAGGCCGTCCTGGCCGGATTCAATCTCCGCGCCATTCAGCAATTCGTCAAGTGGACGGTCTACACCGTCCTGATCGTCAACTTCTTTTTTTATCTCTGGGATGACATCGAAGCCGCGGAGCATTCGCTGCGCTCAGGTGGTTCGTTGCTGGCCTGGGCCGCGGTATTCGTCACCACCATCGATGAGATTGCGTGGTTCGCGTTGCTGTTTCTTTTCGAGCTGGAAACCTATGCATTATCCGATGAAGCGTTCGACGGGAATACCGGCCCGATAATTCATGGGGTTCGGGTCATCTGCTATGCGTTCCTCGCGCACACGATATACGCCTACGCCGATATTCTGCTCACCATGGAACAGGCATTGCCGCTTGCGGGCGTTACCGATCTTTGCCAGTTAGCCAACCAGGGCATCTCTTATATCGATAATCTGGCTTACACCGTAATCGAGCAGTCCAACTGCGCGAGCCTGTCGCTCGGCACCGTGTTCTTTTCGGTCAACAGTGCTTCGGTGGTCACAGATTCCGCAGGTCTGACAACTTCACTCTGGCTGGCGCGGGTCGACCTGATCGAGGCCAGCATCTGGCTGCTGATTGTCTTCCTCATCGAGTTTATGGTGATCCTGCAGAATCGCGGCATCAGCAGTGGCCCGCTGATTACCATGGGGAATACCGCCAAACCCCTGCTATACGGGATGCTGCTGCTCATCTGTGTGTATTGGGGCAACCAGCAGCACTGGCTGTATGTCTGGGATGAATTGATCTGGATCGGCGGCTTTATAGCCATCGAAATGAACGTCGTCGAGTGGCGGGAAGAAATGCAGGAAGAGACGCAGGCACGCGGTTCGAGCTGATAGCCGGGGCGCAGAACCTCTATACGACTACAACAGTTCGCCCAATTGCGCCTGCAGCGCATCCGGCCGGAACCAGTCCTGGCAAACCTGGCAGGTGCCGTCCCGGCCAACCAGCACTGCGGTATTCGGTGCCTTGCCCACCGCAGCCCAGGCGCTGTCTTGCATATTGTCGACGAGCACGGTCGCCTCGAGGCCGAGCTTTTGCCGATACTCCCGTGCCCGGCCGTTGCGCTCGTCCTGTTCCCGCGGCTGGCGGATCAAAATACCCTCATCCCGGTTGGTCTGCGTTACCCAGTCGGTGCCCGTGTACGGGCACAGGTCGCCGCTGGGATGGGCATCCATGACATATAGCACGACCACATTCAGGCGATCACCAAACGACTTCAGTATTTCATTCACCGCCGGGTTGAATTGCCGGGACGGAGGACACGTCATGGAGCCGGTAATGATCAGCGCCGGCTTATCGGCCCACTGCGAGGCCAGCCGCACCGCCTTGCCTTCGGGCGTATAGACCTCGGCATCGGAAATCTGCTCCCCTTCACCGACCCCCAGCATGAATTGGGCGATATCGACAGTCGCATTCTTGAGATGCCACTCTTCTTCCGCGATCAACTCGCTGACGTCGAACGCCTCGTCGCTATCGGACATGGTGAATCAACCTTCGGCACGCCGTCCCGGGCCACACCCGCGGTTACAGATATTTTGCGGTGAGTTCTTCGGACACGTCCCAGAGCTTCGCGGCCAGTGCGGCATCATGCATATGCGGGCCTTCCGGCTCGACCGGATTGCAGTCCTCGAAGTAAAAGCCGCTGACGCCGTCGAGGTTCGCATCGATGGCACAATAAACTTGGGTCGCTGCACCCTGATCCGGCCTTTTGAACCCCTTGCGCAGCGGCGCGTCGGGATCACGCGGCTTGCCCGTTATGTAGCGGCCGAGATTGGTCGCGACCAGCCCGGGGTGCACCGAATTCGAGGTCACGGACGTGCCCGCGTAACGCCGCGCCAGTTCGCGCGAGAACAATGCGTTGGCAAGCTTCGTCTGACCGTATGCCGTGAAGGCCTTATAGCCTTTCTCACCAGACAGGTTATCGAACTGTATGCCCTCCGGCGGGGCGTTTTTGTAGCCGATGCTCGACAGTATCACGATGCGCCCGGCCGGCGCCGCCTCGACCTGGTCGAGCAAACGACGCGTCAGGATGTAATGCCCGAGGTGATTCACGACGAACTGCATCTCCAGGCCGTTGACCTGCTGCAACTTCGGTAACGCCATGATTCCCGCATTACACATCAGGATATCGATCGGCACATCGATGGCCGCAACCGCGTCGGCACACGCGACGATAGAGGG
>Ga0114950_10001517_pt1 | contig 17537 bp, 15 predicted proteins | sample N075metaG_FD_83503 | JGI IMG/M metagenome (GOLD analysis project Ga0114950, IMG submission 83503) | Deep subsurface microbial communities from Kermadec Trench to uncover new lineages of life (NeLLi) - N075 metaG | ecosystem: Environmental > Aquatic > Marine > Ocean trench > Sediment | place... | reverse complement strand
TTTCATTTTCCTGTCAAAATGATGTAATACGACTGTTGAAATATGATATCTTCCGCAATTTTCTTGCTATTTCAAATTCATTAAATCTTCCTGTCCTCAATAATTTTTAGGTTCATTACAAACTTTCTTTATTCAATTACCAATAAAAAAATTATACTTTCATGATATCTATATTTGACAGATTATGATTGCATAAACATCGAAATGCATATTTTAAAATCCTTGAATTATTAGCAGAATTAAGTCTTTGTGAAATATATATTTAAAATATTGACGAATGAAAATGCTTAAAGCAAGTATCCAGGAACTTAATCTTCTTCTTGGAAATATTGATATCTATCTTCTAGACCAAATTTTAAAAGCTCGATTCGAAAAACATTTTAAAATCCTTGACGCAGGTTGTGGCGAAGGAAGGAATCTTATTTATTTTATTCGCAATGAATACCAAGTTTATGGCATTGATAAAGACAAGGATTCCATCCAAATGCTAAAAAACCTTATCAAATCGATCGATGAGGAATATCCAATAAGTCGTTTTATCAGCGGAAATTTGGAAGAGATGCCCTACAAACAACATCAGTTTGACGCCATAATTTCAAGTGCTGTACTGCACTTTGCTGAGAGCAAAGACCACTTTTTACACATGTTTCATGAGTTGAACAGGGTATTAAAATACAATGGGATATTATTTATTCGCATGACTTCCGATATTGGAATGGAAGAAAAAGTGAAACCAATGGGAAAGGGAAAGTACCTTCTTCCCGATAAATCGGTGAGATTTTTACTTACTAAGAAATTGCTAAATGAAATAATAGATCAATTCGGATACAGTTTTGAAGAGAATTTCAAATCGGTTGTTGTAGATGAAAATCGTAGTATGGCTGTCTTGGTTTTAAGAAAACTTTAAGGCTACCAAAACCAAGGCAATTCCTTTTCATATTTATTTATGATTTACTTAGATATTGACAAAATATAGCCTGCATAATGCAGAAGATAATTAATGAAACTTATAATGGGTTAGCAACTACGACACCTGCCTGCGGTAGGCAGGTTGACATGGGATTTAGATCATTTATTTGAAAATTTAATATTATACCCTAAAATTGAGCGATTCTTAGAAGCAATAAAAGAGAAGGTGCAATTTGTTCTTTCACAAACAGAGAAACTGAATAATTCAGCTTTTTCGTATTTCAGAATAAAATATTCTCTAAAAAATGCAACCTTATTTCATTTTTTTCATATTAAGTAATAGAACCGAATAGATATAAAATCTAAAATAAGATTATTTTTTGTTTTGAAATCTTATACTATTTTTGGGACTTTAATTGATTTTAGTGTTTACTCCAAAAACAACTTGTGATGGCGAATAAAGAAAAACAAGCATATTCCGCTTCTGAACTCAAAGAATTTGAAGAACTGATCAATCTAAAACTATCTAAAGCAAAAGGGGAACTGCAAAATCTAAAATCTACCCTAAGTAAAGATGCTGAAAGTGGTTCGGATGGTACGTCCGCCTATGCAAAAGTTCTGGAAGATGGAGCTGATACATCAGAAAAAGAAAGCATGAGCCAATTGGCAGCCAGGCAGCAAAAATTTATCAGCAATTTGGAAAATGCACTGATACGTATAAAAAATGGTACTTATGGAGTTTGTATAGATACAGGCGTACTTATTCCCAAGGATCGATTGAGATCAGTACCTCACACCATGCATTGCATAGAAGCAAAACTCAACAGAAACTAAATTGGACTTTCTTAAAAACCATGTTGAAGCGCTCATTTTTTGTTCAGTACACCCGATAAAGGATGAGGAGATTCAATCTTGTTTGGCAGAAATGTTTGATGCAGATGTGCGTTTGAAAGACATTTCAATTGCGATCGAGCAACTTCAGGAAAAATATTCTTCCGACGAATTCTCTATTGAAATATCAAAAATAGGTGGTGGATTTCTATTTTATTCCAAACCCGCATATCAGGCAAGTATAGGTATATTATTAAAACAACAATCAAAAAGAAGGCTGTCAAATTCAGCGCTGGAAACACTATCCATAATCGCATATAAACAACCCATCATTAAATCCGAAATCGAAAAAATCCGTGGAGTTAATTGCGACTATACAGTTCAAAAATTACTCGAAAAGGAATTGATAGAAATACAAGGGAAATCCGAAGCTATAGGAAGACCTATAATCTATGGAACAAGTAAAAATTTCATGGAATATTTTGGAATAAACAAACTTAAAGATCTTCCTACTCCAAAAGACTTCGCCATGGAAGAGAATAAAATCGGCGAAGAACGTGATGATTAATCCAATAAATTGTTCACAATAACTGCATATATTCCATGAGGCCTGGTAAGAAACCAACGAGACAAAAAGAAGAAAAAGAATTTTCTAAGGATCCATCATCCAAGCGAAAACGCATTGTTGCTGAAAATGATTCTCCAACCACACGTTTAAATAAGTACATTGCGCAATCAGGAGTATGTTCAAGAAGGGAAGCGGATGAGCTTATCAAATCAGGAAGAATTAAAGTAAACTCCAAAGTGATCACTGAGATGGGCTACCAGGTGAAAGCTGGAGATAAAGTATATAACGGAAAAAAGCTGCTGTCTAAAGAAAGACTTGTATATATTCTTATAAATAAACCAAAGGATTTTATCACCACAACCGACGATCCTCAGGAACGGAAAACAGTGATGCATCTCGTGGCTAAAGCTTGTGACGAACGGATCTATCCGGTTGGACGACTCGATAGAAATACCACCGGTGTTTTGTTGTTGACCAATGATGGCGAACTATCCAAAAAGTTGACCCACCCTTCTCATCAAATCGGGAAGGTCTACCAGATAGAATTGAATAAGCCGATAGAAGAAGAACACTTTAATCAAATCAAGGAAGGAATTGAGCTTGAGGATGGTTTGATAAAAGTGGACGACATCGCTATTATTGACGAATCTAACCTTGTGTTGGGAATAGAAATACATAGTGGGAAAAACAGGATCGTACGCAGAATATTTGAGTCATTTGGATATGATGTTCTCAAACTTGACAGAGTCATGTTTGCCGGACTCACCAAAAAAGATCTTTCTCGTGGCAAGTGGAGATTTCTTAAGGACAGGGAAATAGTTAAGTTGAAATATTTAAAATAAATTCTCCTATTTCCGAAACTTCTAATTCCTAAATTGAGCGATTCAACAAAGCGATAAGCCTGCCTCACCGGCAGGCACTAACTTGTTGAGTTAAAAAGACTTCCAAACCTGCCTGATCGGTAGGCAGGAATACTCGCAATACGCACTCGGTATTCCTGCGTTTTTTGTTCCGCAAGTTTGCGGGATTCTCAACCTTTTAGCACTTCTCATCTCTCTTGGATCGCCCAGTTTAGGTAATTGTTGAAATTCTTTTCAAAGAATTACTGTTAAAACAAATAATAGTATGCATGCTTACTATTATTTGAAAAAATCATTTAATTACAATACCTTTTGACATCAAGGAGAAAAATGGAGGGTTGAGAATAGCGTAATAAAAAAGGACTCTCAATTACGAAAGTCCTCAAATTGGTGGTGATGAGTGGATTCGAACCACCGACTCACGGATTTTCAGTCCGATGCTCTACCAACTGAGCTACATCACCTCCAAAACAGGATGCAAAAGTAGATAATTTATTATTTGACACAAATATTTAGTTGAGAAATTGAATTAATACATGCAATAACATGATCTTACTTCAGCAAATTCTATTCTTGCTTATCGTTGCAGTCGCCGTATATTTATTACTAAGGCGAATTTTACGAATAAGAAAAAACATCCTTCTTGGGCAAGATGAAGACCGTAGCGATCAACCCGCCAAAAGGTGGAGATCCATGCTGCTTGTAGCATTTGGACAAAAAAAGATGTTTAAAAAACCAATACCTGCCTTACTTCACGTACTCATTTATATTGGATTTTTAGTCATCAACATTGAAGGAATAGAATTTATTCTTGATGGAATTACAGGACAACACAGAACAATCGCCAGTGCATTTCAAGAGATAAATCTTACCAGATTTTATACCATTACCTTAAACATTTTTGAATTCATGGCGGTGGCTGTCATCCTTTCGTGCGTGTTTTTTCTGATTAGGAGAAACATTTTTAAAATTAAGAGATTCAGCGGCGGGGAAATGACTAATTGGCCAAAGCTGGATGCAAATTTAATTTTGATCTTTGAAATTTTGCTCATGTTTGCAATCATCACCATGAATGCGGCAGATCAGATTTTGCAAGAAAGAAATGTAGCAGAATATCCGACAACCGGTTTAATGTTTTTTAGTGATTTTATTGCCTCCCCTTTTTACCGGCCATTAAGTACAGAAATTTTAATAATCGTGGAGAGATCTGCCTGGTGGTTTCATATCATTGGTATTCTTGCGTTTGCCGTGTATGTGACCTATTCCAAACATTTGCATATTATTTTAGCTTTTCCAAATACATATTTTGCCAACCTAGAACCTGCTGGAAAAATTAAAAATATGCCGGAGGTAACCAGGGAAGTCAATATAATGCTGGGAATTGCCGCAACTGAAAATTTGGAAACCACAGAAATAAAGCGACTTGGGGCAAAGGATGTGAGCGACCTCACCTGGAAAAATCTAATGGATGCTTATACGTGTACAGAATGTGGAAGGTGTACTGCAGAATGCCCCGCAAACCTGACCGGTAAAAAACTTTCCCCAAGGAAGATCATGATGGATACCAGGGATCGACTCGAAGAATTTGGCGCTCATGCAGCAAAAAATGAAAATGACGGAAAATCACTTCTTGGCGATTACATTTCAAAAGAAGAAATTTTTGCCTGTACCTCATGCAATGCTTGTGTGGAAGCATGTCCGGTTGCAATTGACCCGTTATCCATTATTTTACAGCTTAGGAGATTTATGTCTATGGAAGAATCAAGTGCTCCAGCGGAATGGAACTCTATGTTTTCCAATATTGAAACCAGTTCTTCCCCATGGAAATTTCCTCCATCCGAACGGTTTAGTTGGGCTGATGATCTAAAAAAAGAATAATTTTATCATGGAAAATAAGTTAAAATATCATGTGCCAACTATGGCCGAACTCGTTCAAAAAGAGATTGAACCGGAAATATTGTTGTGGATTGGATGCGCGGGATCTTATGACGAACGATATAAAAAGGTAACCTTAGCATTTGTGAAAATACTAAATGTAGCCAATGTATCATTTGCTGTCCTTGGTGAAGAAGAAACCTGTACCGGTGATCCGGCACGACGAGCAGGAAATGAGTTTCTTTTTCAGATGCAAGCCATAGCAAATATCCAGGTACTCAATGGATATAACATTAAAAAAATTGTAGCGGCATGCCCACATTGCTACAATACTTTAAAAAATGAATATCCCGATCTTGGTGGATCTTATGAAGTAGTTCATCATTCAGAATTTTTAAATCAACTGATCAATGATGGCCGACTGATAATCGAGGAAAACAACACGTTCAAAAATAGCAAAATCACCTACCATGACAGTTGTTATCTTGGCAGATCCAATCAAATTTATGATGCTCCCCGGCAACTAATTGAGACATTGCAGGCAGATCTGGTAGAAATGGAACACCATAAGGAAAATGGTCTTTGTTGTGGAGCAGGGGGAGCTCAGATGTTTAAAGAACCAGAAAAAGGAGATAAAGACATAAATATTGCCCGGACGGAAGAAGCCCTGAAAACCAACTCAAATATCATAGCTTCAGCCTGTCCATTTTGTATGACCATGCTTTCCGATGGAATCAAAAACAAAGAGCAGGAAGAACAAGTTAAAGTATTGGACATTGCGGAATTAATTGCCCAATCAAAAAACCTTTGATAAAGAATTGAGTATTTAATTGTGCACATTACTACAACTATTGTTGTGGAAAATATGATAATGAAGTTTCGTGCATGTTTTTACAAATTGTATGTTTCTAAATATCAGTAATTTATAATTGAAAATAAACTTTATGTATCCTTTGCGTTTTCCCTGCATGCCGGCCAATGTCAATAAGTGAAGCAAGGAGACCTGACAGGTTTGTAGAAAAATCATAAGGAAACACTAAAAGATAGCAACATATGTCCAGGAAGAAACCTGTCAGGTCTTAACTTATTGACATGGGCCTGCCGACAGGCAGGGTTTCACAGAGAGATAGTGTCGAAACATGGAAATTTTAATTAGTTATTTTTCTTTTTTATATTTCCCCAAAATGTTGATTATTAGCGTATATGGACATGTGTAAAACTTTATTAAGATATAAAGTATTATAATTGGTTTCATTTTAAATTAAATTTAAACAGGTTAACATGTTAGTTCCTTTTGAACGTTTGGATTCGCAAAGTAAAATCTGGATATATCAATCCGGCAAAAAATTTAGCGAGGATGAAAAAGATTTTATCATCAAAAAAACTGAATCATTCTTAATTGAATGGACAGCACATGGAAATTCACTGGAAGCTGCGGTGCAGATATTGTATAATCAATTTATTATCATTGGAGTTAATGAAAATATTAATGACGCCAGTGGATGCTCTATTGATAAATCTGTGAATTATATGCGGGAATTGGGAAAGAGGTTGAATACAAATTTACTGGAACGATCGAAAGTGGCCATTAAGGAAAATACCCAGATTAAATTGGTAAATTTTTCGGAAATTAAGTATTTGGTCTCCGAAAAATTGATCACTTCTGAAACACAAGTTTTTAATAATGCAATAGTTTCAAAGAAAGAATTGGAAACTGATTGGCTGCAACCTGCAGTGAATTCCTGGATAAAAAGGTATTTTGAAAACTAAAATTACTACGTGTTCCAATACTATTAAGTCTAAATTTTTGTTCTAAACCCAAAGCATTTCAAATTGAATCACTAAATTTGATTCCAACTTAATGAATTGTATAAATGCGGTTGAAATGAAAAGAGGTACTGTTTATATATTATTTCTATCTATTCTCTATTTAGCTTCTTGTTCGGCAGGTAAAATTGCCATGAAAAAAGGAAACAAAAAGATTAAATACGGAGAATATGATTATTCCATTGAATATTTCAATAAAGCGCTAAAACACAATTACAATCCGGGAGAGGCAAACTTCAATATTGGCGAAGCGTACAGATTGTCAAATCGTTTAAAAGATGCAGAACCATATTACAAAGCCTCGATTGACAATAATTATAAGGAGGAGGTAGTGAACTATTACTATGGTATGTCTCTCAAATCCAATGAAAAATACGATTTGGCAAAGCAAGAATTGGAATCATTTCTTGCATCAGCAAGTGATGAAAAGTACATTGATTTAACCCAGAATGAGATCGACAATCTGATAAAGCTTAATGAGATCATAGAAAGGAAAAATTTTTATCGGGTGAAGAATCTTGAACTGATTAACACGCCATCTGCAGAGTATTCTCCGGTCTATCTCAATGGCGAACTTTATTTTACATCTTCGAGGTTTGGTGGAAAAATTTATAAGGCCACCGGTACATCTTTCACAAATTTATACAAGGTAAAAACCAAAGGCGCCAGAGTTGATGCAGAAACCATTACGTCATTAGGCGATCTCATTAATTCGCCAAATACCAACGATGGGTGTATTGCCTTTTCTCCTGATGGGCAGACAATGGTTTTTGCAAAAGGAAATAGTGGAAGAAAAAAGGGAGCTGAAGATATAGATTTATACATTTCCAGATTTCGCCGGGGAGCCTGGTCAACACCTACGCTTATGCGTGTAAGTAATAGCAGATCGTGGGATTCTACTCCATCTTTTTCGCGCGACGGAAGAACATTATACTTTTCTTCAACAAGAAGAGGAACCATTGGAGGAACAGACCTGTATGCTGCAACTAAAAATAGAAGAGGACGCTGGAGCAATGTGAGAAATTTAGGGCCAAAAATAAATACGAAAGGAAATGAAATGTTTCCTTATCAGGCCAGCGATGGATCTTTATATTTTTCTTCCAATGGCCATCCCGGACTTGGAGGATTAGACATTTTTGTAGCTAAAAGAGAGGCAGGTAAAATGGTTGTTGTAAATATTGGGCCCGGGATCAACACGAGCAGCGATGATTTTGGATTATTTCTTTTTACTCCTGACAAGGGTTTTTTCACTTCCAACAGAGAGGGCGGAAAGGGTGACGACGATATTTATACCTTTATAAATAATGATCCGAACTTGAAAATCATAAACTATTTCCTCACCGGAACTACATTTACAATCGATGATGACGGCAATGAAAAATTATTGCCAAATACTTCAGTTTTACTTTATGGGGCCAATGATGAATTGCTCAATGAGGCCTTAACCGGAAGAGATGGAAAATTTTTATTCCGTGTATATCCTGAAGAAGATTATAAATTACTTGGAGAAAAACCGGATTATTTTACTTCAAGAGCTTTGTTTTCTACTGTAGGAAAAACTATTCCTAAAAACAAACTAAATAAGCTGGAAACTAATAAGGTATTTACAATTAAAATTGTATTGGACCAGATTATTCTGGACAAAGCTATTGTTCTGGATAACATTTATTATGATCTGGACATGGATGAAATAAGGTCTGATGCAGCCTTGGAATTAGATAAATTAGTAACGGTGCTGGAGGACAACCCTGAGATAAAAATTGAGTTAAGTTCACATACAGATAGTCGACAAACGGCAGACTACAATAACGACCTTTCTAAAAGAAGAGCACAATCTGCTGTGGATTACATTGTTTCTACAGGAATAGAATCGGACAGATTGATTGCCAGGGGATATGGAGAATCCCAGCTTTTAACATCTGATGACGAAATCAATAAACTGCCCACGGAAGAAGCAAAGGAATCCGCACATCAGCGAAATAGAAGAACAGAATTTAAGGTAACTGAATATAACAAAATAGAAGTACCTGAAGAATTGGATGAATTTGAAGAGGAATTGCAAGAACTTCAGGCAGAGGAAAGTATTATACAAATCGGCACAGGAACTGATCTGGAAGATAAAATCGATTGGGATAACTAACAACTCTGATTTTTAGGTTCATGGTTTCCGGTCTGGATACTGCACTATTAACCAGGAACCTGCCCAGTTATAAAGCGTTTAATCATCATTCAATTCAAAAAATTGTTCAATATTATCTAATTTTGGCCTCCATTTGAGAGGCCATTTTTATTTTATTAATTCCGGATATGGAAGAAAGATACATGCAAAGAGGCGTTTCCGCCAGTAAGGAAGATGTTCATAATGCCATCAAGCATATTGATAAGGGATTGTTTCCAAACGCTTTTTGCAAAATAGTTCCGGATCTTCTCGGAGGTGACGAATCCTTCTGCAACATAATGCATGCAGATGGCGCAGGAACCAAATCCGCATTAGCCTATATTTACTGGAAAGAAACAGGCGATATCTCCGTTTGGAAAGGAATTGCTCAGGATGCAATTATCATGAACATCGATGATCTGGCCTGTGTTGGCGCTCTGGATAACATACTTTATTCTTCGACCATTGGCCGAAATCAAAAAGTGATTCCAGGAGAGGTAATTGCTGAAATTATAAATGGAGCTGAAGAGGTACTTCAAATGCTCAGGGATAATGGAGTAAGCATAATCAGTACCGGTGGCGAAACCGCAGATGTGGGAGATCTGGTACGAACCATCATTGTGGATAGTACCGTGACTGCACGGATGAAAAAAGAGCATGTATTTTCCAATGAACAAATTAAGCCAGGAGATGTGATTGTTGGTCTGGCTTCCTTTGGTCAATCTACGTATGAAAAAGAATACAATGGCGGTATGGGAAGTAACGGGCTCACCTCTTCACGTCACGATGTGTTTTCAAATTCTTATGCCAAAAAATATCCGGAAAGTTATGAACCTTCCATGCCTGGTGAGCTAATATATTCTGGAAATTATAAGCTGACCGACACGATTCCCGGAGTGCCGTTAGATGTGGGAAAACTTGTACTTTCGCCAACTAGAACATATGCTCCGCTAATCAAAAAGATGATTCTTGAAATTGGCAGAAATATCCATGGAATGATCCATTGCAGTGGAGGAGCGCAAACAAAGATTCTTCATTTTGTCAAAGACCTGCATATCGTTAAAGATAATCTATTTGTGATCCCTCCTCTTTTCAAAATAATCCATGAAGAAAGTGGAACGAATTGGAAAGAAATGTATAAAGTATTCAATATGGGGCATCGCATGGAAATATATCTGCAAGAGGATTTTGCAAGGAAGGTTATGGATATTTCAAGTTCGTTTGGCATTGATGCTCAAATCATTGGAAGAGTAGAACATTCAGATGAAGGAAAAAAATTAACTATTTCGGGTAAGCATGGAGAATTTACGTACTGCTAATTGTCTCCATTTATTTTAGCACTGATCATTTCCAGAATTGTTGATGATCCATATGGATCATATGCATTGTAAAATCCAGAGAGAATTTTATGGGCAATGTGCCCAAGTATTAGCTCATTATCGCTCTTCCCATCTTTCCCAATCCAATACACACGGTCCTTGTTCATCTTCATATTTTCCACATATGCTTTCGCCTGAACATATTGTTCATCGCTATATGTCATTTTAAATGTAGTCTCTACAGTATGCATAGCTATTCTTTCTCGTACTAATTTTCATTTTATAGGTTTAAAAATAATAATTTTCAACTAAAAAGAAAATCTGATTGTTGAGAGAATATCAGGGTTTAATTGACATTTAGTGTCCAGCTATTTTAATCACGCAGATATCAGTGATGAATCCACAGAGGTAACACAGAGCTAAACCACGATTAATTTTAATATTCAGAATGTTTTAAGGTAATACTTTATGCATATTAATTGTACGTCTAATAGTTCTTCGGTAGTTTCATTTTCTTTCATATATTTTTTGTGTAAAACCTCAGCGACTTGTTTGGAAAAAAAATGAGTCTCAATGTCTATTGTAAGCCAATAATTTTGATTCACCCGCATATCAATTCAATTAAGCCTTTATATCCTCAAAACCACATGATCGTTTCAGATTTACAAAATGGATGGTGATTTAACGATGTCAGTTTTATGACTTTCATCTTTTACAATTCCTTGAAATTATAAATCACCTGTTTTAGAAGGGTCTTAACGAAAATTAACATATTTTAACTTATATTAACGTTACATACTTAAACACATAGTTGTACAACTCAATTATAAGTTATACTTTTAGAATATGAAAGAATTAACGAAAAGGGAATTGAATATCCTGGAGATTTTGTGGGGCCTTAAAAAGGGTTTTGTGAATGACGTGATAAACAAAATGCAAGATCCCAAACCACCTTACACTACGGTTTCGTCCATCATCAGAATTCTGGAAACGAAAGGTTATGTTTCTCACAAAACCTATGGAAATACACACGAATATAAACCACTCATATCCAAACTTAAATACAAGAAATATGCGCTGAAAAACCTTATTACTAATTATTTCGATGGATCTCTGGAAAATGTAGTGTCGTTCATGGTAAAGGAAAATGAATTATCAGATCAGGAAGTGAATGAAATATCTGAATTAATCGATCAATACAAAAAAAAGGGAAATGAGTAGTTTTTTTCTGTATCTGTTTCAAGTATCTGTTTGCCATATGGCCTTTTATATTTTATATCAATATTTTTTTAAAAGGTATACCTTTTTTCAAGCGAACAGATTCTATCTATTGTCTGCTACTGCACTTAGTATAATCCTGCCACTTCTGAGCATTGGCATCTGGAATTCCGAGTCGATGGAAAATTATAATTTTTCTCCATTTTTCTTGTTTTCGCAGTTCAAATGAATTTGGAACAAAAGTCAAGTAATCCTTCGCATGGTTTACTGCAAGGATTTTCTTTCCTGGAAATTTCCTTATTTATTCTTTATATAAGTGGAGTTCTGCTTTATGGATTTAAGCTAATTAAAGGGTTAATAAAGGTTAATGCGCTTATCAACGAAAACACCGCAATCAATAAAGGGTGGCATAAAATTATTACCATTAAATCCGGACCTTCTTTTTTTTCATTTCTGAGATATATTTTCATCAATGATCAAAAACTCAATTTATCTCATGAGGATTTGAATACAATCCTGAGCCATGAACAAGCACATATTCAACAAAATCATACTTTGGATATTCTTTTTATGGAAATGGTAACTTCCCTTTTCTGGTTCAATCCGTTCATGCATAGGATAAAAAACTCCATATGTCAGATTCATGAATATATCGCAGATAGCCAGGTTGTTTCAAAAACTGTCGGAGTGGATGCATATTCAAAGCTAATTCTAAAACTTTCTTCCGGCAACAACCCTATTCCGTTAACACATCAATTTTCAATGATCCATATTAAAAACAGGATAACAATGTTAAATCAAACTAAAATAAGCACAATGAAAACGTTTAAATTATTACTCGCTTTACCCTTGGTTTTATTGCTCATGTCTTTTTTCTCGTTCACGGATAAACCGGCGAAATCAACGATAAAAGCTAATCAAATTACCAATGAAAAATTAATCATAGGGACAATATCATGGGAAGGGAACACAAAATATAGTGATGATGTTCTATCCGGCTATTTAAAAATCAAAAAGGGGAATAAATATAACCGTGAAAAAATTGATCATGAAATAAAGTACAATCCAGAAAAAATTGTGCTTTCAGATCTGTATATGAATGAAGGACATTTATTCTTTTCCATCAATATAGAAGAGGAAATTGTGGATAATACAGTTAATTTGATTTTTAAGGTTTATGAAGGTAATACGATAAAAATTGATGAAATCATCATCAAAGGAAATACTAAAGTTGAAACCGTTGAAGTGCTGAAAATGATTAATTTCAAAAGTGGTGATCTATTTAATCGTTCAAAAGTAATCGAATCCCAAAAAAACATTGCGGAAAGCGGATTCTTCAAATCTGATGAAGTCGGTATAAATCCAATACCGCATGACGATTTTGTAGATATTGAGTTTGTATTGATTGAATTATAAATTATTAGTCTTGATGTTGAAATGGTATCAATTACAAGAAAAAAATTAATGCAAAACTTGGTATTGGCTATTTGTTGCCCTGTTTACCTTGATTCGATCATTGTTGCGAATCCGTACACAATCTTAAATGTGAAAATATTTCAATTCTTCATTCTGTTGATTTCTAGTGATTCATATTATTTGGCATAGCCTTAGTATTATAGAAGGTCGTTTTCAGGAAGGATATATTGTCACCCTAAAATCAATATCATGAAATATCAAACCATAAAACAAATCTTTGCCGCGACAGTGACTTTTGTTGTATTTAGCAGCAGTGTAGCCTTTGCAAAAGTAGATGACAGAACAACAGAAAAACAAGAGGAGAAGTAGAAAATGCGGGATCAGATGATTGGTACACATTAGCTAAAAGCGCCGAAAACTGCTTCAAGAAAAAGGTGAACCTTAATGAAGCATCCAAATGACTTGATCAATCTATTGAAATTACAGAAACACCGTCTAACCTTGAGCTTAAAGGAGATTATTATTCGGAGAACCGACTTCCTGACAAAGCACTCGAATTTTATGTTCGTGCTATGAACAACATGAAAGAAAATGATGGCGAATCGGAAGTATCAACCATTCAAAGGAAAATCGCAAAAATATCGGCGGATAAGAATTATACTTAATTTGGTTGAAGGGTGTTTCTGGCGGGATACCTTTTTTTAAGTAAAGTCCATTCTATTGATATAGCGCTTCTCATTTATGCTACTGAAATTTATAACCCAGCTACCAATCCATGAAATTATGCCTGGGTGCTTAAAGTGGAGGATTTTAAATATACGCTAGTGTCATGTCATACATAAATTGACAGATATAAGTTGATCGTATTCATTAAGGGCACCTCGAATAACTTCATTTGGTTTCCTAACTTGGGCTTTTTTCCAGGTACTGCGTGCCCATAAATATTGCTATTCACAAAATGTAATCTGTGATAAGGAAACAATTTTACATATTATATCAAATAAAATTACTTACTTTGAGGTGGAGAATACACACTTAATTTATCAATTTTTTAATGGATCCTAACTTTCAAGAAAAATTAAGTCACATTAATGATCTCATCAAGCTGTCAAAAGTCGATGGAAAAGAATCTCATATGGAATTAAACTTCATTAATTCCGTAGCTGCAAGATTAGGAATAGAGAAAAACGATGTAGCAAAAATTAAACGTGGTGAAATAAAAATTACACTTTCCACCCCAAAAAAGGAATCAAAAGTAATTGAACAGTTTCACCGACTCATCCTTCTTATCGGTATTGACAAACTGATTTATAAAGAAGAGGTATCATTTTGTGTGGAACTCGGTGTTAGAATGGGACTCAACTATAATGCTATTGCCGAAGTCCTAAAAAAAACAATCAGAAACCCCGCCTATATTATGCATCTTGATGAAATGGAGCAGATTTTTAAAAAGTATACAAATTAGCCTGATTGATCCAGAAAATCTAGCCATTTCAACAGATTGTCATTGCTTTATCAAACAGATGAGAAATAGATTTTGATAATTGAAGTTAGAATATAAATAAAAACATCAGATATATTATTGTCCAGGAAAGAACATTGAAGTGCCAAAAAATCCTATAAATTTCAAGCTTTACTTTTTCTATTGGGTTTGTCGTTGCAATTAATGTTTTTACAGGATCGTGTTCAATCAACAAATATTTATAAAAAAGTATTGCTGACATGATCATTCCGGCCAAAACATAAAAAATATGTATCGCTGAAAATAAAAACACATAAGTGATAATAGTATTTTTTTCTAAGTCAATTACATTTCTAAAAATTTCCATCCAGGCCAATAATTGTGAAATGAAAAATAATAAGCCAATTATTAATGCAGAACTCAATTGTTTTTTAAGTAAGGCTATCTCATCATTTTTATATGCTGCTGAGATCCTGGAAGAAAAATTCACAGAAAAAAACAACAGCAAGGTACTGATCGTAAAGAATTTTGGAATTGCAAATGTAAAATTACCTTTAAGTTCAAAGGCAAGGTGTTTTATAAACATAAATGTAATAAATACATATAATAAACAAGTGATTGAGATTACCAAATAATTGATCATTTTGAATGGATGAATTCCTTCAATTCTTTCAATTACAAGTTTTTTTGTAGATATTCCGGTCCTTTGTTTATATGGCTTCATGATTCATTTACAAGGTACAAACTGAAATATTAAGTAAAGAGTTTATAAATTTACTATTAATTTATTTTAAAATGATTACGCCGGTATATTTTAGAATCGTAATTTTGAAACGAATAAAATCATTGATTATTGAAAATTAAAGACTTCGCAAGGCATTATGAGGACGATATTATCACGAAGTCCCTCGCCGAAATAATAAAATCAAACGCTGGTGTCAGGATACAATTAAAAGGACTCTCTGGAAGTCTGGATGCTGTGGTTGGCGCTAAAATTTCTTCAATAAACCCTCACCAAAGTCAGCTGTTTGTTTTGCATGACAGGGAAGAGGCGGCTTACTTTCAGAATGATATTCAAAATCTTCTGGAAAAAAAACATGTGTCTTTCTTTCCTACTTCTTATAAAAGGCCATACGAGTTTGAAGAAACCGAAAATGCGAATGTCCTTTTGCGTACAGAGCTCATAAATAAACTTACTACTAAAACCAATACAGGTTTCTTAATTGTCAGTTATCCTGAGGCATTATGTGAAAAAGTAGTTAATAAAAGAGCATTAAAAAAGCATACAATTCACCTGGAGGTAGGAAAAGAGATCAATGTTGACGAATTATTAAAAGAACTAATTGATTTCGATTTTGAAAGAGAAGATTTTGTATATGAAGCTGGTCAATTTGCTATGAGAGGTGGCATAATCGACGTTTTTTCATATGCCAATGAGATACCCTACAGAATTGAATTGTTTGGAAATGAGATAGAAAGTATTCGCACTTTTGATCCAATTTCTCAACTTTCTTTGGAACCTGTAAAATCAATAGGAATCATTCCAAATCTTCAGACAAAATTTATTGACGAACAGAAACAATCATTTTTAAATTTTTTACCGAACAACACTAAGATCTGGTTTAAGGATGTACAACTCACCTTAGATACTATTGATAAATATCATGAAAATGCAAAAGCTAGTTTTGAAGATATATTGAATAAAAGCAACAACACCCAAGTAGTTCAAAAACCTGAATTATTATTCGAAACCCATGAATCCCTGTTGAATGATTTGCAAAATCATGATATTATTGAGTTCGGTAATCGGTTTTACTTTAATCCAAGTTCCGAATTTACCTATAGTTCCGAATCTCAACCATCCTTCAATAAAAACTTTGAATTGATTGCAGAAAATTTAATTCAAAATCAGCATAAACAATATAAGGTCATTATAGCTGCGGAATCTCTCAAACAGATAGATCAGTTATTATCCATATTCGAAGAGATAAACCCCGAATTGAAATTCGAAACACTTAATTTAAGTTTACGAAATGGCTTCATTGATCACGACAATAAAACTCTTTGTTATACAGATCATGAGCTTTTTGAAAGATATCACAAATATAAATCAGGACAGAAGTATTCTAAATCCAAAGCGCTAACACTTAATGAGTTGAAATCTCTTCAAACAGGAGATTATGTGACACATATTGATTATGGAGTTGGAAGGTTTGTAGGATTAGACAAAATTGAGGTTAATGGTAATAAACAAGAAGCATTACGGTTAATCTACAGGGATGACGATCTTCTTTATGTAAGTATTTATTCACTTCATAAAATTTCCAAATATTCTGGCAAAGAAGGCACACCTCCAACCATGAGCAAACTTGGTTCTCCGGATTGGGAAAACAAAAAGAAACGTGTTCGCAAAAAAGTAAAGGACATTGCCAAGGAGCTTATCTCTTTATATGCTAAAAGAAAAGCAACTCCGGGTTTTGCGTTTTCACAAGATAATTACATGCAGGCAGAATTGGAAAGCTCCTTTTTGTTTGAAGATACACCAGATCAGATAAAATCCTCAGAAGATGTAAAAAATGATATGCAAGATGCTCACCCCATGGACCGATTAATTTGTGGAGATGTTGGGTTTGGTAAAACAGAAATAGCAATTCGAGCAACTTTCAAAGCTGTACTTGATGGGAAGCAGGTAGCAGTGTTAGTGCCAACCACCATATTGGCAATGCAACATTATCGGACCTTCAGTGAACGACTTCAAAATTTTCCAGTTTCAATTGAATATATTAACCGGTTTAAATCTTCGAAAGACATCAAGCGAATTTTGAGAGATACGGAAGATGGAAAGGTAGATATTTTGATAGGCACACACCGAATTGTCAATAAAGATGTAGTATTCAAAGATTTAGGTTTGCTAGTCATTGATGAAGAGCAAAAATTTGGCGTAAGCGTAAAAGAAAAGTTGAAAAAATTTCGAGTAAATGTAGATATTTTGACATTGACAGCGACACCAATTCCAAGGACATTGCATTTTTCACTTATGGGAGCGAGAGACATGAGTGTGATTGCAACACCTCCACCTAATCGCCAGCCCATT
>Ga0114950_10001513_pt1 | contig 17547 bp, 30 predicted proteins | sample N075metaG_FD_83503 | JGI IMG/M metagenome (GOLD analysis project Ga0114950, IMG submission 83503) | Deep subsurface microbial communities from Kermadec Trench to uncover new lineages of life (NeLLi) - N075 metaG | ecosystem: Environmental > Aquatic > Marine > Ocean trench > Sediment | place... | reverse complement strand
GTTGAGTTGATTTGTCCGATTGCGATGGAAGAAGGCTTGCGCTTTGCGATCCGCGAGGGTGGTCGTACTGTGGGCGCCGGTGTGGTAACCAAAGTTATCGAGTAAACAATGGGTATAAGAGGTTAATGCTGAGACGTTAGCCTTATTATCGGCAGGGAGCGGTTTTTTTCGAGCAGGACCGCTGCAAGTACATCCTCTTTCTATAATAGGAGCGCTTCGGCGCCGCCATCCCTGGCGGCGACGATCCTGTTCAAATAAAAGCGCTCCCTGCCTAGTCATATGCCAACATTGAGTTTTAGACGTTATCCACTAAAACGCACTGAATGAGCTGCTGTTGTTGACACCGCATAGCGGGAGGAGAAGTTTTCGATCGGGATCGTCGGTGGCAGGGATGCCACCGCCGAAGCGTACAGGGACGTACTCGCAGCGGTCCCGATCGAAAACTTCTTCTCCGGTGATAGTGGTTCCAAAAACCCCATCTAATGGGTGTTGCACGTTAGCAAGCTCGTATGTATAGTTCGCGTCCCGCTTTCGGGGTAGCTCTGTGCATGTAGTTTTATGCTTGAGCTGGAAGCGGGATTCGTTTGAAGAAATTTGAAAGATTTAATCCTAGCAGGACCTACTTAGGGAAGTGCGGTTGGAGAGGATCTTTTGAACCTCAAAAAAACGCAATTTCTGGCTTTTTTTGGCCAGGAAAAATGTTCTTTAACTGTTCTTTAATATGGGTTTGGAGTAGTAGGTGCAGAGCCAACGCATTCGAATACGCCTTAAGGCGTTCGATCATCGTTTAATAGACGTTTCCACGCAGGAAATAGTAGATACAGCAAAGCGTACTGGTGCGCAGGTCAAGGGTCCGATTCCTTTACCTACCCGAAAAGAGCGGTTTACCATTCTAATATCACCCCATGTTAATAAGGACGCGCGAGATCAGTACGAAATACGTACGCATAAGCGCCTCCTGGATATTCTCGAACCCACCGAAAAAACCGTCGATGCGCTGATGAAGTTGGATCTGGCGGCGGGTGTGGAAGTACAGATTAGTTTGAATTAGTAAAACGCCGGCTTAGCCAGACAGGTAGCCGGCGTTTTCTATTACACGAGCTCGGATCCGCTCAAAAGAAGACGGATTCAGTAGCGAACAAGGTTCCGATAGGGAACCACTGATAGGCGCAAGCCATACTCATTCCTTCTGCAGGGCGTGAGTTTTTTGCGCTTCTTTTTGTGAAACAGGAAAGACACCAATGGCGATTGGATTGGTAGGTAGAAAATCAGGTATGACCCGCATCTTCAAAGAAGACGGCGAGTCTATTGCGGTCACGGTTATCGAAGCTGAACCGAATCGCATCACCCAGATCAAGACCGACGCAACCGACGGCTACACAGCAGTGCAGGTCACCGCCGGTTCGGTAAAGCAAAATCGCGTAAACAAGCCCCGGGCAGGCCACTTTGCTAAAGCCAATACCGATGCAGGCCGTGGTCTTTGGGAATTCCGGGCTGCAGATACTGAGGAACTGACGGTCGGTGGTGAATTGACCGTAGGTCAATTTGAAGAAGGTCAGAAACTCGATATCCGCGGCATCTCTAAAGGTAAGGGTTTTGCCGGCGTCATCAAGCGTTGGAATTTCAGCCATCAGGACTACACCCATGGCAACTCCATTTCACACCGGGCGCCTGGTTCCATCGGACAATGCCAGACACCTGGTCGTGTCTTCAAAGGTAAGAAAATGTCCGGCCATATGGGGGCTGTTCAAGTAACGACTCAGAATCTCGAGATTGTGCGCATTGATACAGAAAAAAACCTACTGCTGGTAAAGGGCGCAGTGCCGGGCCCTGCGGGCGGCGATGTTTACATTCGCCCAGCCGTGAAGACCAAGAAAGGGAGTGAGGGTTAGTGAATCTTAACTTGGCAGCAGACGGTGGTAGTGTTGAAATTTCAGACACCGCTTTCGCTAGAGAATTTAACGAAGCGCTGGTGCATCAGGTAGTGGTCGCACACTTAGCGGGTGCCCGCCAGGGTTCGCGCGCAAACAAGTCACGCTCAGATGTGCGCGGCGGTGGCCGCAAGCCATGGCGTCAAAAAGGTACAGGCCGGGCTCGCGCAGGCACTATTCGTTCGCCGATCTGGCGGAGTGGTGGGGTAACATTTGCTGCCAGACCCCAGGATCATTCCACCAAGGTGAATCGAAAGATGTACCGCGGTGCCCTGCGCTGTATCGCCTCTGAGCTGATCCGCCAGGAACGTCTGGTTGCAGTTGAATCTTTCAACGTTGATGCACCTAAAACCAAAGTCCTCCTCAAACAACTTAAGTCCCTTGATCTTTCCAGCGTCCTCATCGTCACCGAGGAAGTAGATCAAAACCTGTATCTCGCGGCACGCAACATCAAGGGTGTTGATGTGTGCGACGTGCAAGCGCTGGATCCGGTCAGCTTGATCAGCCACGACAAAGTTCTGGTTACGGTCGGTGCTTTGAAGAAACTAGAAGAGGCACTGGCATGAATCAGGAACGTTTATTTACCGTGCTGCGTGAGCCGCTGATCTCGGAAAAAGTTTCCATCATGGGTGACAAGGCCAATCAATACGCCTTCAAAGTTGCCGTTGATGCAACCAAGGCTGAAATCCGTGAAGCGGTAGAAACATTGTTCAAAGTTGACGTTAACAAAGTCACCACTGCCAACGTCAAAGGCAAACTCAAGCGTAATGCTCATGGCGTTACGCGTAGAAAAAATTGGAAGAAAGCTTACATCACCGTAGCGGCGGGCCAGGAGCTCGACTACATGGTGGCGGACTAGGCTCAGTAAGCTAGTTAGGAAATAGAAATGGCTGTTGTTAAAGCAAAACCAACTTCGCCGGGCCGACGCTTCGTTGTTCAAGTTGTCGACAAGACCCTGCATAAAGGCGCACCGTACAAACCGTTGCTGGATAGCCAGAGTAAAACGGGTGGGCGCAATAACGCGGGTCGCATCACTATGCGGCATCGTGGTGGCGGTCACCGTCAGCATTACCGGATTATTGACTGGAAACGGACCAAAGATGGCATCCCGGCCATTGTCGAGCGCATTGAGTACGACCCCAATCGCACCGCACACATCGCCTTGCTGAAGTACAAAGATGGTGAGCGTCGATACATCATCGCGCCGAAGGGCGTGCAAGCGAACGATGAACTCATGAGTGGCAGCAGTGCGCCGATACGCGCCGGCAACACCATGGCCTTGCGTAATTTACCGGTGGGCTCAGTGATTCATTGTGTTGAGCTCAAGCCGGGCAAGGGTGCTCAACTAGTACGCAGTGCAGGTACTTCCTGTCAGTTGGTTGCCCGCGAGGGTGGTTATGCCACGTTGCGTCTGCGTTCAGGTGAAACGCGCCGGGTGCTCGCAGAATGCCGGGCCACACTAGGTGAAGTTGGCAACAGCGAACACAATCTGCGTTCGTTAGGTAAGGCCGGTGCTAACCGCTGGCGCGGCAAGCGACCCACCGTCCGTGGTGTCGCGATGAATCCGGTTGATCACCCGCACGGTGGTGGTGAAGGTAAAACGTCCGGTGGCCGACATCCGGTTTCACCTTGGGGTATGCCGACCAAGGGGCATAAGACACGTAAAAACAAGCGTACCGACAACCTCATAGTGCGTCGCCGTGGCAAACGCTAGAAAAGAGATCAGGAGATAAGGTAAGTGCCAAGATCGTTATACAAAGGGCCATTTGTCGATATCCATCTAATGAAGAAGGTGGAAGTCGCGGCGGCCAACAATGAGCGGCGCCCGATCAAGACATGGTCGCGTCGCTCAATGATTGTGCCGGAAATGGTTGGTCTGACGATTGCCATACACAATGGCCGCCAGCATGTACCAGTGTTGGTAAATGAAGACATGGTCGGCCACAAGTTGGGTGAATTTGCACCTACCAGAACTTATCGCGGTCACACCGCTGACAAGAAGGCCTCACGTTAAGGAATCTATGATGCAAGTCAGTGCCACCGCTAAGCGGCTCGCCATATCACCGCAAAAAGCACGCCTTGTTGCAGACCAGGTGCGTGGAAAGCCGGTTGCTGACGCGCTCGACATTCTGAATTTCAGCACCAAGAAAGCCGCTGTATTGGTTCGCAAGGTGGTGGAATCGGCCATTGCTAATGCAGAGAACAATGAAGGCGCAGATATCGATGAGCTGCGGATTTCAGAAATCTTCGTCAACGAAGGTCGCACTCAGAAACGCATCCGTCCGCGCGCCAAAGGCCGCGCAGATAGAATTTTGAAGAGGGCCAGTCACATAACTGTGACCGTGTCCGACGTTTAATGAATAAGAGTTGTTGAGAAAAGTATGGGTCAAAAAGTACATCCAACCGGTATTCGCCTGGGCATTGTCAAGGAACACACTTCTGTGTGGTACGCGGACAAGGAAACCTACGCGAAATATCTGCTCAATGATCTGGAAGTGCGCGATTTTTTGCGTAAGCGTTTAGCGGATGCTTCCATCAGTCGGATCGACATCGAACGTCCTGCGCAGACTGCGCGTATCACCATCCACACTGCTCGTCCCGGTATCGTGATTGGTAAGAAGGGTGAAGACGTCGACCGCTTGCGCATTGAGCTTGCAAAACGCATGGGCGTGCCGGTGCATGTCAATATCGAAGAAATTCGCAAGCCTGAACTGGATGCACAGCTTGTTGCGCAGAATGTTGCCCAGCAGCTAGAGCGTCGCGTGCAATTCCGTCGCGCCATGCGCCGGGTGATTCAAAACGCCATGCGCTTGGGTGCTGAAGGCATCAAAGTGCGTGTTGCGGGACGGTTGGGTGGCGCGGAAATTGCCCGCTCGGAGGTTTATCACGAAGGGCGGGTGCCGCTGCATACTCTGCGAGCGGACATTGATTACGCAACCAGCGAAGCACTGACGACCTACGGGATCATCGGTATCAAGGTTTGGATATTCAAGGGTGAGGTCATCGGTCAGACACCTGAAGCAACCACCCAGCAGGGCTAGCCGGTTAGTGAACGAGTAGGAACATGTTACAGCCGAAACGAACGAAATTTAGAAAGATGCACAAAGGCCGCAATCGCGGTTTGGCCGAGCGTGGCAGTAAGGTCAGCTTTGGTGAGTATGGCCTGAAGGCTATCGGTCGTGGTCGCCTGACGGCGCGGCAGATAGAGGCCGGTCGTCGTGCCATGGTGCGCCATATCAAACGTGGCGGAAAAACCTGGATACGCGTATTTCCCGACAAGCCAATCACCAAAAAGCCTTTGGAAGTACGCCAGGGTAAAGGTAAGGGTAACGTTGAATATTGGGTTGCCCTCGTTCAGCCAGGCCGCGTGATCTATGAAATGGAAGGTGTGCCTGAAGATGTAGCGCGCGAAGCGTTTACTCTGGCAGCCGCTAAACTGCCTTTTAAGACGGTATTTGTAAAACGGACGGCGATGTAATGAAAGCCCAGGACTTACGAGAAAAATCTACGCAAGAACTCGGTGACGAATTGCTGCGCTTGCGCCGTGAACAGTTTTCCCTGCGCATGCAGTTTGCCGGTGGGCAGCTTAGTCAAACCCATCTGGTTACTGATATTCGTCACGATATAGCGCGCGTTAAGACGCTACTGAAGGAGAAGGCCAATGGCTGAGGCAAGCGTGGAGCAACACACAAACCCGCGCACGGTAACGGGTGTCGTTGTCAGTGATCGCATGAATAAGACCATTACCGTACGCGTAGAGCGCCAGGTTAAGCATCCGATTTATGGCAAATACATGCGTAAAACCAGCAAGTTACACGCGCATGATGAAGACAATTCCTGTCACATCGGCGACACCGTCACGGTGATTGAATGTCGGCCGCTGGCAAAAACAAAAACATGGATGCTGCAAAGCATCGATGAGCGGGCACGTGGAGTATAGATAGCTATGATTCAGACAGAAACAATGTTGGAGATTGCCGATAACAGTGGTGCACGCAAAGTTCAGTGCATCAAAGTTCTCGGTGGCTCAAAGCGTCGTTACGCGGGGATTGGCGACATTATCAAGGTCACGATAAAGGAAGCGATACCGCGTGGACGTGTACGCAAAGGCCAGGTGATGAATGCTGTTGTCGTGCGCACCAGAAAAGGTGTACGCCGTTCCGATGGTTCGTTGATCAAGTTTGATCACAATGCGGCTGTTCTTTTGAATCCGCAGAATCAGCCTGTTGGAACGCGTATTTTCGGCCCGGTGACGCGTGAATTACGCACAGAGAATTTCATGCGCATCGTGTCCCTCGCGCCAGAAGTTATTTAGCACGCATATTTGAGACGCAGCTCTGTTGAAGATTTAAAAATGTTGAAGATAAAAAAAGACGACGAAATAGTAGTGCTGGCAGGCCGCGATAAAGGCCGCCGCGGTGAAGTGCTGCGCGTGCTCAAAGGTGACCGTTTGTTGGTTGCCGGTATCAATATGATGAAGAAGCACGTACGCGCTAACCCTAATGTGGGCGAGCGCGGTGGCATCGTAGACAAAGAAGCGCCGATCAGGGTATCCAATGTCGCGATATGGAATGACGAAGAGGCCCGTGCCGACCGCGTTGGTTTCAAGTTTGAAATTGACGAAGATGGTAATAGTGGTAAGAAAATCCGCATCTATAAATCCAGCGGCAAGGCGATCGAGGACTAACGATGTCGAATTTGTATCAAACCTATCAGCAAGAGATTCGTCCTGCGTTACGCGAAAAGCTCGGCCTGGCGAACATCATGGCCGTGCCGCGAATTGAAAAAGTCACCCTCAACATGGGTGTCGGTGACGCGGTTTCGGATCGTAAAGTGATGGATGCTGCGGTTGCAGACATGAAGGCTATTGCAGGCCAGCAGCCCATTGTCCGTATGGCGAGAAAATCCGAGGCGGGTTTTAAGATTCGTGAAGGTTGGCCTATCGGTTGCAAAGTCACTTTGCGCAGCAGTCGGATGTTCGATTTCCTGGAACGGCTGGTTGGCATTGCGATCCCGCGGATACGTGATTTCCGTGGCCTGAACCCGAAGTCATTTGACGGCCGCGGAAATTTCAGCATGGGCATCACTGAGCAAATCGTTTTTCCGGAAATTGATTACGACAAGATCGACAAAATCCGTGGCATGGACATCTGTGTGACAACCAGTGCCGTCAACAATGAACAAGCGCTGGCTTTGCTTAAAGCCTTCAAATTTCCATTTAGGGATTAGAGAATTTTCTATGGCTAAGACATCGATGGTTGAAAGGGAAAAGAAGCGCGCCAAAGTGTGTGCCAAGTACGCAAGCAAGCGTGCGGCCTTAAAAGCAATTATTTCCGATCGCAACTTATCTGCTGATGAGCGTTGGGATGCGCAGCTTAAGTTGCAGCAACTGCCGCGTGATGCAAGCCCGGTACGGCGACGACGCCGTTGTGCCATCACCGGGCGCCCGCATGGCGTTTATAGAAAATTTGGTTTAGGTCGCAACAAGCTACGTGAAGCAGCTATGCGCGGCGATGTGCCAGGTCTTGTTAAGGCCAGCTGGTAACAAAGGTAAGTACGACAATGACAATGCAAGACCCTATCGCAGACTTGTTGACCCGCATGCGTAATGCGCAGATGGCGGGGCATCAGCAGGTGGAGATGCCGAATTCCAAAATCAAGCGCAGCATTTTACAAGTGCTGAAGGACGAGGGATTCATCATCGGCTTCTCCAGCACAGACGAACTGAAGTCGACGCTGAATGTGGAGCTTAAGTATCACGAAGGTGTCGCGGTAATCGAAGAGATTCACCGCGTCAGCCGACCTGGGCTGCGTATATACAAAGAGGTTGGTGATCTGCCGCAAATCCGTGGCGGGCTTGGTGTTGCCATTGTCAGCACGGATAAAGGCGTTATGACAGATAAAAGTGCGCGCTCCGCAGGTGTGGGTGGCGAAGTTCTCTGTACAGTTTTTTAGGAGCAGACGATGTCTCGAGTGGCAAACAGCCCCGTTTTACTCCCCTCAGGTGTAGAGGTGAAGTTGAGTGGACAGGGTCTGAATATCAAGGGCGCCAAGGGCGAGTTCAATTTTGACGTGCACAAAGACGTTGAGGTCAGCCAGGATGAAAACGTGCTCAAGTTTGCGGCGCGTCATGGTGACCGTAATTCGCGCGCCTTGGCAGGCACCATGCGTGCATTGGTGCAGAACATGGTCACAGGTGTGACGGATGGTTTTGAACGTCGTCTTGAGTTGCAGGGCGTTGGTTATCGCGCTCAGGCGCAAGGCAAGAAGTTGACATTGCAGCTGGGGTTTTCACATCCAGTTGAATACCAACTGCCAGACGGTATAGAGGTGGAGACGCCAAGCCAGACAGAAGTAGTGATCAGTGGCATCGACAAGCAACAGGTCGGGCAGGTTTGCGCTGAGATTCGTTCGTTCCGTCCGCCGGAACCTTATAAAGGCAAGGGCGTACGTTACCAGGGCGAACATGTGCGACGTAAAGAAGCTAAAAAGAAATAGCAAGAAGAACTAACGGAAACGATAGACAAAGACATGAACGAGAAGAAAAGCAGCAGACAACGCAGAGCACGTCGCGGACGCATGAAGATGCGCGAGCTAGGTGTAACGCGTTTAAGTGTTACCCGCACGCCGCGTCATATTTACGCCCAGGTGCTGTCTGCTGATGGCGGCACTGTGCTGGCTCAGGCCTCCACATTGGAAAAAGATCTGCGCAGTGACGCAACCGGCAACACCGAAGCGGCCGCCAAGGTTGGCGCGTTAGTGGCGGACCGGGCGAAAGCAGCCGGTGTCAGCAGCGTTGCATTTGATCGTTCAGGATTTAAATACCACGGCCGTATCAAAGCGCTGGCCGACGCTGCCCGCGCAGGCGGTTTGGAGTTCTAGATGGCATATACCGAAGAAATACGTGAAGAAGGTCTGGTCGAGAAACTAGTACAGGTCAATCGCGTGGCCAAAGTTGTTAAAGGTGGACGAATATTCGGCTTTACGGCACTTACCGTCGTAGGTGACGGCAACGGCCGGGTTGGTTTTGGCCGCGGCAAGGCGCGTGAAGTGCCTTTGGCGATCCAGAAAGGTATGGAAGCGGCACGCCGCAACATGATCGACATTGAACTCAATGGCTCTACCTTGTGGTACCCGCTTATTGGGCGTCACGGCGCCTCCAAGGTTTATATGCAGCCGGCATCCGACGGTACCGGCGTTATCGCTGGAGGCACCATGCGTGCGTTGCTGGAGGCTGTTGGGGTGCAGAACGTACTGGCAAAATGTTACGGCTCAACCACTCCGGTCAACGTAATTCGTGCCACATTTAAAGCCTTGCAGGAAATGAGATCACCTCGGCAAGTGGCGCAGAAGCGCGGTAAGGCAGTTGAGGACATCGTCGCGTAAGCGAGGCACAGCAAGTGGACAAGACATTGAAAGTGACCCTGACAAAAAGCCCTATCAGGCGATTGAAGAAGCACAAAGCGTGCGTGGCGGGCCTGGGTCTGCGTCGCATCGGCCATACCGTCGAGGTGGAGGACAGCCCTTCCGTGCGCGGCATGATCAATCGCGTCAGTTATATGGTGCGGGTTGAAGGAGAGGCGTAATGCGACTGAATGAATTACATCCCAGCGCCGGCAGTAAACGAGGCAGACGTCGAGTTGGCCGTGGTCCTGGCTCTGGCTGGGGCAAGACCGCATCGCGCGGACAGAAGGGTCAAAAATCCCGTTCTGGCGGTGGTGTCCGGCCTGGGTTTGAAGGTGGCCAATTGCCGTTGCAGGTACGCATTCCGAAGTTTGGTTTTCGTTCCAGAATTGCCCTGGTCACCGCTGAAGTGCGCAGCAGTGAGTTGACTTTGGTCGATGGCGACGAAGTAACCCTGGACAGCTTGAAAGCTGCCAATGTCGTGCGCCGTGATATGAAGCGCGTGCGCATCATGCTCAGCGGTAATGTATCCAGGGCAGTAAAGGTTTCTGGTGACAACATTAAGGTGACCAAGGGTGCACTGGCAGCGATTGAAGCTGCCGGTGGCTCAGTGGGCTAACGAGACAACCATGTCACGCAATCAAGGCGAAGTAGCAAACCAGCTAGCTGGCAACCAGGCGGGGATCGCAGAACTCCGCAGCCGCCTGCTGTTCGTATTTATTGCCTTGTTGATCTACCGGGTGGGCACCCACATACCGGTGCCGGGAATTGACCCGACTCAGTTAGCCTCCATGTTTAGCCAGAATCAGGGCGGCATTCTCGAGCTTTTCAACATGTTTTCCGGTGGTGCCTGGGCGCGCATGAGTATTCTCGCTCTGGGGGTCATCCCTTACATTACTGCCAGCATCATCATGAATCTGATGACGATGATGTATCCGCAGTTTCAGCAGTGGCGTAAAGAAGGCGACGCGGGTCGGCGCAAGATCACCAAAGCCACACGCTATTTGACCCTCGGCATAGCCACTATCCAGGGCGTTTCACTGACCGCGTCGCTGGCCAATCAGGGTCTGGCCTTCGATCCGGGTTTGACGTTTTTCTTTGTCGCAGCATTGACCCTGGTGACCGGCTCGATATTCATGATGTGGCTCGGGGAGCAAATTACCGAACGTGGTGTCGGCAATGGCATATCAATGCTCATCTTCTCCGGCATCGTTTCTGGTTTTCCGTCGGCGTTAGGCCAGGTGTTTGAAGCTGCACGTCAGGGTCAGATCAATATCATCGCATTGTTGTTCATGACCGCGATCGCGGTTGGTGTTGTCTGGTTTATCGTTCGGGTCGAACGGGGGCAACGGCGTATAACTGTGAATTATGCAAAGCGCCAGCAAGGACGGCGTGTATATCAGGCGCAAAGCAGCCATCTACCGCTGAAGATTAATATGGCTGGTGTCATCCCGGCGATTTTCGCCTCTAGCTTATTGCTCGCACCAGCCTCAATGGCAAGTTGGTTCGGTACCAATCCCGGCATGGGTTGGCTGCAAGAGGTGTCTTTAGTACTCTCGCCAGGACAACCCTTGTACATCATGATGTTTGCCGGCGGCATTATTTTCTTCTGCTTCTTCTATACCGCAATCATGTTCGATCCGAAGGATGTCGCAGACAACCTGAAACGGCAGGGTGCGTATGTACCCGGCATTCGGCCCGGGCAGCAGACCGCACGATACATCGACGACGTTATTACCCGTCTCACTGTATTCGGCGCACTGTATATCACGTTGGTATGTTTGTTACCTGAGTTCATGATTGTTGCATTCGACATTTCATTTCAGCTTGGTGGCACTGCGTTATTGATCGTGGTTGTGGTGGCTATGGACTTTATGTCCCAGGTCCAATCGCATCTGATGTCCAGTCAGTATGCCAAGTTAATGGAGAAATCGAATCTTCAATCCTACGGGCGACGCAAAGGTGGATAAGCGTTATGAAAGTTAGAGCATCAGTTAAGAAAATTTGCAGGAACTGCAAGATCGTTAAGCGCAGGGGCGTTGTGCGGGTTATTTGCAGTAGTGAGCCGCGCCATAAGCAGCGTCAAGGCTAAGAATTAAACGGAGCGTATGAATGGCACGTATTGCCGGAATAAATATCCCTGATAACAAGCACGCGAGAATATCGCTGACTTATATTTTTGGCATTGGTCCAACCACTGCAGACAAAATTTGTGCAGATGCAGGTGTTGACCCGACCGCCAAAGTAGGCGAGTTGGATGAGGCTAACCTGGATGCAATTCGTGGCGAGGTTGCCAAGCTTGCCGTCGAGGGAGACTTGCGTCGTGAGACTTCCATGAACATCAAGCGACTCATGGACTTAGGTTGTTATCGAGGCATCCGTCATCGACGGCATATGCCGGTACGCGGCCAACGCACGCGCACCAACGCACGTACGCGTAAAGGACCTAAACGGCCTATTCGCAGATAAGAATTGGATTAGTAAGCAGGAATAGATAAATGGCAGAACGTAAGAAAGCCAAACGGGTAGTGATTGACGGCGTCGCGCATATCCACGCCTCCTTCAACAACACCATTATTTCCATCAGCGACCGCCAGGGGAATACCTTGTGCTGGGCGACGGCTGGAGGGTCTGGGTTCCGTGGTTCACGTAAAAGTACTCCTTTTGCGGCGCAGGTTGCCGCTGAACGAGCGAGTAATACCGCGTTGGAATTCGGTATGAAGAGTGTTGATGTATTTGTCAAAGGTCCAGGGCCCGGACGCGAATCTGCCGTTAGAGCACTTAACGCTGCAGGGTTGAAAATTAACAGCATTGCGGACGTGACACCGATACCACACAACGGTTGTCGCCCACCCAAGAGACGACGCGTTTAATACGCATAGTAAACGAAGAGGTAAGTAAGTTATGGCCCGATACTTAGGTCCAAAACTAAAATTGAGCCGACGCGAAGGCACGGATCTGTTCTTGAAGAGCGGTGTGCGTCCGATCGACTCGAAATGCAAGATCGATCATCCGCCGGGACAACACGGACAACGTCGGACTCGACTGAGCGACTACGCGGTGCAGTTACGTGAAAAGCAGAAAGTACGGCGTATATATGGCGTGCTGGAAAAGCAGTTCCGCAACTACTACAAGAAGGCGGATCGTCAGCATGGAGCGACCGGTGAAAATTTGTTGAACCTGCTCGAGAGCCGATTGGACAATGTTGTATATCGCATGGGCTATGGCTGTACCAGAGCGGAATCGCGTCAGCTCGTTTCGCACAAAGGCATCACGGTCAATGGCGGAATCGTGAACATCGCGTCCTACCAGGTCAAACCTGAAGACGTTGTTGCCGTGGCAGAAAAAGCCCGCGGACAACTGCGCATTCAAGCAGCCGTTCAACTTTCCAGCCAGCGAGCTGCGATTGAATGGGTCGATATGAATGCAGAAAAGCTGGAAGGGGTGTTCAAGCGCCTGCCAGACCGTGAAGAGCTTCCGGCCGAGATCAATGAAAACCTCATTGTTGAGCTTTATTCCAAGTAAGTGAACTGGCGCGCCTTAGCGCTGTTAGGAGACAAAAAATATGTCACAGTTGGCAAACGAATTTTTGACCCCGCGAAATATTGATGTCCAGTCCGAAAGCCCAACCAAGGCAAAAATCACGCTGGAACCTTTGGAGCGCGGATTTGGTCACACCCTTGGTAATACGCTCAGAAGGATTCTACTGTCCTCCATGCCAGGTTGTGCGATCACCGAAGTTCAAATTGATGGCGTGTTGCACGAGTACAGCACCATTGAAGGCGTGCAAGAAGATGTCATCGATATCTTATTGAACCTCAAAGGTATCGCCATCATGCTTCACGATCAGGAGGAAGCCATTATCAGCCTGTCGAAGGACGGGGGCGGTCAAGTTACAGCGGGTGATTTCCAACTCAATCAAGATGTCGAAATCGCCAATCCCGATCACGTGGTCTGCACGTTGAATGACAATGGTTCTATTCGAATCGAAGCGCGGATTACTCGTGGCCGAGGATATGTGCCGGTAGAGTCAATTGCGGAAGACGAAGACACCCGTCCCATTGGTGTTTTGCGCTTAGATGCATCGTACAGCCCGATGAAGCGGGTATCCTACAGTGTTGAGAGCACTCGTGTGGAGCAACGCACCGACCTGGACAAGTTGATTTTGGAGCTAGAAACCAATGGCACCATTGATCCTGAAGAAGGCATCCGCCGTGCAGCGACCATTTTGCAACATCAGTTGGCCGTATTTGTCGACATCGAAAGCGAAGGTGAGCAAATTGTTGAAGAAAAAGAGGACGAGATCGATCCGATCTTGATACGTCCGGTGGACGATTTGGAACTGACAGTGCGCTCTGCTAATTGCCTGAAAGCGGAAAACATATACTACATCGGCGATCTGATTCAGCGCACAGAAGTCGAGCTGTTGAAGACCCCTAACCTGGGTAAAAAATCGCTTACCGAAATCAAAGATGTGCTGGCCTCTCGTGGTCTGTCTTTAGGTATGCGCTTGGAAAACTGGCCGCCAGCAAATCTGCAAGGCAGTAGCCGCATCGGTAACGTCGGTGGCATCGGTAATATCGGTGGCATCGGTAATATCGGTGGCATGGGTAACATCGGCGGCGGTATCGGTGGTGGCCACGGTGGAATTCTCTAGCAAGCTAGAAGATTCAATTAGAACGAATAGGAAAGGAAGACATGCGTCATCGTAAGAGTGGCAGACAACTTAATCGCAACGCTTCGCATCGACATGCGATGTTTCGCAATATGGCAGTGTCTCTGATCGAGCATGAAGTCATCAAAACCACGGTGCCTAAGGCAAAGGAACTGCGCCGCATAGCGGAACCGCTGATCACCCTGGCGAAAGAAGACTCAGTGGCAAATCGCCGGCTGGCATTTTCTCGTACGCGGGATAAAGCTGCTGTGGGTAAGCTGTTTACTGAACTCGGACCGCGATATCTGGATCGTCCAGGCGGCTACACCCGCATACTGAAGTGCGGCTACCGAACGGGTGATGCTGCGCCAATGGCGTACATCGAGTTGGTTGACCGTCCGGTGCCGGAATTCGATCTCGATGATACGGCGGATGATATCGAAGACGCAGAAATCGTCGAAGACCAAGAAAAAACTTAGTGTCTCTGCACACTAGGTTCACCCCCACACCACGTACCTTGATGGGCCCCGGCCCATCAGACGTCCATCCCCGGGTGTTGGCTGCGACAGCACAGCCGACTATCGGCCACCTGGATCCTGAATTCATCGGTCTGATGGAAGACATCAAATCGCTGATGCGCCATGCCTTCAACACCAGCAACAGCCTGACCCTGCCTATTTCGGCCCCCGCGTCTGCCGGCATGGAAGCTGCCTTCGTCAATCTGTTGGAGCCAGGCGACAAAGCCATCGTTTGTATAAACGGCGTATTCGGCGGCCGTATGGCTGAAAACGTGCGTCGCATGGGCGGTGAACTGGTTACTGTCGAAGATGCCTGGGGCGAGCAAGTTGATCCGCAAAAATTAACCGAAACATTGAAGCAGCATCCGGACGCTAAGATTGTGGCGTTTGTTCACGCGGAAACATCCACCGGTGTTTGCTCAGACGTTGCAACCTTGTGCGACATTGCCAAACAAGCAGGGTGTCTGACGATAGTCGACACGGTGACCGGTTTGGGGGGCATTGAATTCAGAGTTGACGACTGGCAGGTCGATGTGGCTTATTCCGGTAGTCAGAAATGCTTGTCCTGCCCACCAGGGATCAGTCTGATTACCTATAGCGATGCCGCTGCTCAGCGCATTAAGTCGCGTAACACACCGGTACAAAGTTGGTTCCTCGACCTATCATTGTTGATGGCCTATTGGGAAGGTGAGGGTGCGCGAACCTATCATCACACCGCCCCGGTGAACGCGATGTATGGCTTGCATGAATCTCTGCTGATGTTGCATGAAGAAGGGCTGGAAAATGCCTGGCAACGCCATCGCAGCATGCATGAACTGTTGGTTGATGGTTTAACGGCGCTGGGGCTCGAGTTCGTCGTGGACGCAAGCTTTCGGCTGCCTCAATTGAACGTTGTATCGGCACCCGAAGGGGTCAACGAAGCCGACGTGCGACGCCAGTTGTTAGCAGAGTTCAACCTGGAAATTGGTGCTGGACTCGGTGTTTTTGCCGGTAAAATGTGGCGTATCGGGCTCATGGGTTACGCCGCCCGGCGTGAAAATGTCGCGCTTTGCGTCAGTGGATTGCGTCACTGTCTTGAGGCGTGAGCTCGGATTATAGCCCTGCGGCATCACTTGCTCCTTTGGTATTGGATATCCAGCGTTGCTGACTAACGGCTAAGCCGCCTTGCCAAATTGCTTAGTATTTTTTGCAAGGTATTCATTGGCATCACGACATATTCATCCCTCATTATTTTAGTCTCCTTCGGGGACCGTTGAAGTGCTTGATTTAGCGCCAATAGATCCTTAAGTGTTAACAGCAGTGATGCTTCCTTTGGCTGGTAAGTTGAGCCAATCGGATAATATTCGCCTGGGTTATTGGTCATCTCGATATGAGCACCTAAGACCGCACTGACTTCATGAGAAGCGGAAAAGGAATCGAGTCGAGCAATACTCTGCCTATAGTCCTTCCAATCCTTCACATAGATAAGACCAGGATAGATGGTATCTCCCGTCAGGAGCCACTTCGTTTGCGCGTCATAAATCGTAATCGCTTCTTCCTGATGGCCTGGTGTTGGAATAATTGTAATCTTTCGCCCACCAAGATCTATAGAAGCTTCTTTAGTTGGCCAATCCATGAAGTTGAAATATTCAGCAATAGCCTCGCCACTCGGTTTAACCAGCGTCACGCCAGGCATTTCTTCAAATTGAGAATCTCCAGCATAGTGATCGCCGTGGCCATGGGAGTGAATTACCAGCAACTTCCTTTTGCTGCGCTCCGTGCTCTCCCCGATAAGTGCGTTCAGAGTCTCGTACAAGGGGAAGTCTTCTGCACTTGCAGCAGCCCCCGTATCCAGGAGCAACGATTCTTTTTCACCAATGAACAGATACATAAACGGTGCTTCAAATCTCAAGCATTTATTCTGGCGCAGGATATAGGTTGATTGGTTATAGCGAAAAACCTCAATTGCAGGATCTTCATCCAAACTGCAATCCTTAGCGCCATGCGCCCACTTATGCTGCTGTAGTCTGAGAAGTGAATCGTCCAGGGATGATTTTCGACTAACTTCACCTGCCTGTACAAGTCCTGCACAAGTTAGTAGCGCAACCATGGCAATCAAGGATAGATAGTTCATAAGACCTCCTGAGGTATGAATGCGAAGTTAACCAATTTGTATGATTATTCGTCAATAACGAGTTATCCCGAGTAGATGGTAAGACGAATCGAAACGGTCATTACGTTTCATCTTCACTGCGCACCGACACAATCGGATCACCATCGGTTGCCAACACCACACTGAATATAATCGGCCTGCAGCAAACCTGACAATCTTCAATATACTCCTGGTTTGCATCCGAATGATCCAGCAGGACGTCAATAATCTCCCCGCAATAAGGGCAAGAAATCGTATCTTCGATGAGGTCCATTTGCGTAGTGGCTCCAGGTCGAGTGTAATAAGGACAAAGATCCTTTTTCAACAGTAGCAGACACTTTTCAGTGTTACTTGAAAGCTATCTCACTGCCAGCTACCGGCCGACTCCGGACATCGAGCCGTTGCATTACTACCAGGGATATGTGGAAATATATCCACATTTTCACGGATTCATACTCGCATATATGTTCGATCGTTTAGTTAGTCAGATTTTTTGGAGACACTGCAAGCAGCTCTTTGCCGCGATGTGCATGATATTTGGTCTCGCAATGAGCTCTGCATCTGCGACAGATGAAGGGTTGGCTCTCTCAGCAACCAAGCAAAAGCAGGTTCTTACGGAGTTTTCCAGGCTGTTATTGGCGTATTATGTGATCCCAGAAAATGCGCTTAGTTATGCAAGAGCGATGAACCTCGCTGTAGCAAATGGTGAGTTCGCAACCACCAAGAGTTCCGCTGAGTTTATCCATCAAACCAATCGTCTGATTCAGGCCACTCACGCTGACAAGCATCTCGGACTGTTGACACCCGAGAAATTCCAGATGGTCGTGGCCATGTTTCATCCTGAGCAGGGTGAGATTACTTCCAGAAGTTCAGGGTATAAATCGCCAGCAGTACATCCAGGATCGCATG
>Ga0114950_10001511_pt1 | contig 17551 bp, 16 predicted proteins | sample N075metaG_FD_83503 | JGI IMG/M metagenome (GOLD analysis project Ga0114950, IMG submission 83503) | Deep subsurface microbial communities from Kermadec Trench to uncover new lineages of life (NeLLi) - N075 metaG | ecosystem: Environmental > Aquatic > Marine > Ocean trench > Sediment | place... | reverse complement strand
GTTCGACGCTGATGCGCACACCCGGAAAGCTCATTTTATTTTCTTCAACCACGGCCACTTCTGTCCTGCTGATATCCATTTTGATCGGCACTTTTTTAAAGGGCTGGGCTTTCCCGATTTTTTCCTTAACGCTATTAATGTCGAAATCTATCAACGCGCCTAGCCGGGACAGGGCGCCGTCGATATCAGCCGCGTCTTCCGGAATGACATACAGGTTAAAAGCGGGCCGCACGGTGACCAGGGTTTCTCCATTGCGGTCCTTAATGATCCCGCGATAGGACGGCAGGGAAACCTGGCGGACCTGATTGTTTTTGGAAAGTTTACGAAAACTTTCCTCCTGCAACACTTGCATATACCAGGTCCGCGTTAATAAAACCAGAAACAGCAGGACAATGATGACGGCAAAAAACTTTACCTTTTTTCTTATGGTGTCAGAAATGTCTGAACTAAAGTTAAATCGGCTCATGAGGGTCGCGTTGCCTGGCTGGGGTTTTTACGTAAAAGCCATTTCCTGTTGCGGTCCAGGAGGTAAAACAGGATGGAAGCCGCTAGCATATTATAGAGAGCATAAGCGGGGAGTAGGGGGAATAAGGTCCCCGCGGAAATTCCCGCTTTCAATAACGTTGCCGAAGCGACGTAATAGACCGCCCCGTCAAAAAGGGAAGCGCCGATTATAAGGCATCCAACGGGAATGACGCCCTCGACGACAACTTTGTCCCTTATTTTAAATAACGCGAAAGCGACCAGGCTTTTCGAGAGGGTATTGATCCCGAGCAAACCGCCTGAAAGGCCGTCCTGGACCAGGCCGATCAGGAACCCCATCGCGGTCCCGCGTCCGCCGCGAAAATGGATGCCGCAATACACGGCGAAGATGAGAGTCAGGCTCGGCGTCACTCCGCCCCATGAAAGGGATGGCAGGAGGGTCGTCTGCAGGGAGAAAATTATTATAAAACAACAAAAATAATTTATAAACACCATGGGCAAGCTATCCTGATAAACACTTTTCCCTTCGCCGTCATTGCGGGCGAAGCGCGGCGACCCAGAAAGGGTTTGGGTTTGCGCGAACGCCTTCCGGGTTTGCCTCTTCGGGGCACGAAAGCTTAGGCGCGATATCACGCGGTCGCGTCGGGACTATGTCCCTCCCCGCAATGACGGCGGGGGGCCATTCATGCTTGAGTAATATCTAAGTCTTAATCAATAAACCCGGGACGCCGGTCCGGCGCCGCATCGGCAAACAGGGGCCGCCCAAGTTACGTGACGGGCTTATTCCGGGAGGAGGACAAGGACTTCCTCAAGACGGCTTAAATCGGCGCCGGGTTTTATCGTGACTTCCTGGAACAACCCTTCCTTGGACTTGATAAGCCTTGTCACTGTCCCCACCATAAGTCCCTTTGGATAAATGCCTCCGAGGCCGGAAGAAATAACGCGGTCGCCAATTTTCATGTCTGCGCCGACGGGAACAAATTTCATTTTGCACATCCCATCGCCAGCGCCGACAACGACCCCGGTCACTCTGGAATCCTGGAACAGGGAGTCTACCGCGCTCCGGCTATCGATTATCAAGAGCGCCTTGGAAACTTTGCTGGAGGCCTGGATAATATGTCCGACAACGCCCCGGTCAGTCACCACGGGAAGGTTTTCCACGACTCCGTGGCGGGTCCCCTTGTTGATAAAAATCATCTTTGACCATTGCGTCGCGTCGCGTCCGACTATGTCGGCGACGACGGCCTTCGCCCCTGTTTTTTTCTGATAATCTACCAGGCTTCCGACACGTTTCTGCCGCAGGGCTTTTTCTGTCAGCGCGTTATTTTCCTTCAATAACGCGCCGATTTTTTTTTTCAACGCTTCGTTTTCTCTGGAAACGTCTGCGGTCAACAGGTAATGGTTGACGACAGAGGCGGCAGAGTCCGCCATTTCCGTAAAAAGGTTTTGTGCGGGAGAAATTATCCAGATAAAAACGGATTCCAGGAAAAAAGGTTTTGGAGAACGCTTGATGTTGACAGTCATCAAGGCGAAACAGGCCAGGATAATAGAGGCGAGGATAATAACGTTTTTTTTCCCTGCGGAAGCCCTATTGAACACTTTAGACAATCACTTTTTTAAGAAGCTCGGGGTCGCACAAAACTTTTCCGGCGCCCAAAGCCACTGCGGACAGGGGGTCTTCGGCCAGGGTGATAGGCAGGCCGGTAGCCTCCCGCAAGAGCGCGTCGATTCCCTTGATCATCGCCCCGCCGCCGGCCACCACGACGCCTCGGTCAACGATATCAGCCGCCAATTCCGGAGGCGTCCTTTCCAGGGTGATTTTCACGGCCTCGACAATGGTCACAAACGTTTCGGCAAGGGCCTCGCGAATTTCTTCATCCGTTATAATCAGGGTTTTGGGTATACCCGCGACCAGGTCCCGGCCTTTGACTTCCATGGTCATCTTTTTTTCCATGGGGTAGGCTGACCCGATAGTTATTTTCACGTGCTCCGCCATCCGTTCCCCAATGAGCAGGTTATATTTGTGTTTGACATAACTGATGATCGCTTCGTCCATTTCATCTCCGGCGATGCGCACGGACTTGCTGTAAACGATTCCCGATAAAGATATAATGGCGACTTCAGTGGTGCCGCCGCCGATATCTATAATCATGCATCCGGAAGGTTCCTGGATGGCCAGGCCGACGCCGATAGCCGCCGCCATGGGTTCCTCGATAAGGAACACTTCTCTCGCCCCCGCTGATTCGGCAGATTCGCGCACAGCCCGTTTTTCCACCTCGGTCACCCCGGATGGGATGGCTATCACGACCTTGGGCTTCATCATCGGCCTGCGGTTGTTGTTGACACAATGAATAAAATGCCGGATCATTTTTTCGGTGATGTCAAAATGGGCGATCACGCCGTCTTTCATGGGCCGGATGGCCTCGATGCCTCCGGGAGCCCTTCCCAGCATTTCTTTGGCTTCCTTGCCAACCGCCTGGACTTCCTTGGTGTGTGTGTTGATAGCCACGACTGAGGGTTCGCGCAAGACAATGCCGCGGTCCTTCACAAATATAACTGTGTTGGCTGTTCCCAGGTCGATGGCCAGATCGTTGGAAAAAACGCTCCAGATAGAATCAAACAATGCAAGAGACCTTATCAGAAAGGGAGGAAAGTAGGTAACCGTTTGTTTTTTTTGCTATTGATTTATATCAAGGGGATATATAAATTGCAAGGCAAATTAGGGTTATCTAAAAACGGCTCTGAGCTGGAACGCCGGGGTCATTGGCCCGGAGGGTCAGCGCAAACCATTTATAAAGCGCGGATATCGCCAGTAGCGTCAGGAGTGGGATAGGAGGTCAATAGGAGGTCAAATCCTTTCTTGACTACAACCGCAGCCAGCCAACTGTGTTTGGCTATGTACAGACAGGATAACTCTGGGCAGGGTTACAGCGCCAACTGGATGAAAAAACGAGCCTTTTTGTGGCTTAAAGTTCATGTTTCCCCTCCAGCGCAATTTCTTTTAAAAGGGAAATGTGAGATAATGCCGATCACCTTAGTTTTAATCAGTCACTGCGCAATTGAGGAGCTTTTTGCATGCTTAATCTTATCAGGAGAAACGCCGATTCATGGATGGTCAAATCTATTCTATGGATGATCGTTATCGCGTTTGTCGCCACAATTTTTTATTCATGGGGGATGGGAGGCGCCTCGGGCGGACGCGGCGGGGTGGTCGCCACTGTGAATGGGGTAAAAATCCATTTTGGCGAATACGACCAATCGTTCAACAATCTGGTCGATTTTTACCGGCAACAGTATAAGGGGCAATTTTCTGATGAAATGGTAAACACCCTCGACCTTAAAACCGTCGCGCTGGACGCGCTGATCCAGAAAAAACTTTTGCTGGACGAAGCCGAGAAACAAAGTATCAAGATCAGCGAAGAAGAACTCGTTGACCGCATTAAAAGCATCCCCACTTTTCAAAAGGGAACTAGTTTTAGTCCCAACCTCTATAACAACTTCCTTAAAAATCGCCGCCAGACCGCAAAAGATTTTGAAGAAAATCAGCGCGAAATATTGGCAATCGAAAAGATGGAGAAGCTCATCAAGAGCAATGTCAAAGTCTCCGAAACCGATATGCTTGAGGCGTACGCAAAAGAAAATGAAAAAATAAGGCTGGCATATGTGTCTATCCCACTTGGCCATTTCCGGCCTACGACAGAGCCTTCAGAGGATGAGCTAAAGGCGTTCTTCGACAAAAACGCGCGGCAGTTTGAAATTCCTGAACAGGTTAAGGTCGAGTACCTGAAGCTGGCTCCCGGTTCAGTCGAGGGCCAAATCAAGCTTGTCGACGAAGATATCCAGGATTATTATGATAGGAATATTTCCAAGTATGAAGTGAAAAAGCGATACAAAGCTCATCACATACTTTTCCGCATAGCGCCCGCCGCTACGGGCGACGGTTCAGCAGACGCGGCGGAAGAGGAGGATAAGGCAAAAAGCAAGGCGAAAGAAGTCCTGCTAAAACTTAAGGACGGCGCCGATTTCGAAAAAATGGCCAGGGAACATTCCGACGATAAGGTATCGGGAAATAATGGCGGCGATTTAGGGCAGTTCTCTGAAGGGATAATGGTCCCGGAATTCGAGGCGGCCTTTGGGGAAATGAAAGTCGGCGAAATCAGCGGCCTTGTCCGCACGGCATTCGGCTTCCACATCATCCGCCTGGATGAATTCAAGGATGGACGCCTGATGCCTCTTTCCGAAGTGAAGGAATCGGTCATCAAGGACCTTAAAGGGATAAAAAGCCGAAAACGCATTCGCCGGACCGTCAAACACATATACAAGAAGACGGAGTCTGGCGGCGACTTAAAAAAAGCGGCTGACGAGTTCAACGTTGAAACGAAAACCACCGGATTTATTTCCAGAAAAACTCATAGTCTTCCGGATGTGGGCATTGTCCCTGAATTTTTTAATTTGGTTTTTGCGATGCGTGATAACAAGGTGAGCGAACCCTTGCACCTGCCTGAAAACTCTTTCCTGTTGAGAATTGCGGAAAGGAAACCGGCTTATTCCCCTGAGTTCTCTGCTGTCCGGGAAGAAGTTAAAAAAGAATTTATCATTGTCAGGGGCGAGATTTTTACCAGGAAAACGTTAGAAACCCTTGAACAAAAATTGGCTGAAGAAGCCAGCCTGGAAAAAATCGCCAAAGATATCGGCCTGGAGGCGCAAGAAACCCCGTTGTTCAGCGCCGCAGACTCCATCCCCGGAATAGGAAATGTCGAAGCGATCAAAATTAAATTATTTGCTTTGCAAGAAGGCGGCGCCGCAACCGGCACCACCCGCGCCGGTCATTTCCTTTTCAGGGTTATTGAAAAAGAGAGTCCCGGCGTACCCTCTCCCGAAGAAACTCAAGAGACTTATGCCAGGCTGAAGCGCGATAAAGCCAGCGTCGTCTTTCGCGAATGGTTGGACAATATTCGCGGCAAAGCCGAAATAATGATTGATAGAACTCTGTTGTAACCCAAACTTTTTATCCCGGTTTGCCATCGCGAACGCTGGACCCTTGTCCCGGTTTTATTGACTAAGAAACGGGTTATTTTTGGGGAATATTTTTCTTAACAGGTTAACGTTAGCGGAAAGCTCGCTGTGTAGTCATCGCGAGCCGCCGCAGGCGGCGCGGCAAACCAGAGGTTCCATAATGCCCGCGTTGATTGCCGCGTCGGCGCTTCGCCTCTCCTCCGTAACTGCGGCAAGAGTGGTGAGTCCCCTTCAATATTGAAAGCTGAAGAAAATGAAAATTCTCGTGACGGGCGCCGCCGGTTTCATTGGCTTTCATGTTTCCAGGCGTTTGCTTGACGATGGCAATGAGGTTATAGGTTTCGATAATCTCTGCGATTATTATGACGTCAACCTGAAGCGGGGACGTTTGTCCATCCTCAAAAAGTATCCGCATTTTTCATTTCACAAAAACGACCTTGCGGATAAAAATGCGGTCGACAGTGTCATGGAAGCGGAGTCGCCGACCAGGGTCATCCACCTGGCCGCCCAGGCTGGCGTGAGATATTCCATAGATCACCCTCACGTATATGGACAGAGTAATTTGGTCGGGTTCCTGAATATTCTGGAAGCCTGCCGGCGTTTCAAAGTCGAACATCTGGTGTACGCTTCTTCCAGTTCGGTCTACGGCCTGAACGAATCGCTTCCTTTCTCTGTCGCCGATAGCGCGGACCACCCGATATCGCTATATGGCGCCACCAAAAAGGCTAACGAATTAATGGCCCACGCTTATTCCCACCTGTATCGGTTGCCAACGACAGGGTTGCGGTTATTTACGGTGTACGGTCCCTGGGGCAGGCCTGATATGGCATATTTTCTGTTTGTCAGCAAGATCATCGAAGGGCAGGCCATCGATGTGTTCAACAGAGGGGAGATGGAAAGGGATTTTACTTTCATCGACGATATTGTTGAAGGGATAGCGCTAATATTGTCGAAAACACCCATACCCGACCCAGGCTGGTCAGGGAAAAAACCCGAAGCCGCATCGTCGTCAGCCCCCTATCGCCTATTTAATATCGGCGCCGATTCGCCGGTAAACCTGATGGATTTTATCCGGGAGATTGAAGAGCGCCTGGGGATAAAGGCCAAGTTGAACTTTTTGCCTCTGCAACCTGGCGACGTCGTTAAAACGCAGGCGGATATTTCTCCTCTAGTCAATGTGGTGGGCGCTTTGCCAAGCACGGACATCAAATCGGGAGTCAGGAAGTTTGTCGACTGGTATGTAGACTTTTATAAAGTCAAATTGCCCAGGTGAACTCTGTCGCAAGGCCTGACTGCCTTGCGTTTGCGGCTGACGGCTAACGGGTTATTCGGCCAAAAAGACCAGGAGTTTTTTATCTTCAAATATTTTTTGCAATGCCAGTGAAAGCCCGTTGTTGACGAAATTCTCATTTTTAAATTTTCCTACGAGCATGCGGGTGGATTTTTTCATGCTGGATTTGTAAATTTTTTTAAACTGTTTTTCGCCGTTTTTCGCGGTCACCCTGATAGCGGTATCAACTTTGGCGTGGACCTTGCCCGCTGATACCTGATGCTGGCTCTTCATCCTCCATTGGAGGACCTCAAGCAGTAACTTCCGTTTGGTCGTTGCCCCGCGGGCCGGTCTGAACCCCAACTGTCTCAAGCCATTTTCGACCTTCGCGAAAATGGGGTCGGCGATGCTCGACCGCGGCACGATGGTGACCGTATGAAATGCGCTTCTTAACCCTGATTTTGGGGCGGCTTTGCGCTTGAATATGGCGAATTGAGAGCGTTTGTCGACGACTTTTAAAGTGACTTGTTTACCTTTTCCAAAATCGGCCTGCTTGACATAAAGTTCGGGTTCCACGGAAATCTTGTGCTGTGTGTTGGCGCAGGACCCCAGGCCAGATACGCATATTATCGCCAGCAAGACTTTTACAAGCGGTGTAGCTTTGGTCTGTTTTGGCATTAGTTAAGAGCTCTTGCTGAATTTTGTGTTTGCGGAGCAGTATAAACTTGAAAAATAATAATGTAAAAGTAAAATAAGCGGGTCCCACCTGTCTGCCAGGGTTGTCACTGACAATTAACAGGATTTTATTTAGAGCTTTCTCCCTTAAATCCCATGAGCTATTCGCCTAAAATTTATTTAGTCCTCACTGACGACTGGGAATTACGAGGCGATGGATCGGGAGATATTGAAACTCTTCAGTTCGAAAACATGGAAAAACTGGTCCGGCTTTATGAGAAGCATGGTCTCAAAGGCTCATTTTTTGCTGAACTGATGCAACAGTTGACGTTCAGAAAATTTCAGGAGGACCACAAGGAGTTAAAACACCTGGCCGACCGTTGGGATGAAATCCTTAAAGATGCGTTTCGAAAAGGGCATGACGCGCAACTGCATATCCACCCGCAATGGCAAGGGGCTAAATACCAGCGCCAAACATGGAGCCTGCAAAGCGATTGGTCGCTGAAAAACCACCCCAGGGAACAGGCGCTTAAAATGATAAGGGAAGGTAAGGCTTATCTGGAAAACCTCCTTAAACCTTTGGACCCAAAATATTCCTGCGTGGCTTTCCGCGCGGGAGGGTGGTGCCTCACGCCTTCTTCCTTTCTGCTCCCTCTCCTTGCGGACGAGGGAATTATGCTTGACGCCAGCATGGTTGGCGGACATCACTATAAGTCTGACGCTTATGAACTGGACTACCGTCATTGTGAAGAAACCTTCCTGCCTTTTTATCCGGATATGGAAGACGCGCGGAAAGTGTCTTCTAATACGGAGCCAATAATATGCGTCCCGACCTTTCACTTTTATGAACCCGCATATTTTGTTATAAAAAGAAAATTAATTGGCGTTATTAAAAAACTCAATAAAAATAACAAGGCTGGCGCCGCCAGAAAATTATCGGGAGAGGACAGTCCGCAAACGCAGGATATGGGTCTTAATACCCGGTCCTACCTCACACGAGAATTTCTCTGGGATTTATTTAAAGCTCCCTGGAAAGGTTTTTATAGAATTTCTGACCTCTCCTTGCTGGACTATCAAACCCTTCGGTTAATGTTGAAAAAAATTCGCGCTCAAGCTAAAGCTTCCGGATTGCCAGAGGTTCCGGTTATCATTGAAAACCACACTAAATTGATAAAAGACTTTTCATCGATCGAAAAGTTTTTTTCGGATATATCCGAAGCCAAGGACATTCAAACTCACACTCTAACGGAATTAACTTTTGATTTGACCCATGGCCGATTCTCCATCCGCACAAGATAGGACTCGCCACGCCATCATGTCAGCCTTAAAGGGCCGGTTAGCGGACCTGTGCCGCGTACAGGCCCCCCGGTTGGCGCCGGAGCAATTCAAGGAACAGGCTGGCTTTGTAAAACAATTGCAAGCCCGCCTCACTTCTCAAAATAATATGGAAACCCTGTTGTCTTCTGAAATTCAAACCTCCGTCGGCTGGTTGGAGATGGATGGCGATTGCCTGGATAATTTGCGCGCGGTCGCTTTGAATCCGCCCCTTGAATATAGAAGCGACGAGGATAATTTTCTCCCGGCGGGTGAATTGGCGCTAAACGAATTACATGCAGACCCTCATTCCTGTTTTCAAATTCTGACGCAAAGGTACCGGCTCCCTCACAGCATTCTCCAGTCAACCGAGGGGGAGATAGTTGAATGGATGCTCTATCAGTTGATGGTTGTCTGCCGGTCTAACGTGAAGGCGTTAGTGGAAAAAAATTCCTCAATAGACCACATATTACTTCTCCTTAATCTGGTTGGCGTCAAAGCCCAGTTTTCCGGAGACCTGCGTTTATTGGACGCGTTAAATTATTATTATGAACTGACCGTTCTCGGTGATTTGCGCGATAAGGTTCCTGGTTGGCTCTTTGCGTCATTTCTTGGAATATACGCGCAGGCTCTGGCGATGACTTTGAATGGATTTTTGAAAACATGAAAACCGCTGTTTTGGCCAATTCTTCGCGAGCGGGCATGAAACTCCTCGCTTCCCTGTCAGGTGTCCCGGACAATGAACTCTTTTTGGTCTTGTTCCCCCGGGGTCGTTTCTACTCATTGCAAAAAGGTATCTGCAATGTTTTTTCCGCTTTCTTTTCTCCCTTTGCGTTTTTATTTTTAAAACTTGTTTTACGGCGGAATTTTATTTTTCTAAGACACGCCCTGGACCATCCCGCATCATTGAAAATTTTGCGGGGCCATCAATTCGACGTCGGGCTTCACAAAGCAAACGTTATTTACCGGGAAAGCTCTATCGCCTGTTTCCGGACGGGTATATTGAATAGCCATATTGGCTTGCTTCCAAAATACAGGGGACGGTGCGTGATGGAATGGTCTCTATTGAATAATGATCCCACGGGGATCAGCGTCTATTTTATCGATTCCGGAATTGATACGGGTGAGCGCATGATTTTTACCCGGGAAGTGGACCTTTTTGGTTATAAAAATTTGATTGACGCTAAACAGTCTTTATTCAACCTTGATGGCGAAACTTATCGCGAAGCTTTGAGCCGATTGCGGGCCGGGGATTATGCTTATCAAAAAAATGATGGCGCAGGAAAACGGTATTACGTCATGTCAAATTTGTTTCTATCGGTTGCGGAACAGGCTCTGCCTGATAATCGTAGCGGGATTTCCTGATTTCCAGGCAACCATTTACGGCCAGTTATACCACCTCTTCAACGCGCAGGACATTTGTCCAGTTAGGGATTCCCAGTGGGACGCCTGTGGTGAGGACAACGCGGTCGCCTTTCCTTAAATATTTATCCTTTTTGAGAATCGCGAATATTTCTTTTAAGTCGCCAAGGAAATCCCTTTCCTTTTTTACCAGAAAAGGGACGACCCCGCGGACGATCGTCAGCTTTCTGCCCGTCTCGCGGTTGGACGTGAAAGCGTAAATGGGGACGACGGGGTGAGGGGCCGCGACCATCCTGGCGGTCCCTCCCGTCAGCGTGAATACAATAATGGCCTGGCAATGAAGCAATTCTGCCATCCGGTTTGCGGAGTAAGTGATGCCGCTGTTGATGGGAGGGTTGTCGCCGAAAAACACTTGCCACGGCACGATGCGGTTGTTTTTAGCCTGATAGGATTCCATTGACCGCGCTGTCTCCGCCATAATTTTTACGGACGCCTTGGGGTGTTTGCCGACCGCCGTTTCTCCGGAGAGCATTATGGCGTCCGAACATTCCAGCACGGCGTTGGAAATGTCCGAGACTTCCGCGCGGGTGGGACGGTGGTTTTCGATCATCGATTCGAGCATTTGCGTGGCGATGATAACGGGCTTGTGCTGGGCTGTGCATTCTCTCAATATGCTCTTCTGCACTTTGGGGACTTCTGTGATGGGGATTTCGATCCCCAGGTCTCCCCTGGCCACCATTATGCAATCGCTGACGCGGATAATTTCCGCGAGGTTTTCCAGGGCCTGTTTCCGTTCAATTTTAGCGATGATGTGCGCGTCGCTCCCGCCTTTTTTTATCATCCTGCGCAACTGGATGATGTCTTTGGCGGAACCCACGAATGACAGGGCCACAAAATCCACCTTTTCCTTCAGGCCGAAAGCCAGGTCTTCTTTATCCTTTTTAGTTATAGGACTGCCCGTGAGATGGGAGTCGGGCATGTTCACCCCTTTGTGATTAGACAGGCTCCCGCCTGAAATGACTTCCACTTCGACATCCGGGCCAGAAATTTTTCTTACCTGGACGCATATATTGCCGTCATTCAGAAACACAAGATTTCCTGGCTTGACGGTTGAATGGAACTTAGGAAATTGCACTGGGACGAGACCCTCCCTGCCCATTATTTTTCGCGTGGTAAAAACCACATGTCCGCCGCGGTGAAGGTGGATAAAGCCATTTTCAAATTCGCCGACGCGGATCTTGGGGCCTTGTAGGTCGAGCAGGATGCCGATCAAGGAGTCGCATTCCTTTTCAGCCTGGCGGATCCAGCGGATCCATTGGCGAAAAGCATCGTGCCCGCCATGGGAAAGGTTTAGGCGGAAGATATTGACCCCAGCGGCTACCAGCGCCGCAATCTTTTGTTTGCTTCCGGTGGCTGGGCCCAGAGTGGCGATGATCTTTGTCATTTTAAATGTCATAGCGTTTCCATTAACCCTGAGATGTCGATTTGAGTTTCGATTATCTTTACCAGTTCCGGAGTGAAACTTTGTGGCGACAGATTGTCGATGAATGGACACTCGCCCAAAATTTTTGTCCCGGATAGTTTTTCTATTATCGCGCCCTGGCCTTTTTCCGCAATAGTTTTTGCGCAATTGTTGAGCGGGTTGAATATAATCCCTTTAACCTCAACGCCATAATTTTTGGCGGCTTCCAGGGTCAGCAAAGTATGGTTGACGGCGCCTAACCGGAAGGGGCTGACCACAAGCGCTGGCAGTTGCAGGTCGACGATGAGGTCGGCGACCATATAGTTTTCCCGGATGGGGACCAGAAGCCCGCCGATACCCTCCACAAGCATGAGGTCATGTTTAGCGGCAAGCTGGCGGAATTTATCCTGGATAACGTTTTCATCGACAAGGTCGACATCATCCGCCATCGCGGCTTGCCAGGGAGACGCCGCTGTTTTGAACCTGTAAGGGCAAACCTGGTCGGCGGGGTCCCCCGTCTGCGCAGTATGCAAAAGAAACTCTGCGTCAGAATTAGCGATGGAGTGGCAGGCAGGATCAACTCCGGTTTCAACCGGTTTCATGACCCCGGCATCGATCCCTTTATTTTTTAATACGGCCAGAAGGCAGGCGGTGACAACAGTTTTACCGACTCCCGTGCCAGTCCCGGTTATAAAAAATCCTTTTGGGCGCATACAGTTCCATATCCTGATTCAGCGGCGCTAATGTTGTGTGATGCGGGGCGGGCGTCGTCATCCACTGAATTTGCCCTATTGTAGTAGATTGCGGCGTTGGGCCGTAGGGAAATTTTTGATATAATCAGTCCATAACTTTTGCAAAAGATTTTTAAGGAGGACGCCAGTGGCTTCGCATATCCTGGAAATTATTTGCCCGTGCTGTGAAAGCAAGTTGCGTGTGGATTCCAAAACGGGCGAGGTGATCTGGAAAGACGAAAAGAAAAAGGAGCTTTCATCCCTTTCAGATTTGGTGAAAGGGCTGGGCGATCACAAGAAGGAACAGAATTCGCTTTTTAAGAAACAGAGCGAGCTGCAAAAGGAGCGGGGCCGCCTTTTGGACGAGAAGTTCAAGGAATCACAAAAGCACGTCGACAGGTCCGGCGAAAAACCTTTGCGCGACTTTGATTTTGACTGAGCTTAAATTTCCACTGTCATCCCGTCATACGCCAGCTCCACGTTTTCCGGCAATTCGCGGTTGACCTTATGATGGTCAAATGTGTGGTTGATGTGAGTCAGGATGGTCCGCTTCGGCTTGATTTTCTCGACTTCGGCAAGCGCCTCCTCCAGGCAGAAATGGGTTGGGTGGGGTTTATAGCCCAGCGCGTTCAAGACCAAAAGGTCCAGCCCGGCAAGCTTTTCCCGCGTGGTTTCGGGGATCGCGCTCGCGTCGGTTATGTACGCCGTTTTGTTGAGTTTGTATCCTGATATCGCCATTTTCCCATGCGTGATATCGAGGGGCGTGACGGTAACCCCGCCGAGCATAAAAGGTTCTTCTCCGATCTCATTCAGCGTCAGTTGCGGGATCCCCCCGCCGGTTTGCGGCCCGCCGTTAAAAATATAGCCGAAATTGCGCTTGATCGCCACCAGCGTTTCCCCTCTGCCGTAGCAGGGGATGACGGTTTTGTTGAAAAAGTTGAAACTGCGAAGCTCGTCGATGCCATGCACGTGGTCGGCGTGGCAATGAGTGTAAAGGACGCTGTGGATTTCCTTGATATTCTGCCTCAGGCATTGTTGGCGCAAGTCGGTCGAGGTGTCGATGAGAATGTGACAGCCGTCATTTTGTATCAGCGCCGAGGAGCGCAGGCGGCTGTTTTTCGGGTCGTCCGACACACAGACGGCGCAATCGCAACAGAGTGAAGGGACGCCTGTGGATGTGCCTGTCCCCAAAAATAATAATTTCATCAGCGGCCGCCGTCAATGTTTCATGTCGCACACAACCTCGGAGTCGCCGCAGAGGTTGGTCTCGAACTGGATTGTGGAATGGGTGATGTTAAACCTGGTTTTCAATGTCTCCTTTATTTCGCCAAGGACAGACTCGACCTGGTTCACTTTTTGATCGTTTACCAGGGCATGGGCGCTGAGGGCGAAAATATTGGAGCAGATGCACCATATGTGCAGTTCGTGTATGTCCTTGATGGCGGGTATGGAAGTCAGCGCCCGCTTGACCTCCTGAATAGAGACGCTTTCCGGGACGGCTTCAAGCAATATGTGGAGGGCGGACCGCATTATTTTTTTTGCGACCCAGATCAGGAATATGGCGATGGCGACCGCGATAAACGTGTCCACGATATACCATTGCGTGTACAGCATGACGGTCCCGCCGGCGATCACCCCGATAGACGCGACCGAATCTCCGACGACATGGTAAAACGCGCTTTTAATATTAAGATCATGGTTGTGCGACGCTGGTTCCCGCAAAAAATACAAGACACAGAGGTTTACGGCCAGGCCTATGCCGGCGGCTATTATGAGGACCTGGCTGTCCACTGCATGCGGGTCTAAAGCTCTTTGCCAGGCCTCGTATAAAATCCCGCAAGCCATTAGCAAGAGCAGGATGCCGTTAAGGAACGCCGCGAAAATTTCCACCCGGTGATAGCCGAAGGTCTTTGTGTCGGTGGACGGTTTTCCGGCAATTTTCAGCGCAAAAAAACTGAGGCTGAGCGCCATGACATCCGTGAACATGTGCGCGGCGTCGCTTAAAAGAGCGAGGCTGTTTGCCAGGGTCCCCCCGATGATTTCAATCACGAGCGCCAGGGAGGTCAGTAAAATGGCCCATTTAAGCCGCTTCTCAATAACTCCGGGTCCCATTAGTATGAAATTTTCTCCTTTGCAAAACATCAAACCTGCGCAAGGCCCGATAATATACCCGCGCCTCAATTATTGATGATATAGAGTTTGAATAAAAGGATATTTTTGTGTAAAGTTATACTTTCATAAAACAATCAATATGAACAGGAGTTCAATGATGTCGACATTAGTTTCTAAACCTGCCCCGGATTTCAAGGCGACAGCGGTGATGCCTGACGGGACTTTCAAGGAAGTAAAACTGGAAGATTACAAGGGCAAGTATCTTTTGCTTTTCTTTTACCCTCTGGACTTCACATTTGTATGCCCTACGGAGATCATAGCGTTCAGCGATAAGGTCAGTGAATTCAAAAACCGCGACACTGAAATTATGGGCGTTTCTGTTGACAGCCAGTTTTCTCACCTTGCGTGGAAGAACACTGACCGCAAAAAAGGCGGCCTGGGAGATATCCAATATCCGCTATTGGCGGATATCGACAAGAAGGTCAGCCGCGACTACGGCGTGTTGGCAGAGGCGGGTATCGCTTTCAGAGGCTTGTTTCTGATCGACAAAAACGGCATTGTCCAGCATACGCTGGTCAATAACCTGCCTTTGGGGAGGAATGTAAACGAAGCCTTGAGAATGGTTGACGCCCTGCGTCACCATGAAGAAAATGGCGAGGTTTGCCCCGCCAACTGGCAAAAGGGCGATGAGGGCATGAAACCAGGTCCGAAAGAATCCCAACCCTATTTTGAGAAACACAACTAGCGGGCGGGCTATACAGGAAGTAGAATTTTTTCGTAATTCCAGGCGGACCCCTTGACAGGATCCGCCTTTTTTTTTTGAGCAAGGCAAATGATCCTCATCACCAACGACGACGGTTTTAACGCCAGAGGCATCCGCGCCCTGCGCGCGGAAATTTCCCAGGCGGCGGCAGTTATCATGGTGGCGCCCGAGACAGAGCAAAGCGCAGTGGGCCATGCCATAACGCTTTCCAGTCCTTTGAAGGTGAGGAAGGTTGTGGAGGATGGAGAATTTTTAGGCTACGCCGTCAACGGCACTCCGGCGGACTGCGTAAAAATTGCCGTGGCTGTCTTGCTGGACAAACCGCCGGAACTGGTCATCTCGGGCATTAACCAGGGCGGAAATATGGGGACTTGCGTGATTTATTCCGGAACAGTTTCTGCGGCCACCGAAGCGGCGACTATGGGCATCCCCGCGATGGCGGTTTCTCTTAACTCGTTTGAGTCGCAGGATTTTTCCGTCGCTGCCGCTTTTGCCAGGAAGATTTTCCCTGTCGTGATGGAAAAGGGTTTGCCTGAAGGCGTGTCGCTGAACATCAATGTCCCCGCCGTCCCTGCCAGCGAGATCAAAGGGGCTGTGGTGACGCGCCAGGGGAAATCCCGCGTCATCGAAACTTTTGACAAACGCACCGACCCGCGCAACAACACTTATTACTGGATGGCGGGCGAGATGGAGATGAACGAAGCGGAAGAGGGGACAGACTGTGAATTAGTGGGGAAAAATTATATTTCCATCACGCCGATACATTATGACCTGACCCACTTCAAATCTCTTGACACCCTAAAGGAATGGGATATTAAAATTTAGCCAAAAAAAAGAGCGTCGAGTATTTCCCGACGCCCTTTTCGCTGGAGATGATAATCATTCAATTTATCAGAGCCGGCTACGACTCAGTCACCTTTACTTCCTCTTGCAAGGCCGCTTTTCTGCTGAGTTTTATTTTGCCCTGCCGGTCAACATCTATGACCTTTACCTTCAGCTCGTCGCCCTCCTGGATTTCGTCTTCGACCCGTTTGATCCTGCGGTCACAGATTTGCGAGATGTGGACAAGGCCGTCTGTGCCAGGAAAAATTTCGACAAAGGCGCCGAAATCCATGATCTTCTTGACAGTGCCAAGGTAAATTTTACCGACTTCCACCTCTTGCACCAGGTCGCCGATGATTTTGGTAGCCATGTCGGCGGCCCCCTGGTCGTTGGAAGAAATGGTGATCAGGCCATCGTCGTTGATGTCAATGCCGACGCCCGTCCGGGCGATGATGTCGCGGATAACTTTGCCGCCCGGCCCGATGACGTCCCTTATCTTGTCTATCGGGATGGTCATGGTAAAGATTCGCGGCGCGTATTTAGACATTTCTTCTCTGGAGCTTGAGAGCGTCTTGGCCATCTCCCCGAGGATGTGCATACGTCCGGCTTTAGCTTGTTTCAACGCGGTCGCCACAAGTTCCATGCTCAGTCCCGCGACTTTTATGTCCATCTGCAGGGCGGTGATGCCTTCGCTTGTGCCGGCGACCTTGAAATCCATGTCGCCAAGATGGTCTTCGGAGCCAAGGATATCGGAAAGGATGGCCAAATCGTCTTCGCCCTTGATAAGCCCCATGGCTATCCCGGCTACCGGAGCTTTGATGGGGACTCCGGCGTCCATGAGAGCCAGCGAACCGCCGCAGATGGAAGCCATTGAGGACGAGCCGTTGGATTCAAGGATTTCAGAAACGATCCGAATTGTGTAAGGAAAGTCTTCCTTGCTTGGAAGCACTTTGCTGAGGGCCCTTTCGGCGAGCATGCCATGCCCGATCTCGCGTCTGCCTGGGCCAGCCATGAACTTGACTTCGCCGGTGCAGAATGCGGGAAAATTATAGTGGAGCATAAACGATTTTGTCCCCTTGAACTCAAGGGTATCGACACGCTGTTCATCCGAGACGGTGCCCAGGGTGACGCTGACCAGGGCCTGGGTTTCGCCTCTGGTAAACACCGCCGAACCGTGCACCCTTGGCAGATAACCTACCTGGATGGAGATGGGGCGGATTTCGTCGAGCGCCCTGCCGTCGACGCGCTTTTTGGTTTTGAGGATCGACGTCCGCACCACGTCTTTTTCGGCGGCATGGAACAGTTCGCTAAGGTCGCGGGCGATGTCTTCGTCGTCATCCGGGTTCAGGTCGGCGCGCATTTTTTCTTTGGCGCTATCGATGGCTTCGGTCCTTTTCTGTTTCTCCGCAATGGTCATGGCGGATTCCAGCGCCGGGCGCACAGCGTCATTGACTTTTTTCTGCAGGTCCGGGCAAGGTTCAGGAGACTCGAACGCGATTTTTTCTTTGCCCATAAGTTCGCGTAACTTAATCTGGATTTTG